>Ga0308166_1000561_pt1 | contig 48944 bp, 49 predicted proteins | sample PhyCR2_2_FD_202137 | JGI IMG/M metagenome (GOLD analysis project Ga0308166, IMG submission 202137) | Phyllosphere microbial communities from UC Gill Tract Community Farm, Albany, California, United States - DLSLCC.R2 | ecosystem: Host-associated > Plants > Phyllosphere > Unclassified | place...
CACTTATCGACTGTTGATTGTTAAAGAATTCTTCGCTTTTCAGCGGTGCCGCCGGGCTTTGCACCCTTGACAAATCGTTGTGTTTGTCAGCAGCAGAGAAGCGAGATTATGCGGTCATTCGTGCGTTTCGTCAAGCTTCTCTTTTCTTCACATCAACGCGCTTGTTTCATTTTCATGACAGCTGCGTTGCTGCGAGGGACAGAATCATATCAAAGCCCGTCGAACTTTGGCAAGCGCTTTTCGAGGAAGGCCGACATCCCCTCGCGCTGCGCCGGCGTGCCGAACGCGGCGTGGAACAGGCGGCGCTCGTAGTTGACGCCTTCCGTCAGCGTCGTCTCGAACGCGCGATTGACGGCATCCTTGATCATCATCGCCACCGACAGCGGCATCGCCGCGATCGTATTCGCCGCTTCCAGCGCCTGGGCGATCAGCTGGTCCGCCGGCACGACGCGCGAGACGATACCGATGCGCTCCGCTTCCGCCGCATCGATCGTGCGCGCCGTCAGCAGCAGGTCCATCGCTTTCGATTTGCCGATGGTGCGCGGCAGGCGCTGCGTGGCGCCCGCGCCCGGCGTGACGCCGATCTTGATTTCCGGCTGGCCGAACTTGGCCGTGTCCGCGGCGATCAGGAAGTCGCACATCATCGCCAGCTCGCAACCACCACCCAGCGCGTAGCCGGCAACGGCGCCGATCACGGGCTTGCGCACTTTCAGGATGTGTTCCCAGTTGCGCGTAATGTAGTTGTCGCGGTAGGTGTCCTGGTATGTGTAGTCCTTCATCGCGACAATGTCCGCCCCCGCCGCGAAGGCCTTCTCGCTGCCCGTCAGGACGATGCAGCCGATGTCCGCATCCTTGTCGAACGCGGCCAGCGCTTCGCCCAGCTCGTTCATCATATTGTCGTTCAGCGCGTTCAGCGCTTTCGGACGGTTCAGGCGGATCAGGGCCACTTTGCCGTGGACTTCGACGATCAGATCTTCATATTGCATGCGTGTCTCCTCGAGGGTGTCGGTTATCCGCTGATTGTAGCGTCAGATCGGCGCCGACAGGTGATCGACGACGCCCGCGCGCAGCCGAAGCGTGCGCCTTGGGCGCGCCGCCCGGCCTACACTGGGCACTTGACATATTTACAATGGAGTCCGCCATGTTCAAGAGTATCCTGCTGCCCACCGACGGCTCGGAGCTGTCGGAAAAAGCGACCGCCATCGCCATCGAGTTCGCCCGCGTGCACGGCGCGCGCATCGTCGGCGTCTCCGTCGTCCAGCCCTTCCCGTTCACGCCGATGGCGGTGGACGGTGCCGTGATTCCCGATGCGGAGGTGTTCGACACCCAGGCCAACGTCGCCGCCACCAGCCACCTGGACAAGATCGCTTCCGCCGCGGCCGCGGCCGGGATTGCGTTCGAAGGCGTCGTGGCGAATTCGCACAGCCCTTACGAGGAAATCGTCGCGGCCGCCGAAAAGCACCAATGCGACATCATCCTGATGGCTTCCCACGGCCGCAAGGGCCTCAACAAGCTGTTCCTCGGCAGCGAAACGCAGAAGGTGCTGGCGCACACCCACCTGCCGGTACTCGTGCTGCGGTAAGGTTTACTGCGCAGCCTTCGGCAGCAGTACCCACACCTGGCCGCGCTGCTTCATGCGGCCGGCATTGTCGGCCGCCTCCGGGCCGAAGCCGAAGAAGAAGTCGACGCGGATGGCGCCCCGGATGGCGCCGCCCGTGTCCTGCGCCATCACGAGGCGCTGCATCGGCACGTCGCTGCCGGCCTGCGTCGTATCGAGGAACATCGGCGCACCCAGCGGAATCTGCGTCGCGTCCACCGCCACGGAGCGCTGCGGCGTCAACGGCACGCCCAGCGAGCCTTTCGGCCCCACGCTCGGGTCCGGGATTTTCTCTTCGCGGAAGAATACGTAACTCGGGTTCGCGTTGAACAGCTCCTGCCGGCGTGCCGGGTGCTCGGCGATCCACGCCTTGATGCCCTGCGCCGTCGCCTGCTCGGCCGTCAGCTCGCCCTGCTCGACCAGCCACTTGCCGATCGATTTATAAGGATGGCCGTTCTGGTCGCCGTACGCCACGCGCACCGTCTCGCCCGAGTCCAGCTGCACCCGCCCCGAGCCCTGCACTTCGAGGAAGAAGGCTTCGACAGGGTCGTCCACCCACAGCAGCTCCTTGCCGGGGAAGCCGGCGGTGGCGATTTCCGCGCGGCTGGCATACGGCACCACTTTCTTGCCCTGCAGGCGCCCGCGCAGGCGCTTGCCCTTCAGGTCGGGGTAGACGCCGGCCAGGTCGATCGTCAGCAGATCCTCCGGCACTCTATATAAAGGCGTCTGATAGCTTCCCGCCTGGCGGCGCGAGCCGCGCAGCTGTGCTTCGTAATAGCCGGTGACGAGGCCGCTGTCGCTGCCGTCCGGCGCGATCACGCGTTGCGGCTGCAGGAACGTTTCGAAAAACAGCCGGATTGCCGGCTCGCTGTTCTTGTCCACCGTGCGCGCGATCTTGCATGACTCCTGCCACTCGGTCCGCTTGCCCAGCACGCTGCACGACGACAGGAACGCCGGCCACGCGGCACGCAGGTCGTCGCTCGCCCAGCCCGGCAGGTCCGCAAACGTCGCGGGCACAAAGCCCGTTTTCGCGGGCGGTGGGGGCGGCACCGGCTGCGGCGGCGGCACCGGCACTGGCTGGGGCACCGGCTGCGGCACCTGGGGCGCGGGTGGCGGAGGCGGCGTGGCGCAGCCGGCCAGCAGCGCGGCAATGGCCAGTGCCAACGGACGGGCGGAACGGGTTAGACTGACGTGGGCAAATAACATGGAGGCGGTATGTGGTATCTGATGTTGGAAGCGCTGGTGGCGCTGTTCCTGCTGGTCTTTATCGTCTGGTGGACGATGCCGCGCAAGAAGAAGGCGCCGCCGGCGCGCAAGCGACCTGAATAAGAGAGCAGCTTAGTGCAAGGTGCGCGGCAGCGACAGCACGAATTCCGGAATCTTCGCTTCGAACTGGTGGCCGTCCTCGGCCACGCAGAAATATTCCCCCACCATCGAGCCCTGCGGCGTGCGCAGCTGCGTGCCGCTCGTGTACTCGAACTGTTCGCCCGGCTGCAGCAGCGGCTGATGACCGACGACACCCAGCCCGCGCACTTCCTGGATATGGTTGTTGGCATCGGTGATGATCCAGTGCCGCGAGATCAGCTGCGCGGCCACCGTGCCCGTGTTCTTGATCGTGATCGAGTACGTGAACACGAAGTTGGTACGCTCGGGGTCGGACTGTTCGGGCAGGTACTGGGTGCGCACCGACACGGCGAATTCATATTGGGCCATCGATATTCCTTGGTTGTTGCATGGTAGCAGACGTGCAATTATGCCGAAAATTCAAATATGGCGTTTTGCTATCGTTCTCGCCCATTGCACTCCAATTTGCGCTGAGGCGCAAGCTGCGCGTCGCGCGCGCTGCCGTCGCAGCGTAAAATAGCGCATCTTTTTTTCACCAGAGCGTCATGACTACTTTCCGCATCGCCCCCAGCATCCTGTCCGCCGACTTTGCCCGCCTGGGCGAGGAAGTGCGAAACGTCGTCGCCGCCGGCGCCGACATCATCCACTTCGACGTGATGGACAACCATTATGTGCCGAATCTGACTGTCGGCCCGCTGGTATGCCAGGCGATCCGCCCGCACGTGCAAGTACCGATCGACGTGCACCTGATGGTGAAACCTGTCGACCGCATCATTCCCGACTTCGCCAAGGCAGGCGCCAACATCATCACCTTCCACCCGGAGGCATCGGATCACATCGACCGCTCGCTGCAGCTGATCCGCGATAACGGCTGCAAGGCCGGCCTTGTGTTCAATCCGGCGACGCCGCTGTCGTACCTGGAACACGTGATGGACAAGGTCGACATGATCCTGCTGATGTCGGTGAACCCGGGCTTCGGCGGCCAGTCGTTCATTCCGCAGACGCTGGTGAAGATCGCCCAGGCGCGCCGCCTGATCGACGAGTCCGGCCGCGACATCCTGCTGGAAGTCGACGGCGGCATCAAGATCGACAATATCGCCGCCGCGGCAAAAGCGGGTGCCGACACCTTCGTCGCCGGCTCGGCCATATTCGGCCAGCCCGACTACAAGGCCGTCATCGACGCGATGCGCGCCGAACTGGCGGGCATCTGATATGACGGCGGCCGCTCACCCACTGTGCGGCGTGCGCGCCGCCATCATCGACCTGGACGGCACGATGCTCGACACCGTGCCCGACTTCCACGTCGCCATCAACCGCATGCGCGCGGAACTGGGCCTCGAACCCATCACGGCCGAGCAGATCAAGAACATGGTCGGCAAGGGGTCGGAAAACCTGATCCGCAGCGTGCTTGCGCTGGACCATGACGACGCCGGCATCGAGCGGCACTTCATCGAAGCGATGGACGCCTACCAGCGGCACTACCTTGCCATCAACGGCCATCACAGCACGCTGTACCCGGACGTCGCCGCCGGGCTGGCCGAGCTGAAGGGCGCCGGACTACGGCTGGCGTGCGTCACCAACAAGCCGCTGGCGTTCGCGCTGCCGCTGTTGAAGCTGAAAGAGCTGGACGGCTATTTCGACGTCATCTACGGCGGCGACTCGTTCCCGAAAAAGAAGCCGGACCCGCTGCCGCTGCTGAAGGCCTGCGAGTTCTTCGGCCTGCCGCCCGCGCAGGTCGTGGCGATCGGCGACTCGTCCAACGACGCCGAAGCGGCGCGCGCGGCTGGCTGCCCCGTGCTGACGGTGCCGTATGGTTATAACCACGGCGAGGCTATACATAAAACGGATTCCGATGGTATAGTTGACACGCTGCTGCATGCGGCAAGATTGATTGGCTTGCACAACAACTCTGCGGAATCCGCTTAAACGCTTCGGCAACACCACTCATGTTTCTCAACAAACGACACAACGTTACCCACCAAGGCTCGATTGAGGCCTGGCTATGGCGACGCTGGCAATCCTGGACTGCATAAGTCAGGCTGAATAAGCCACCAGATTGCTGCCGTCGGAGTTGTGCTCGACCATTGCGCTTGGCGCATTTGCTTACCGCATTTGCCTGGCGCATTTTTCCCCGCTCGCTCCCGGCAGGTTTGTTGAACCTCACCGCCACCACCACATCCCAAGCGTGGCGGATTGGAGAGAACCATGACCGAACTCGAATTCAAATCGCTGGCCACGCAAGGCTATAACCGTATCCCTCTGATCGCGGAAGCGTTTGCCGACCTGGAAACGCCGCTGTCGCTGTACCTGAAACTGGCGCAGACGCAGAACACGGGCAAGAACACGTTCCTGCTGGAGTCTGTCGTCGGCGGCGAGCGCTTCGGCCGCTTCTCGTTCATCGGCCTGCCGGCGAAAACGGTGCTGCGCACGCACGGCAGCCGTACCGAGATCATTCGCAACGGCGAAGTGATCGAAACGCACGACGGCAATCCCCTCGAATTCATCGAGCGGTACCAGGCCCGCTTCAAGGTCGCGCTGCGTCCCGGCATGCCGCGCTTCTGCGGCGGCCTGGCCGGCTACTTCGGCTACGACACCGTGCGCCACATCGAGAAGAAGCTGGCCAACAGTGCCCAGAAAGACGACCTGGGCCTGCCGGACATCCAGCTGATGGTGACGGAAGAACTGGCCGTCATCGACAACCTCTCCGGCAAGCTGTATCTGATCGTGTATGCGGACACCACGCAGCCGGAGTCGTTCGACAAGGCGCGCGTGCGCCTGAAGGAACTGCGCGCGCTGCTGCGCCGCGGTGTCGATGCGCCCGTCACGTCGTCGTCCGTGCGCACCGACATCATTCGCGACTTCCCCAAGGAAGAGTACCTGAAGGCCGTCGCGAAAGCCCATGAATACGTGATGGCCGGTGACCTGATGCAGGTGCAGATCGGCCAGCGCCTGCGCAAGCCGTACGTGGATTCGCCGCTGACCTTGTACCGCGCGCTGCGTTCGCTGAACCCGTCGCCGTACATGTACTACTACAACTTCGGCGACATGCAGATCGTCGGCGCGTCGCCCGAGATCCTCGTTCGCAACGAGACCCTGCAAGACGGCGAGAAGAAAGTCACTTTGCGCCCCATCGCCGGCACCCGCCCACGCGGCGCGACGCCGGAGAAGGATGCGCAACTGGCCGAGGAACTGCTGGCCGATCCGAAGGAGATCGCCGAGCACGTGATGCTGATCGACCTGGCGCGCAATGACCTGGGCCGCATTTCCGAGACAGGCAGCGTGAAGGTCACCGACCGCATGGTCATCGAAAAATACTCGCACGTGCAGCACATCGTGTCGAACGTCGAGGGCAAGCTCAAATCGGGCATGTCGAACCTGGACGTGCTGCGCGCCACCTTCCCCGCCGGCACCCTGACGGGCGCACCGAAAGTGCGGGCGATGGAAGTCATCGACGAACTGGAAATCTCCAAGCGCGGCATCTATGGCGGCGCCTGCGGCTACCTGTCGTTCGGCGGCGAGATGGACGTGGCGATCGCGATCCGCACGGGCGTCATCAAGGACGGCATGCTGTACGTGCAGGCCGCCGCCGGCATCGTCGCGGACTCGATCCCGGAAATGGAATGGCAGGAAACCGAGAACAAGGCGCGCGCAGTGCTGCGCGCGGCCGAACAAGTGCAAGATGGCCTGGATGGGGAGTTCTGACATGCTGCTGATGATCGACAACTACGACTCCTTCACCTACAACATCGTGCAGTACTTCGGCGAGCTGGGTGAGGACGTGCGCACGTTCCGCAACGACGAAATCACGATCGAAGAGATCGAAGCGCTGAACCCGGACCGCATCTGCATCTCGCCGGGACCGAAGGCGCCGGCGCAGGCGGGCATCTCCGTCGAGGTATTGAAGCACTTCGCCGGCAAGAAGCCGATTCTCGGCGTGTGCCTGGGCCACCAGGCGATTGGCGAGGCATTCGGCGGCAAGGTCATTCGCGCCAAGCAGGTCATGCACGGCAAGACGTCCGCCATTGCCCACACGGGCGAAGGTGTGTTTGCCGGGCTGCCCAGTCCCTTCACGGTGATCCGCTACCACTCGCTGGCGATCGAGCGCGCTTCGCTGCCCGCCTGCCTGGAAGTGACGGCATGGACCGACGACGGTGAAATCATGGGCGTACGGCACAAGGACTTCGATATCGAAGGCGTGCAGTTCCACCCCGAGTCCATCCTGTCCGAGCATGGCCATGCCCTGCTGAAGAACTTCCTCGTCCGCTAAGGAGCGCACCATGCCGATCACACATCAAGAAGCCCTGGTCCGCTGCATCGAGCACCGGGAAATTTTCCACGACGAGATGCTGCACCTGTTCCGCCAGATCATGAGCGGCGAGATGTCGCCCGTGATGGTGGCCGCCCTGACCATGGGCCTGCGCGTCAAGAAGGAAACCATCGGCGAAATCACCGCCGCGGCGCAGGTCATGCGCGAGTTCTCCACCAAGGTGCCGATGGCCGACACCACCAACCTGCTCGACATCGTCGGCACGGGTGGCGACGGCGCCCACACCTTCAACATCAGCAGCGCCGCGATGTTCGTGGCCGCCGCCGCCGGTGCGCGCGTCGCCAAGCATGGCGGGCGCAGCGTGTCGTCGTCGTCCGGCAGTGCGGACCTGATCGAATCGCTGGGCGCCAATATCAACCTGAAACCCGAGCAGATCGCGCAATCCATCGCACAGACGGGCATCGGCTTCATGTTCGCCCCGAACCACCACGCGGCGATGAAGCACGTGGCCCCCGTGCGGCGCGAGCTGGGCGTGCGCTCGATCTTCAATATCCTGGGCCCGCTGACGAATCCCGCCGGCGCGCCGAACATCCTGATGGGCGTGTTCCACCCCGACCTTGTCGGCATCCAGGTGCGCGTGCTGCAGCGCCTCGGCGCGCAGCATGCGATCGTCGTGTATGGCCGCGACAATATGGATGAAGTGTCGCTGGGTGCCGGCACGATGGTCGGTGAGCTGGTCGACGGCGAAATCCGCGAATACGAAATCCACCCGGAAGACTTCGGCCTGGCGATGATCGCCAGCCGCAACCTGAAGGTGGCCGATGCGATCGAGTCGAAGCAGCGCGTGATGGAAGCGCTGTCCGGCACGCCCGGTCCGGCCAGCGACATCGTCGCGCTCAATGCCGGTACCGCGCTGTATGCGGCAGGCGTCGCGTCGTCGATCGAGGACGGTTTGAACAAGGCGCGCGCAGCCGTCAGCTCCGGCGCCGCACTGGCGAAGCTGCGCCAGTTCGTCGAGGTTACGCAGGCGCTCGGCGCCAGCAACGCATAAGGAGCCGGCATGTTCGGCATCCACGACCTGACGCTGTTTGTCGTTTCCGGGCTGCTGCTGAACATCATGCCCGGTCCCGACTCGCTCTTGATCATGACGCGCAGCGCCACGCAGGGCTGGCGCGCCGGCGTTGTCACCGCGCTGGGCATCGGTGCCGGCACGATGGTGCACGTGCTGGCCGCCGCGGTCGGGCTGTCGGCGCTGCTGGCCACGTCCGCGGCCGCGTTCAACGTCGTCAAATGGGTGGGCGCGGCGTATATCGTCTGGTGCGGGGTCGGCATGTTGCGGGCGAAGCTGAAAGGCGGACAAGTCAGCGCGCCGCCGGTCACCGCCCTGCCCTACCGCCGCATCTTCGCGCAGGGCTTCCTGACCAATGTGCTGAATCCGAAAGTCGCGCTGTTCTTCCTGGCCTTCGTGCCGCAATTCATCTCCGTGGACGCGCCCAACAAACCATTGGCCTTCCTCATCCTCGGCTGCATCTTCAACTTCAACGGCATGTTGTGGTGTAACGGCCTGGCCGTTTTCACCGCATTTGCCAGCGCGCGCCTGAAGGTCAAGCCGCGCGTGGCGCTGTGGCTGAACCGCGTGACGGGCAGCCTGTTCCTGATGCTGGGCGCGCGCCTGGCGCTGGCCGAACGCAATTAACCAACTAAGCCATGTCCGATATCCTGAATAAAATCCTGGCCGTCAAGGCCGACGAAGTGGCGGCCGCCAAAAAATACCGCAGCCTCGCCAGCCTGCGCGATGAAGTCGAAGGCGACCGCGAACTGCGCGCCGGGCTGCGCGGCTTCGAAGCGAGCCTGCGCCGCCAGATCGCGGCGGGCAATGCCGCCGTCATCGCGGAAGTGAAAAAGGCGTCGCCGTCGAAAGGCGTCATCCGGGCGGATTTCCGTCCCGCCGATATCGCCGTGAGCTACGAGGCAGGCGGCGCCGCATGCCTGTCCGTGCTGACGGACGAGCAGTTCTTCCACGGCTCGGCCGACTACCTGAAGCAGGCCCGCGCAGCGTGCGGCATTCCCGTGCTGCGCAAGGACTTCATGGTCGACCTGTACCAGATCTACGAAGCGCGCGCGATGGGCGCCGACTGCATCCTGCTGATCGTCTCGGCGCTCGATCACGGCCTGATGGCGGAGATGGAAGCGTGCGCGCACGAGCTGGGGATGGCCGTACTGATCGAGTCGCATGACGGCGACGAGCTGACGGCCGCGCTGAAGCTGAAAAGTAACCTCATCGGCATCAACAACCGCAACCTGCGCACGTTCGACGTGACGCTCGATACGACACTGAATCTGCTGGACCGCATTCCGCAGGAACGCATGGTCATCACCGAGTCCGGCATCCTCAACGGCGCCGACCTGGCGCGCATGCGGGCGGCGAACGTCCACGCCTTCCTCGTCGGCGAGGCGTTCATGCGCGCGGAAGATCCGGGCGCCGAATTGCGCCGCCTGTTTGCCTGAATCCCCCACGGGGTCACCCACGGGGTCGGTCACCCACGGGGTCAGGTCCGACATTCAGACACGGGCTCGACGTTCGGCGGCCGAAATGTCCGAATGTCGGACCTGACCCCGCTTTAAACGTCGGGGACAGGCACCTTTCTTCGGGTCGGAGACCCGAAGAAAGGTGCCTGTCCCCAGCTCATCATCAAGCGCTGGCCTGTTGCGGCCCCGTCTCTGCCACTTCGATCCGGTCGCGCCCCCCTGCCTTGGCGCGGTACAGGGCGCGGTCGGCGGCGTCGAGCAGGTCTTCCAGTCGTTGCAGTGGATTCGTTTGCGCCGCGATGCCGATGCTGGCCGTGCAGACGGGCAGGCCCTGTGTCGCAGGCAATCCGCAGCGCCGCCTGGATGCGCTGGGCGACCGTTACCGCCAGCGTCACGTCCGTGTCCGGCAGCAGCACGATGAATTCCTCGCCGCCGAAGCGCGCCAGATAATCCGATTCGCGCAGCGCGGCATCGATCAGGCTTGCGGTGCGCATCAGCACCTTGTCGCCGATGCCGTGGCCATGCGCGTCGTTGACCGCCTTGAAGTGATCCAGGTCGATGGCCAGCATCGACAACGCGCGCGGCCGGCGGCGCAAGCGGGCGAGCTCCCGCGCATAGGCCGCGCCGAAGCCGCGCCGGTTCAGCGCCCCTGTCAGCGGGTCGCTGGCGGAGCGGCGCTCCAGTGTGAACTGCAGGCGCTTGGTGGCCACCATGATGAAGCCGACGGCCAGCAGGATCGGCACCATCGCCGTGATCACCAGGTAGGCGCCCTGCAGTGCGCCCGGCTGGCTCAGGTCCACGGTGGCTGCCGGCGCAAGCAGTGCCGTCACGCCGCGCGTGGCCACGACCAGTGTGTTCACGCCGATCAGGGACGCCAGGAACCACGTGGCGAAATGGCGGCGGCCATGGCGCAGCACCAGCCACAACTCAGTAGCATTGATGACGGACATCGGCAGCGCCATCCACGCCACCCGCGCCGTGTAGCTGGGCACCACGAACAGCCAGTACACCATGCCGATCAGGGAGAAGCCCAGCGCGCCGCCCAACATGCGCCAGCCTTGCGGCCGGCCATGAAAGGCCTGCAGGCCGATCACGCACAGGCCATTGCCGAACACGAACAGCAGGTTCGCTACCGGCAGCACCAGGCCGTCCGGCAGCGTGCCCTTGAAGCTGTAAGAGACACTGGACAGCACCTGCACGCCCAGCGCGGCCGACCAGTAGCCCAGGCCGCGGATCTCTGGCGGAAAGCTGCGCCGCACGAGGTACAGCACGGCGCTCATCACGCCGCACATCATCGAGGCCATCAGCACGAGGCTGTAGGGGTCCAGCACCTTCATCCAGTCGTCATCCCGCTCGCGGTCGCACGGCGGCCGGCCGTGCCATCGTTGGCCGTGGCACTTCCAGCTTGCGGGCGCTGTCGATTGCCAGCGTAATCGTCGGCACGCGCTCGCCCAGCAGTTGCACCGTGAACGTCATCAGCTCGTCGCGCCGGAAGGCGTGGATTTCGATCGTGTTGCCGACCTTGTAGCGGCCCAGCAGGCTTTCCAGGTTCGACGGATTGCCCGTCACGCGCAGGCCGTCGATCGCCACCAGCAAATCGCCCGCCGACAGGCCGGCGCGGTGCGCGGCGCCGCCTTCGTGGACGGCGGACAGCTTGCAGTCGGCACCCTCGCGGCCGATGTTGGCGTTCAGGCTCGGCTTGGCGCCCTTGCGCTCGTCCGTGTACTTGACGCCGAACGGCGCCAGCAGCTTCGCCAGCGGAACGTCCTCCGTGCCGCGGATGTATTTTTCAAAGAACGGCTTCAGTTTCATGCCGCTGATCTCGTCGAACAGCGCTTCCACTTCCGCCGGCGTCACACCGCGGCGGGCATCCGGATAAAACTCGCGGCCATATCTCTGCCACAGTGCCAGCATGATGTCGTCCAGCGAGCGCTTGCCCGCCGTCTTGCCGCGGATCGTCAGGTCCAGCGCCAGCCCGATCAGGGAGCCCTTGGCGTAGTAGCTGACGATGGCGTTCGGCGCGTTCTCGTCCTGGCGGTAGTACTTGCCCCACGCGTCGAAGCTGGAATCGGCCACGCTCTGCTTCGTGCGGCCCGCGCCGCGCAGCACGCCGCCGACGGATTTGCCCAGCATCTTGTAGTACTGCTGCTCCGTGAGCATGCCGCTGCGGACGAGGAACAGGTCGTCGTAGTAGCTCGTGAACCCCTCGAAAAGCCACAGCAGCGGTGTGTAGTTCTCCACCTGCAGGTCGTACGGCGCGAACACGGCCGGCTTGATGCGCTTGACGTTCCAGGTGTGGAAGTACTCGTGGCTGCACAAGCCGAGGAACTTGATGTAGCCCTCGCTGCGTTCCTTGCCCTGCGCAGCCGTTGTCGGCAGGTCGGCGCGGGCGCAGATCAGTGCCGTCGATGCGCGGTGTTCCAGGCCGCCGTAGCCGTCGCCGACGGCCAGCGTCATGAAGACATAGCGGTCCATCGGCGCCTGTCTGGTTTTCGGCTCGAAGAAGGCGATCTGCGTTTCGCAGATCGCCTTCAGGTCCGCGCACAACCGGTCCATGTCCAGGTTCGGTACGCGGCCCGTGATGACGACGTCGTGCGGCACGCCATGCGCCGTGAATGTCGCCAGCGCGAAGTCGCCCATTTCGACGGGGCTGTCGATCAGTTCATCGTAATCGGCCGCGACGTACGTGCCGAAGCCGTAGCGTTTTGCACGCAGTTCCGGCAGCGCCGTCGCCACGCGCCACGTGCGCGCCGCGTCAATCTCCGGCTGGCGAATGTCGACGACATGCGGCACTTCTTCTTGCCCGGCCACGCGCAGGAAGACACTGGTACCGTTGAAGAAGCCGTGCGTCTGGTCCAGGTGCGCCGCGCGTACCGACAGGTCCCACGCGTAGACGTCGTACTGCACGACCAGCGGGCCGGCAACGGCCGGTGCCTGCCACGAATGCTTGTCCAGCTTTGTCAGCGGGACGGTGCGGCCTTCCGCTTCGGCGCGGATCTGGACGATATTGCGGGAGAATTCGCGGATCATGTAGCTGCCCGGGATCCAGGCCGGCAGCGCCAGCACCTGGCCTTCCGGTGCGGGATCCTGCACGGTCAGCGTGACCTGGAACAGATGGGCCGCGAGATCCTTCGCGACGATGGTGTAAGCGACGGCCGGGGCCTGGCTGGAGATTTTTTTCTTTTTCATCGTAAGTCGGACGGCGTATCGACGTCGAGCAGGATGCCCGCATCGTCCACCGCCACATCGTTGACGGGATTGTTACTGACGATACCACGCGCGCCGCGGTCGCCCGCCAGTGCCAGCAGATCGGGCAGGTGATGGCGGCCGAAGGCGATCGGATTACCGCGCTTTCCTTGATACAGCGGCGCCGCGATCGCCGCACCCTGCGCCACCGCTTCACGCAATGCCGCGATGGTGGATGGCAGCACATGCGGCATATCGCCCAGCGCCACCACCCAGCCATCGGCCTGCGCCACCTGCCGCAGGGCGTGGACCAGCGATGCCGCCATGCCGGTATCGGCATCCGCGCAGCGCGTTACTTCGCAGCCCAGTTGCGCCAGCAGCGCTGCCGTCGCATCGTCGTCGTCGCGCACGACGGCGACTACGCGCGGCAGCGCCGCCAGCATATGCCGGGCGCTGCTCGCGACGACCGGCGCACCGTTCAGCTCCTGCAGCAGCTTGTTGCGCACGCCCTCCGGATCGAAGCGACGGCCACGCCCCGCGGCGAGCAGGACGCCGACGATGTCGAGAGCCAAGCTTATGCCTTCGTTGCCGACGCCAGGTCGAACGGCAGCTTGCGCAGCCGCTTGCCCGTCAGCCGGAACACGGCATTCGCAAAAGCCGGCGCCAGCGGCGGCAAGCCCGGTTCGCCCATGCCCGTTGGCGGCTCGTTCGACGGCACGATGTGCACGTCGACTTTCGGCATGTCCGGCATGCGCGCGACGGTGTAGTCGGACAGCTGGTTCTGTTCGACGATACCATCCTTGAGCGTGATGGCGGCGCCCGGCAAGGTCGTGCCGACCGCCATCAGGATCGCACCCTGCACCTGCGCTTCGATGCTCAACGGATTGACGGGCTGGTTGCAGTGCACGCCGGCCGTCACCGTATGCAGCTTCGGCACGCCGTTCTCGACGGAAGCCGTGACCACGTAGGCGACCACAGTGCCGAACGATTCATGCACGGCCACGCCGTACGCCTGCCCTTTCGGCAGCTTCTTCGTGCCGTAGCCGGATCTGCCGACGGCCAGATCCAGCGCCAGGTGATGGCGTTTATGGTCGGCCGGGATCAGCTTCTTGCGGTAGGCGACAGGGTCGACACCGGCCGAATGCGCCGCCTCGTCGATCAGCGTCTCCATGACGAACGCCGTATGCGTGGAGCCGACGGAGCGCCACCACAGCACCGGCACGTTGGCCCTGGCGTTGTGGACCGTCAGATGCAGCGGCACTTTATAGGGGTCGCCCATGCCTTCGACCATCGTCGCATCGACACCGTTCTTGACCATCATCGGCTCGAACGCGGAACCCGTGATGATCGACTGGCCGACAATGGTGTGGTCCCACGCGACGATCCTGCCGCGCGCGTCGAGGCCCAGCGCCGCGCGGTGCACGTGGGCGGGGCGGTAGTAACCGCCCTTGATGTCGTCCTCGCGGCTCCAGATCACCTTGACGGGACCCTTGCCGTACGCCTTGGCGACATTGACCGCTTCGACAATGTAGTCGGACGACGGCGTGGCGCGGCGACCGAAACCACCACCGGCCATCATCGTGTGCAGGGTCACCTGCTCCGGCTTCAGGCCGGCCGTTTTCGCGGCCGCCGCCTGGTCCATCGTCTGGAACTGGCTGCCCGCCCAGATGGTGCAGGCGTCAGGCTTCAGGTCGACCACGCAATTGAGCGGCTCCATCGGCGCGTGCGCCAAATATGGGAACTCGTAGACGGCATTGATCTTCTTCGGCGCGGCCGCCAGTTTCGACGTGTCGCCCTGCTTGGCAACGGTGCCCGGTTTCGCGGCCAGCGCGCGATAGGCGGCGAACTGCTTGCTTGTGTCGACCTTCTCGACACCACTGCTGTCCCAGTCGATCTTCAGCGCTTCGCGCGCCTGCTTTGCCGGCCAGTAGCCGTCCGCGATCACGGCGATGCCTTCGCCGCCCCGATCCAGCGCCACCGGCACGACGGCCACCACACCGCGCATCGCCTTGGCCACCGCGGCATCGAACGATTTGACCTTCGCGCCGAACACGGGCGGCCGTGCAATGACGGCAACCTTGGTGCCTTCCGGCTTGAAATCCATGCCGAACTGCTGGCTGCCGTTCGACTTCGCGCGCGCATCGAGACGCGGCATCGGCTTGCCGATAAAGCGGAAGTTTTCGACGTTTTTCAGCACGACGTGGGCCGGCACCGGCTGGCGCATCGCCGCCTCGGCCATCTCGCCATACGTGGCCTTGCGTCCGCCCGGGCCGGTCAGTACGCCCTGCACGGCCTTGACCTGGTTGGCCGGGACTTTCCATTGTTCGGCGGCCGCGGCGACCAGCATGGCCCGCGCTTTCGCGCCGATCTCGCGGTATTGCACCCACGAGTGCGCGACGCTGCCCGAACCGCCCGTGATCTGGATGCCGAATGCCGGGTCCTTGTACGCCTCACCCGCGGGAGCCAGCGTGCCGCGCACCTGCGACCAGTCGGCATCGAGTTCCTCGGCGATCAGCATCGGCAGCGACGTCTGCACGCCCTGGCCGAATTCGAGCCGGTTGACGATCACGGTGACGGTGTTGTCCGGCGCGATGCGCAGGAACGCGTTAGGCTGCTGCGCCGCCTGCGGCAAGCCGGCCGCGCGCGCCATGCGTCCGCCAGCGACGACCGTAAAGCCCAGCACCAGCCCTGCCCCCTTCATGAAACCGCGCCGCGAGATGCCTGCGCCTGGAACTGCGCCGGCGAGACTGCCTTCGATCCATTGTTTGCGCATGCGGGCCTCCTCAGGCGAGTGTCTTCGCCGCGTCCTTGATGGCCGCGCGGATGCGTTGATAGGTGCCGCAGCGGCAGATATTGCCGGCCATGGCGCTGTCGATATCGGCGTCCGTCGGCGCTTTATTCGACTTCAGCAGCGCGGCCGCGCTCATCACCTGCCCGCTCTGACAGTAGCCGCACTGCGGCACGTCATGCCTGACCCATGCGTCCTGCACGGCCTTGCCGATCCGGTCGCCTTCCATCGCCTCGATCGTCGTGATCTTCTGGCCGACGGCCGCGGAGATCGGCGTGATGCAGGAACGGATCGGCTGGCCGGCCAGGTGCACCGTGCAGGCACCGCACAGCGCCGCGCCGCAGCCAAACTTCGTGCCCGTCATGTTCAGGTTGTCGCGCAGGGCCCACAGGATGGGGGTGGCGGGATCGGCGTCGACCTGCGTGTCGCGTCCATTGATATTCAATATCACCATGAAATCTCCTGGTCTGGATGAGCAAACGGCGCGTCCTGCTGGACGCGCCGGTTCCTGCGGGTCTGCAGCCCGCTCTGAAACAAATGATACGGCAGTCTTACTGCTTTGCGGAGGTCATGCGCGCTTCCAGCGTTTTCAGGTCGACAGCGCCCGGGATGCGGGTGCCGTCGGCAAAGAAGATCGCCGGGGTGCCGTTGATATTGAGCTTCTGGCCCAGCGCGAACACCTTGTCGTTCGGTGTCGTGCAATTGGCTGGGGCGGCGGCCGGCGCTTTCCCGTTCAGCATCCAGTCGTCCCATGCCTTGGCGCGGTCGGACGAGCACCAGACGTTCTTCGACTTCACCGCCGAATCGGGCGACAGGATGTTGTACAGGTACGTATAGACCGTCACGTTGTCGACCTGGCTCAGCGCCTGCTGGCGGAAACGCTTGCAGTAGCCGCAGTTCGGATCCTCGAACACGGCAATGACGCGCTTGCCGTTGCCCTTGACGGTCTTGATGGCCAGCTCCGTCGGCAGCTCGGAAAACTTGATCTTGTTCAGGTCATCGATGCGGGCCTGCGTCAGGTCTTCGCTCGTCTTCAGGCTGAAGACATGGCCGACGATCAGGTAGGAACCCGTCTTGTCGGTATAGCGCACGTCGTTCCCGACACGCAGTTCGTACAGGCCACCATACGGCGTCTCGCGAATGGAGTCGATCTTGACGTTCTCTCCCAGCTTGGGCTCGACGTTCTTGCGGATCGTGGCTTCGACGGACTGCGCGCCAGCATAGGACGTCAGCAGGGCCGACGCGATCACGACGGCGGTTTTAAGCATTTTCATGGAATCTCCGGACATGGACCGCCCGCCGCGGCACCGGCGGTGCGCAACGTGACGTGATTATTCTGTCGATGATAGCGGCCGCGCGGCCGCCCGTTCTTCGTTCGTTTTTCGTTTTTTGGTCGTTGGTTTGTAACGGGGCCGCAGGATTTACTCACATACTGCTGCCACCCGATCAGTGCCTGCCGAGCGCATGCGCCATCAGCTGACGCTTCACGATCGGCAGTTTATCCAGCAAGTTTAGCCCGAAATTGCGCACCAGGCGCACCGGTTCGAGGTTGGCGGTAAACAGGCGGTACAGCCCGTCGGTGGTGACCTGCATGGCCAGCACTTCTTCCTTGCGAGCGCGGCTGTAGCGGGCCAGCACGCGGCTGTCGCCAATGGAGCGGTGCTCTTCGCGCCCGGCCACGGCCTGCACGAGGTCGCGCACGTCGCCAAAGCCCAGGTTCATGCCGTGACCGGCAAGTGGATGCACGACATGCGCCGCGTCGCCGATCAGCGCCACGCGCTCGGCCACCAGCGAATGGGGTCGCATCAACGTCAGCGGAAAGGCCTTGACCTGTTCGGGCAGCACGGGCGTGAGCTTGCCCAGCTTGTCCGCGGCGAATTCGGCCAGCCGGTCGGCCAGCGCCTGCGCGCCCTCGTCGACCAGCGTATCGGCCAGCGCATCCGGCGCGGACCACACCAGCGAGACGCGGTTGCCGGGCAGCGGCAGCAGCGCGACGATGCCGCGCGAGCACGTGAACCACTGCAGCGCGGCGCCGTGGTGCGGCTGCTCGCATTCGAAATTGGCGACGACGCCCTTCTGGCCGTACGGCTTGTAATCGAGGCCGATATCGCACTGGCCGCGCACCCACGACTGGGCACCGTCCGCACCGACGATCAACGATGCGCGAATCTGGCTGCCATCGTCCAGCTGGACACTGGCGTGCTCCACGTCCGTCGACAGCCCGACCGCGCGGCCCGACACCACGTGCACGTTCTGGGCGAAGCGCAGCGCGGCGTCCAGCGCCTGGTTCAGGTTACGGTCCTCGACGATCCACGCCAGCGTATCGGCATGCGCGCCGTATGCGTCGAAACTGATGTGGCCGGGTTGCTCGCCATCGCCCTTGACGATCATCGCATCGACCGGCGCGACGCGCGCCGCATCCATCGCGCCCCAGACCTTCAGCGCCGACAGCAGCTTCTGCGCCGTATGGTTCAGCGCATACACGCGCGCATCCCAGCTCGCCTCCAGGCCGTCCGGCGGCGTGACCGGCGGAGGGCCGAGCAGCGTGACGCTTTGCCCGGACTGCGCAAACGCCAGCGCCGCCGTCTTGGCGATGGCGCCGTTGCCGACGATGCAGACCGCCGTCTGCACATGTTGCCTGGTGGCCGATGAAGTGGATGACTTGTTCATTCACCCATTATAACGACCACACGCCCGGCACGGCATCCGCCATCAATCCCAGCGGGGCGCCAGGCCGTCCGGATTGGCGAGGCGCGCCTCAGGCCCCTGCGCCAGCGCGTCGATGGCGGCCATGTCCGCATCGGACAGTGCGATGCCGGCCGCCTGCAGATTGCACTCCAGGTTGGCCCGCCGCGTGGACGATGGAATCACGGCAAAGCCCTGCCGCAGCGACCACGCCAGCGCCACCTGCGCCGGGCTGGCGCCATGGGCCGCGGCGATGCGGGCGATGACGGGATCGGTGACGACCTTGCCGTAGGCGAGCGGCATATACGCCGTCAGATGGATGCCGCGGTTGCGGGCGAAGTCGATGACGGCGCGGTTCGGCAGGTACGGATGGATCTCCACCTGGTTCGTCGCGATGGCGTCCGCGCCGACGGCGGCGATTGCCTCCTGCATGTGACGGATCGTGAAGTTCGACACGCCGATCAGCTTCGTCAGCCCCTGGCGCTGCGCCTCGGCCAGCGCCGCCATGCTTTCGGCCACCGGCACGGCGTCGCCCGGCGAAGGCCAGTGAAGCAACGTCAGGTCGAGGCGTTCCAGCCGCAGCTTGTGCAGGCTCTCTTTCAGGCTGCCAATCAGTTTGTCGCCGGCGAGGTTGTCCGTCCAGATCTTGGTCGTGACTAACAGCTCGTCGCGTGGAAGGCCGGCCACGGCCAGCGCGCTGCCGACATCGGCTTCGTTGCCGTAAATCTGCGCCGTATCGATGTGGCGGTAGCCCAGCTCCAGGCCGGTACGGACGGCGTCGATAACGACCTGGCCCTGCAGGCGGAAAGTGCCGAGGCCGATTTGCGGGATGGTTGAGGTGGTCATGCATGCTCCTGGCGTTCAAAGCATCACTATGCCGGCGTTCTTTATTGAGAAAAACCAGCCCTACCGCAAATCATCGTTGCCGCCAGCGCAAATATGTACGGCGATGCTCAACCACTATTGCAAAGCTGCATTTGCCTGCTATAATGCGGCCTCTTGGCCTGGTAGCTCAGTTGGTAGAGCAGAGGATTGAAAATCCTTGTGTCGGTGGTTCGATTCCGCCCCGGGCCACCAAGAATTCAGCTGCACCGCGCAGCACCACAGAAAACGCCACCTTCGGGTGGCGTTTTTGTTTTTGTCTCGCATCCGTAGTATCCACAATCCCGCCCACGGTCCCAGCGCATTATTATATTTGCCTAGGCAAATATAACTAGCTCTCCAGCATCGCGCCGGAACTTTTTTCTCACCCATGCAAGCATTTGAAGAACTGCAAACCGGCCAGTTTGGCTACCTGATCAGCCAGGCCCGCAATGCACTGTTTGCGGCGCTGGACAAGGAAATGCTGCCGCTGGACCTGACAGCATCGCAGTTCGTTGTAGTCATCGGCGCGATGCGCAAGCGTGCCCGGACGGTCACCGAGTTCGGCCGGCTGGTCGGCATCGAGCCCGGTCCGATGTCGCGCCTGCTGGACCGGATGGAGGCCAAGGGCATCATCCGCAGAGAGCGCGACCAGGCGGACGGTCGCCAGGTCAATATTGTGCTGACCGAGAAAGGCGTCGCGCTCTATCCACAGATCGAGGCACGACGGCAGAAGGTCTACGGGCAGTTGCTGAACGGCTTCAGTGAACAGGAAGCGGCGGCCTTCAAAGATGCACTGGAAAAAATCCTGCTCAATGCGCGACAGTAGTTGCGCAGGAACACGCCACGCAACCTTTACAGCGTCATTGATCGAACAGTAAATCCCCCGAATACATCAGCTCGCGTCTGTGCGCCGTTTTCTCGATCGACGGTTACCTGCGCTTTCAGTCATTCCCAGGAGTACCCACCATGAGTCAAGAAACCAGCAACAAGCCAGCCCCGCCCACCCCTCGCAAACGCTTCTCCCGACGCAAGTTCATCGGCGCTGCCGTCGGCACCGCCGCCGTGGTCGGCGGATACTCCGCTGTATTCGGGCGCCCATACCGTGCCGAAAAGGCCGATCGCACGGTGGACGTGCTGCTGATCGGCGGCGGCATCATGAGCGCGACGCTGGGTGTCTACCTGTCCGAGCTGGAGCCGAAATGGACGTTCGAAGTGTTCGAGCGCCTGGACAAAGTGGCGGAAGAAAGCTCCAATGGCTGGAACAACGCCGGCACCGGTCACTCGGCGCTATGCGAACTGAACTACACGCCGATGGACGACAAAGGCAACGTACAAATCACCAAGGCCATCGAGATCAACGAGAACTTCCAGATCTCGCGCCAGTTCTGGTCGCATCAGGTGCGCAAGGGCGTGCTGGGCAATCCGCGCGACTTCATCAATTCGACGCCCCACATGAATCTCGTGTTTGGCGAGGAAAACCGCGAGTTCATGCACAAGCGCGTTGCGGCGCTGAAGGCATCGCCACTGTTCGCCGGCATGGAAATCACCACCGAGCCGGCCAAGGTGCGTGAATGGATTCCGATCATGATGGAAGGCCGCAAGGCGGACGAGATCGTGACCGCGACGCGTTCGCCGCTCGGTACCGACGTCAACCTGGGTTCGATTACCCGCCAGTTCTACAAGCATCTCGGCGAAACCGTGGGCAGCAAGATTGCGACCGGCTACGAAGTCCGCTCGATCACCCGCAACGACGATGGCACCTGGCGCGTGTCGGCCTTCGATATCAAGGACGATTCCAAAGTCCAGACGGTCGATGCGCGGCACGTCTTCATCGGTGCCGGTGGCGCCGCACTGCCGCTGCTGCAAATGTCCGGTATTCCCGAAGCGAAGCAATATGCCGGCTTCCCGGTAGGCGGCGAGTTCCTGGTGACGGACAATCCGGCCATTACCTCGCGCCACCTGGCCAAGGTGTACGGCCTGGCCGATACGGGCTCGCCGCCGATGTCGGTGCCGCACCTGGACACGCGCGTGCTGGACGGTAAAACGGTGCTGCTGTTCGGGCCATTCGCCACCTGGTCCACCAAATTCCTCAAGAACGGCTCGTATCTCGATATCGGCAAAGCCACCACGGCCTCGAATGTCCTGCCGCAGCTGCAAGTCGGCGTCCATGAGTTCGCACTCGTCAAATATCTTGCCCAGCAACTGGAGCAGTCCCGCGAAGACAAGATGGCGGCGCTGCGTCGCTACATGCCCGAGGCCAAGGACGAAGACTGGCGCCTGTGGCAGGCCGGCCAGCGCGTGCAGATCATCAAGAACGTGCCGGAAAAAGGCGGCGTCCTGAAACTCGGTACCGAGGTCGTGGTGTCCGCGGACCGCTCCGTGTCGGCATTGCTGGGCGCGTCGCCGGGTGGTTCCACCTCGCCCGCGATCATGCTGTCGCTGCTGGAGAAAGTCTTCCCGGACCGCATGAAGACGGCTGCGTGGCAGGCAAAAATCCGCGAGATCGTGCCGTCGTACGGGAAAAAGCTGAACGAGAACGTGCAGCTGCTGGCCGCGACGTGGGCGACCACTGCCGAGACACTGAAGCTGACCATCGCATCGCCGAGCCTGGAAAACTTCGTCGCCGGCGCCGTCAGTAACGGACAACCCGGCCAGGTTAAAAAAGTGCCGGATATCGCTCTGTAAGCGAGACAGCTGGCATCGCCCACCCGGGCCGCTGACGCCAACCCCTGTGGTTGGCGTTTTTGCTGGCATGCACCATACGTTCAGGCCGGGAGCACGGCACGGGCCTGCCTGTCGCTACCGGGTGATGTGCGCCAGGCTGTCGAGCAAGCCCGGGCCCGTTGGCTGCCAGTCCAGCAGTTTGCGCGTGATGGCGCTCGAAGCGGACAAGTCTGCGCCGGCAAAGATCTGCAGCCAGCCAAAATGCGCCGCGGCTTCTTCCTGCGCCACGCTGACCGCTGGCACGCCGAGGTTCCTGCCGACTGCCTCAGCGATCTGACGCATCTCGATCCCCTCTTCCGCCGTGGCGTTGTAGCGCGCACCGGGTTGGCCGCGTTCCAGCGCCAGCCGGAACAAACGTGCCGTGTCCGTTACATGCGCGGCCGACCAGCGGTTCATCCCGTCGCCGACATAAGCCGACACTCCCTTCGCCCTTGCCAGGTCGATCAGCGGCGACACCAGTCCCTGGCGGGTCGTGTCATGGATCTGCGACAGGCGGGCCACCGACACATTAATGCCCCGTTCGAGGAGTTCCTCGGCGGCCAGCTCCGAGGCCATGCGCGGATGCTGGTAGTCCCGATTGAACGCGCTTTCCACTGCCGGCTGGCCTGGCGCCACGGTCCCCATGGCAGTGCCGGATGTGATGACCATCGGGCGGTCGGACCCTGCCAGCGCATCGCCCAGCGCCAGGATGGCGATGCGGTCCTTCTCGCAATTGGCGGCGAAATGCTGGAAATCGTGGTCAAAGGCCGTGTGGATCACGCCATCGCAACCGGCAACGCCCGCACGCAGGCTCTCCAGGTCTTCGAGATCACCGCGATGCGCCTGCGCGCCCGCACGCTGCAGCGCTTCGCGTCCTGCATCGGAGCGCACCAGCCCCAGGACCTGATGGCCCGAATTGATCAGTTCCGGGATAATTTTCGAGCCATTAAAACCGGTGGCACCGGTTAAGAAAATCCGCATGATGAAGCTCCTCCTGATTGTGGGAACCCATCTTCAACCGTATACTTATCCAGGTAAAGTAGTGACCTTATAGGGGTATAACAACTAACAGGATATGCCGTGACCACGACCAGCAAGACGCCCCTGGGCACCTATCTGAAGGCATGCAGGAGCCGGCTCGATCCCGCCACGCTCGGGTTCGCCACCGGCCGGCGCCGCACGCCAGGACTGCGACGCGAGGAAGTCGCCCAGCTGGCCCATATCAGTTCGACCTGGTATACCTGGCTGGAACAGGGGCGCGGCGGGGCGCCATCGGTTGCGGTGCTCAACCGTATCGCGACGGGGCTGATGCTGACGGAACCTGAGCGTGCCCATCTGTTCATGCTGGCGCGCGGGCACCTGCCGGATGTCCGGTTCAGCGCCGAAGCAACTATCGCGCCGCGCCTGCAGCGTCTGTTGGACACGCTCGAATGCAGCCCCGCCCTCATCAGGACAGCCACGTGGGACGTCGTGGCGTGGAACCGGGCCGCCGCGGCGGTGCTGCACGATTACAGTCTGCAGCCACCGTCGGAGCGCAACATCCTGCGCCAGATCTTCAGCAGGACACGCGTGGATATGCCGGACGATGAAAGCATTGCCCGCTTTGTCGTCGGTGCGTTCCGCGCCGACGTAACACGGGCGGGTGCGGATACGGAAATCGTCCAACTGGTGGATGAACTAAGCCAGCTGAGCCCGGTGTTCGCGGCGCTTTGGCAGGATAACGACATCCCCGACACTGGCGGCGGCACCAAGCGGCTGCACCATCACGCCGGCGGTCCGCTGGAGCTGGAGTACTGCGGCTTTGCCGTCGACGGCCGGCCGGACCTGCGCATGATCGTCTACAACCCCGCAACGCCGGCCGATGCGGCCCGCGTCCGCGAACTGATGGCCAGGGATCAGCCTGGCACGGACAGCAACGGGCAAGCCGATCCACCGGACCAGGAATCCGCTTCAGCCGCGAATAGCGCAGCCAGCCGTTAGTGAATGACCGCAGACTGCGCGGCTGCCTTGCCCGGCCAGCGGCCTGCTTCCCGCTCCATCAACAGCGTCTGGATATCGCCCAGGATCACATCCGGCATCAGATACGCCGTCGTATAAATCTCCCGCACCCTGCCCCGCGCGTCGATCAGGAACACCTTGAGCAGGTGGTTGTAGAGCCGCGTCGGCTGCCCTTGCGCGTCGAGCGACACCGTCACGTCCTGGCCGAAGCCGGCGATGATCGGGCGCAGCGTTGCGACGTTGCGCGTGGTCAGGAAGTGCCAGCGCAGCGGGTTGGCGGGAGAGGCCAGCGGGCCGGCGTAGTGGCGCAGCGCGGCCGGCGTGTCGTTGGTGGGGTCGAACGACATGCTGACAAAGCGCACCCGCCTCGCAAGCGCCGGCTTCGCGAGCAGGCGGGTGCGCAGGTCCGAAAATGTCTGGAACGCCAGCGGGCAGCCGACCGGATCGACGCAATACGTGTAGATAAAGCTGAGCAGCGTCACCTTGCCCGTCGTGTAGCGGCGCAGCGGTGCGGTCGTGCCGTCCGCGTCGAGCACTTCGCCTTCGGGCGTGGACTGGATCGATTCGAGCCGGTAGCTGCCGGGCGGCGGGGCGACGAACTGCTGGCGGGGCGGCGCCGCCATCGCGCCGATGCAGGCCAGCGCGGCCAGCGCCGCCCAGCGCGGATCAACGCGACGGCGCACTGTTCGAGGCGATGGCGGTGGTGTCCACCGGCGCCGCGCCGGCCTGTCTGGCGGTAAACTTCATATGGTGGGCACGGCCGAGCTTTTGCTGCGTGAAGTCGATCTTCCACTGCTCGCGCAGCTCCTTGCCGTCCCAGCTGAACAGCTTCAGGAACTGCTCGTTGTCCGCGCCCTTCTTGTCCCAGTTCGCCAGCAGGCTGCTGGTGACGTAGACGCGCTTGCCGTCCCAGCTCTGGCTCACCATATTCACCTGCTTGCCGGTGACCTTCTCGTAGACCTGCTTCGGCGCTGCCGGATCGCGCAGGTCGAACAGGCGGGTCTTGCCGTCCTTGAACGTGTTCACCCACAGGCTCTTGCCATCGGCCGCGATCGAGATATCGACCGGTAGCGGCGTCTTGGCCGGGTCGCCGATGGGAGCGACGTCGCGCGCCTGCCACTCGCCCTTGTTGTCCTGCTTGATCAGCCAGAGTTTCGACGTCAGCGCGGAGGCGGTAATGGCCCAGTTGTCGTTTTCGTTGAGCGACCAGCGGATCTCCAGCGGGGCGCCGGGCGTATTGAGGACCTTGGTCGGCTTCATCGACTTGAAGTCCCACAGCACCATCGTGTTGCCGAAGTTTTTCATCGCGGCCGGATCGGCAATCAGCTTGCCCAGATCGGCCATGTAGTTCCGGTAGCCCGTGAAGCTGGACGTCAGCATCACGTTCTTGCGGGGATTGACGGCGATGTCATAGCCATAGCCGTCCGCCTGCGCGCCGCCGGGCATCGCCTTCGGGATCGGATAGCTGGCAACGTAGTCGCCCTGGTTGTTGTAGACGACGAGGCCCGTCGCGCCGCCCTTGTCGCGCTCGTTCGACAGCGTGCCGATCAGCATGCGTCCCGGGATCGGGTAAAACGTGTGCGGCCCGACGTAGCCGCTCTTGCCGACGAGGTCCGTGATCGTCTTCACCAGTTTTGGTTTTGCCGGATCGGTGCCGACATCGAAGACGAAGATCCTGCTGTCTTCCAGCCGGCCGGCCCACAGGTAGCGGCGGTCGTCGGTAAACCCCATGTGATGCGCCTCGCCCCGGCCCGGAACGGACAGCACGTGGATCACCTTGCCGTACCTGGGCGAGCCGGGCTTGACGTCCACCGTCACGAGCTTGTCGGCACCATCGCCCATGCCGGGCACGCCCAGGGTCCAGACGTGCAGGAATTCTTCCTGGCCCTTGATCAGGCTGGCGAGATAGGGGGAGTTGCAGGTTTCGTCGGCACGGGCACTGCCGAATGGCAACGCGAGGGCGACAACGCAGGACAGCAGGACATGCGACGTTTTCATGGGTATCCCCGAACGGTCGAAGTCCCTTGATTATAATCACGTCGCATCAAGCAAAGTACGCTTTGCGGTTGACACGAGTCAAAACGCAACGGTTCAGCGTCGGCATGTGGGATTGCGGCACAATGCCGCCATGAAGATGCGCAAAAAGGCCGACCTCCCCACCAAAACCTGCGCCCGTTGCGGGCTGCCGTTCACATGGCGCAAGAAATGGGAACGGGACTGGGACAACGTGAAGTTCTGCTCGGAACGCTGCCGGCGCGGCGGCACCGCGTCCTAGCTGACCGCCGCGAGCGCCTGCAACGCCATCGTATAAGCGCCTTCGTACGATTTCGCCGCCGCGATAAACCGGCCGTTATGGCAGAACGTCGCATCGGCCACGCCGGTGACGGCCGCCAGCTCTGCGTCGCGCAGCCCCGCCCACGCTGCGGGCAAGTCGGCGCGCGCCTGGAAGCTTTCCGCGCTCATCGGCACAGTGTGCAGCAGATAGCGATTTTCCGACAGGCTGTGGCTGATAACGAACAGCACCTTGGGCATTTCCTTGCGCACCAGCTGCGTCCATGGCAGCGCGCTGTTTTTCAGGAACAGCAGCCGCCCGCCTTCCAGCGCTTCCGATTGCCGTACCTGCTCGACCGCCAGCATAGCGCCGACGCGGTACTTGACGGAATTGATCAGCACGTCCGTCAGCAGCGCCATGGCGCGGCGGAACTCCGTCAGGCGGAACGCGTCCGCCGGCTCGCCGTAGCCCAGCCGCTGCTCGTCGAGCCAGTTCGGATTGAAGCCGGAAATCACGGCCGACAGGCCGTAGCCGCCGGGCGCGTTCTTTGCCGCGCCCACGTCCGACAGGTCCAGGTATTGCACGACGTCGGCGTCGATCGCGTACGCCATCTCGCGCGCCTTGTCTTCGCTCAGCGTATGCCCGACGTGCGTTGCGGCCAGCGCGGCGACACACCGCGCGCCGTACTCGCGCCATACGAGGCCGGCGCTGGCATAGGGAACACCCGTGCCCCTGGCGCCATCGAAACCCTTCTGGTGATGGTCGAAGCGGCCGGTGGCCGGGTCCCAGATGCCGCCGACATCGACGGCGAAGTCCGCCGCCTCGATGGTGGCCGGGTCGCGCGTGCGGACGATGTCCGCGTCGGGGAACAGGATGTGCAGGACCGCGACGGCCCAGGCGTCGTCGGCGTGGAACTTGCCGTTGTGAGTCACGATGACCATGAATAACGTCTTTCGAAATACGCGGCGCTCAGCGCCGGAACAGCCAGATCAGCAGGGAGACAACCACGGAAACGACGAGGCAGGTGACGATGGGGAAGTGAAAACTTCCGCCTTCGCGCACGATGTGGATATCGCCCGGCAGGCGCCCGAGCGGCAGCTTGCCGAGCCAGGGCCAGGCCAGGCCGATGGCGACGATCACCAGCCCGACGACAATCAAGGTTCGCTGCACCTGCACCTCCGGGTCACGTTGGGATTGCAGGATAACAGGAGCGGGACATAAGCGCGACGTCAGCGGGTCGTGCGTGGCGCCGGGACGCGGCGGCGCTGCTATCATCGAAAGCCCAGGATTTCTGTCGCCCGACCGCCATGCCACCTCACCTCGGACTCGTCTGCGTTACCGTATCGAACGACATCAAATACCGCACCATCACGCGCAAGCGCCTGCTGGAGCAATCGCCGGAAACGCAGCAGAAACTGCTGGACGATATCTATCGCAGCAATATCCAGGCGTTCGACAACGCCATGCGCTACTGCGAGCGCGAAGGCATCTCGCTGTACCGGATTCCGTCGTCGATCTTTCCGTTTGCCGACGATGACCTGGGCCGCGACCTGCTGGCCAGTTTCGCCGGGACCTTGGCCCGTTCCGGCGCACGCGCCCGTGAGCGCAATATCCGCCTGGTGATGCATCCCGACCAGTTCGTGGTGCTCAGTTCCGACTCGGCCGGCGTCGTCGCCAACAGCGTCAAGATCCTGCAGATGCATGCGGACATCATGGACCTGCTCGGCCAGCCGCGCACGCCATGGGCGCTGCTGGAGATCCACGGCGGCAAAGCCAACCGCTCGGACGCGCTGGTGGACAATATCGCGCGCCTGCCCGATGCGATCCGCTGCCGCCTCGGGCTGGAGAACGACGAGTATGCGTACAGCGCCGAGGAGATCCACGACGTCTGCGTGCGCAGCGGCGTGCCGATGGTGCTCGATGCGCACCACCACATCGTGCATGAAAAGCTGGACAGCTACGACCACCCCAGCGTGGCCGACATGCTGGCGAAGGCGCGCGCAACGTGGGCCGTGCCGGAACACCAGCTGGTGCACATCTCGAACGGCCGCACGTCGTTCAACGACCGCCAGCACGCGGACATGATCGAGACGATGCCGGCGTCGTACGCGCAGGCACCGTGGATCGAGATCGAAGCGAAGTCAAAGGAAGACGCCATTCGCGCGCTGCACGAGTGGCGGGCGGCCGCGGCGCAGTAGGCCGTCAGCGCGCGGGCACGGACATGTGCCCGACGTCGTACCCCTGCCATCCTTCAACCTCCACGGGCCGCGCGCGCCACAGCCGGAAGCGCACGAGACTCCAGCCACCCGGCTCGAACCCCACGATCGACGCCAGCGCGCCCGCCTCCACGGCCGCCTCGCTGGCGGCAATCTCCTGCTCGCGCAAGAGCGCCAGTGCAGTGTGCGGTACGATCGGTACCACGCTGCGTGTGGCGAAGCGGGCCGCGGCGACGTCATGGCTCTGGTGCGCGTGCCACAGCGTCCACGTCTTCACCGACGGCCAGCCGAACGCCTGCGACACGCCGGCAAATCCCGCGCCGGTCAGGAACGCGTTCATCGCGTCCGCGTCGCGCCACAGGTAGAACGGCGCATACAGGTTGTCGCTGGCCTCCCCCTTGCGCGCACTCAGGTAGGCCTTGAACAACAAACCCGGGAACGCATCCGTCATGTGCCCGCGCTCGGCGATGCGGCGGTCGATGATCGCCATGTCGTAGTCCGCCGGCAGCACGAAGCTGTACTGCATGGCGATCATGCCGGTACCTCAGCTCCGGCCCGCGCGGGCAGGCCCTGCACCCCGCTACCGAACGACCAGTCCTCGGACTGCGACGACTGGATGACCACCATCACGTCCTCCGGCCGGACGCCGGGCGCCTGGCCCAGCAGCGTTACCAGCCGCTGGTAGAACGCGGCCTTCATTGCGGCGCTGCGCGGCCGCCCCACGATCACGTTGATGAAGACATAGTCGGCCGAACGCGTGCCGGCCGGGTAATGCGGGTCGATGCTTATTTCGTGCGGTGCGTGCTGATGGATCAGCTGGAAGCGGTCGGTCGGCGGCACGTCCAGTGCCTCGACGAGGGCACGGTGCAGGCTGTCGGACAGCGCGCGCAGGTAATCGGGCGATTTTCCCCGCTGCAGGGAGATATGGCTCATCGGCATGGCTGGCTCCTGTTGAAATTGACAAAACCAGTCTACGCGCTTATCGTCATTCAATAAATCGGGAATATCTGAAGCAATCATTCGGGAAATCGGGACGATCATGCGGCGAGTTACATTCGATCTGGACGTGTTACGCAGCTTTGTGACCGGCGTCGAGATGGGCAGTTTTGCCCGCGCGGCCGACCGCCTCGGCAAATCGACGTCGGCCATGAGCGGCCAGCTGAGGAAGCTGGAAGAACAATTGGGCATGCCGGTGCTGCGCAAATCGGGACGCGGCCTGATACCCACCGCGGCCGGGGAATCGCTGCTGGCCTACGCGCGCCGGCTGCTCGAACTGAACGACGAAGCGGCAGCGGCCGTGCGCGGCGTCGAGCTGGCCGGCAGCATCCGCCTCGGCATGCAGGAAGACTTCGGCGAACATATCCTCACCGACGTGCTGGGCCGCTTTACGCGCGCGCATCCGCAGCTGCGCATCGAGGCCCGCGTTGCCCGCCATGCGCAGTTGATGGACCTGTTCACGGCGGGAAAACTGGACCTGGCGCTGGCATGGGATATCGGCACGGCGCAGGCGCACGCCCGCAGCACGCAGGTGATCGATCCGTTGCCGATGCGCTGGATCGGGCCAGGCGATGGCGATCCGCTGGCGCTGGCGGGCAGCGGCGAACCGCTGCCGCTGGTGATGATGGACGCGCCCTGCGCGATGCGCAGCGCCGCCACGGCCGCGCTGGACCGGGCCGGGATTGCCTGGCGCGTGGCATTTACCAGCGCCAGCCTGGGCGGCGTCTGGGCTGCCGTTGCCGCCGGCCTGGGCGTGACCGTTCGCACGGCCCTCGGCGTGCCGGCGCACCTGCGGCTGCTCGACGACGCAGCGCTGCCGGCGCTGCCCGCCGTTGGCCTCAGCCTGCACTGCGCGGCGCTGGAGCCGGCGCCCGTCACCGAACGGCTGCACGACATCGTGCTGCACACGCTGGCACAATATGCCGGCCTGTCGGCCAAGGACGATCCTCCCCTGCTCTCGAATGGAACCCCACATGACGCCACGTTATTCCCAGGCCCTGGCATTGGCCGCCAAAGCACATGAAGGCCAGGCCCGCAAGGGCACGGCCATCCCGTATATCGTTCACCCGGTCGGCGTGGCCGCGCTGGTCGCGCAGCACGGTGGCGACGAAGACCAGCAGATCGCGGCGCTGCTGCATGACGTGCTGGAGGACGGCGGGCCGGATTTCCAGCCGCAGGTTGCCGCGTTTGGCGAGCGGGTGCTGCACATGGTGATGGGATGCACGGATGCGGTGCCGGATGCGAATGGCGCCAAGGCGCCATGGGAAGAGCGCAAGCGCGCCTACCTGAACCACCTGATGGCGGCGGACAGCGACACGCTGCTGGTCAGCGGTTGCGACAAGTTGTACAACGCCCGCGCCATCCTCGAGGACCTGCGCACGATCGGGCCGGCCGTGTTCGAGCGCTTTTCCGCCGGCCAGGCGGGAACGTTGTGGTACTACGGCCAGCTTTCCCACGTATTCGAGCGGCGCGGCGCGCCGGTGTCCGCCGCGCTGCACGACACCGTCCGCGAGATGGGGCGGCTGGCCCCCGTTTAGGCTTACTTCGACACGACGCGGATCTGCTGCACGTCCAGGGTCGAGTCGCCGAACGTCTCCTTGTCGAACTCGCCGATCAGTTCCACGACGGTGTTCTGATCGACGCTGGCACCCTGCGGAAACAGCTCCGGGTCGATCTCCACCGTCATCTTGCCGCTCGCATCAGCGAACTCGTAGTCGTCGCCGCCCTTGTGGCTGAGCAGCTTGCCCTGGACCTTGACGTACTGGTCGTCCTTGCCTTTGTCCAGCAGCTGCTTCGCCGTCATCAACGGCACATTGGTCGGGCCCTTGTAGCCGGCCGGCGCGGCGGCCTTGCTGCTGGGCCCCGTGTAGCCGCCCGCAGTCTGGGCAAGGGCCAGGGTTGGGGCGGCGAGCAGCGCCGCGATCAGGGCTGTGGAGCTGCAGGTGCGCAGAAGAGTTTTCATAATCTGTCCTTTGTCGTGAAGCCCGCTGTGGCGGGCGGATGGAACAATGGTCGGAGGCAAACTGTAACCCAAAGTCGTGCGCGGCGGCGCCCCGGCGCAGCGGCGCCCGGTCAGTTTGCCCGCACCACCTGCAGCCTCGTCTTCTTCCCCTGGCGGTACGTGAACATCGTCATCGCCGCGTCGCGCAGATCGCCTTTGGCGTCGAAGGCGATCGCGCCCGTGATCCCCTGGTACTTCACCTTGGCCAGCGCCGGCAGGAACTTCGCCGGCTCGGCCGATCCGGCCTGCTGCATGGCCGTGGCGAACACCATCACGGCATCGTAGGCATACGGTGCGTAACTCTGCACGTCCAGCTTGTAGCGTTCCCGGTAGCGTTTCGTGAACGCGGCATGCGTGGCTTCCTGCGGGCCGTCGATGCCGCCCGCGACCACGCAGACAACGTGGTCGTCGCCCAGCGCGTCGCCGGCCAGCAGCGGCAGCCGCTCGGAGCAGATGCCGTCGCCGGACACCAGTTTCGCGCCGATGCCCAGCGCCTTCATCTGCTTGAGCATCGGGCCCGCCACTGCCTCCATGCCCCCGTAGAAAATCACGTCCGGCTTGCGGGCGCGGATCTGCGTCAGGATGGCGTTGAAGTCGGTGGCCTTGTCGTTGGTGAACTGGCGGCTGACGATGGTCGCGCCACCCTTCGCCTTGACGCCCTTGATGAATTCGTCGGCGAGGCCCTGGCCGAAGGCCGTGCGGTCGTCGATGACGGCGATGTTCGTGGCCTTCATCGTGGCGATCGTATAGGTCGCCAGCGCGCGGCCGATCAGGTTGTCGTTGGCGACGACGCGAAACGCCGTCCTGAAACGCTGGTTGGTGTACTGCGGCGTCGTGGCCGCGGGCGAGATCTGCGGGATGCCGGCCGTGGCGTAGATTTTCGACGCGGGCACCGTGGTGCCCGAGTTCAGGTGGCCGACCACGCCCGCCACCTTCGCATCCACCAGCTTCTGCGCGACGGCGGTGCCGGTCTTCGGATCGCCGCCATCGTCCTCCGGCATCAGCACGAACTTCACCTTCGTGCCGCCGATGGCGATGCCTTTCGCATTCAGGTCGTCGACCGCCATGCGCGCGCCGTTCTCGATATCCTTGCCCTGGTGGGCGGCGGGGCCGGACAGCGGCGACGCGGTGCCGATCCGGATGACCGTCTGCGCGTGGGCGGATGAGAAGGCAAGGGCAAGGACGAGAGGAATTCGGACACTGCGGTGCATTGCTATCCTTTGGAGACGGGTGAATGTAAAACGCCACCGCGGGGGTGGCGTCTCGTCATGCGCGGCACGGCGCAGGATCAGTGGAAGAACAGGTACAGCAGGACCAGGACGATGCCGGGGACACCCAGGATCCACGCCAGAAAATATTTACCCATGATCGCTCTCCTTTGTGATGTTGTTTTGACACCTCCAGAATGCCGCACGCTGAGCACGCCGTCCGTACGCTACTGCACAATTGAAAGTTTTAAATTTTCTTCAGGGCATCGGGCTTGTGCGCCGCCTCCGCGCCCGTCTTGTCGCTGACGACGAGGTATTCGGGATTGTCCGCCGACGCGGCCACCTCGTGTCCCTTGATCGTCGTGTGCGACGTCAGCTTCTTCTTCACCGTGCCCTGTACGGCGCCCTGCGATGAATGCCACTCGACCTTGTCGCCAACCTTGAATGCCTGCGTCATGATGGGTTCCCTGAAGTGAGACAATACTGTCCATTTGATCACGGAACCCTGGCACACACCATGAATATCCCGGTTCGCGCGCGGGTCGCCGCCCTGCTTCCACTGCTCCTTCCCGCGCTTGCCCAGGCCAACGACGGCATCGCCGGCGTCAGCGCCGGCGGCATCGTGTTTCGCAAGACGGATGCCATCGCGATGAAGAAGGAGGTGCTCAATGTCAGCCATGACCTGATCACCGTCGACTATGAGTTCCTTAACGAGTCCGGGGCGGATGTGGAAGAGACGATCGTCTTCCCGCTGCCCCCCTACACGGCCGCGCTGCAGGCCTCCGATACCTACTACGGCCAACCCGACGGCTTCTCGATCCGCGTCGATGGCAAGGCCGTCCCGTTCACGTCGCTGCTGGTGGCGCTGGATGAGGCGGGCAATGACGTCACCGCCACACTGCGCAAGGTGGGACTGACGAGCGCGCAGATTGCCGCCACGCCGGACATACGCGATACGCCGAAGGTGCCACCGCTCACGGCGCAGCAGAAGCGCCAGCTGCACAAGCTGGAATTGATGACGAACGACGGTCCGTCCGGCCCGGACGAGCCCACGTGGCGGGTGCAGGTCAACTATGTCTGGAAGCAGAAGTTCCCGGCGAACCAGCTGGTGCGCGTGCATCACGTCTACCAGCCGTTCGTCGACGGCGGCCCCGGCGCCTGGGGCATCGATCCCGATTTCGGCCGCCGCTACTGCGCCGACTCTTCGTTCCTGAAAGCGCGCGGCCGGATCGCCGCACGAACCGGGATGCACGACGGCGTCCCCGCCGTCTTCGTTTCCTACATCCTCAAGACAGGCAACACGTGGAAGCGCGGCATCGAGGACTTCACGCTCAACCTCGTCAAGCGCAAGCCGGATGAGCTGATCAGCCTGTGCTTCCCCGGCACGTTCAAAAAAATCGACGGCAACACACTGCAGGTGAAGCTGAAAAACTTCCAGCCGACGCAAGATCTCGACATTTATTTCGGCAATGTCGATGCCGGCGCCGGGAATGCCGGCGTCATGCCGGTGCTGCCGAGATAAGCCTGTCGCCGGTTACGCCAGCGTGTCGCGCGCGGCCTGGCTGATGGCCTGGATGGCCGGGTGCCTCAGGCGCCGTTCCGATGTGATGGCGTAGACCTGTTCGCGCAGGCCGGGGATCGTGGGGCACCCGCTGACGACTTGAAATAAACAGACCGCTGGTGACAATCGGTGATAATTTGCACCGGCTTTTACTGCTACGCTTGGCATCCCAAAAATTGCCAAAAAAATCATGAAAAAACTTCTTACGACCCTTCTGATCGGCGGCCTGCTGACAGCGGGCAGTGCCGCCCGCGCGGCAACCACGATCGACACATCGACCTTCAACCTGGCCTGGCTCACCGGGGTCTCCACTGCCGGCAATTTCAGCATGAACCTGCTGTCCGACGCGAACGGCACCACACAGATCGGTCTGTCCATGGGATTGCAGAGCTATACCGTCGAGAGTGACGGGCCAAGCGGCTCCGCCAACAACGACACGGCCTACCACCAGCTGGCCGGGTCCGTGCGCCAGGGCTACCGCATCACGTCAATGACGTTGAGCGCTGTTGCCAACGGCACCCTGTATCGTGAGATGCCAACGTGGCCCTGCTACTATGAGCCAGGCGAGGCGACCAACAATGCGTCCATGGACATGGCCCTGACACAGGGCGGACAGCGAACGGAATTCGGTGGCACCCGCGTGCACGACGTGATCGGCCAGCAGGCCATGACGGCCAACGCAAGCGTGCCAGTGAACGGTGATTTTCTCCTCGATCTGTCCACGCGCAGTGACGCATGGGCATTTGGAACCCAAACCATAACATTTTCGGATGATTGGCAGTCCATTTACTGGCTGGACTCCACTGCTTCGATCGGCGTGACGGATTATTTGCTGACCGTCCAGGTGGCCCCGGTACCGGAGCCGTCGACCTACGCGATGCTGCTGGCAGGCCTGGGCGTGGCTGGCTGGGCAGCGCGACGCCGCAAAGTCTGATAAAAAGAGGACATCGCGCTGACGGCGCCAGCGTGCCGCCAGCGCGTCCGCAGTGCCCCTGCCCCGTCCATGCGCCCTGACGTCCTTCCCCCAAGGCCCCTCCACAGCTCCAGTTTTCCGATGACTTAAGCAAGACCCGGGGCAGCCACCTATTTCCGGGCAATATTTCTCCGAAATGGGTGGCTGTCCCGGGTTTTACGCCAGCGTGTGGCGGGCGGCCTGGCTGATGGCCTGGATGGCCGGGTGCTTCAGGCGCCGTTCCGATGTGATGGCGTAGACCTGTTCGCGCAGGCCGGGGATCGTGCCGATCATGACCACGCCGTATTGCGAGCAGATGTGCTGGGCGATCGCCGCCTGCGCGAAAAACAGCCCCGTGCCGGCCTGGCCGAAGGCCTTGATCATGGCGCTGTCGTCGAACTCGCCGATGACGTGCAGGCGCCGTACGTTGTCGTGCAGCCAGCGCATCAGCCGCGCATGCAGCGCGAAATCCTCGCCGGGCAACAGCAGCGGCGCGCGGTTCAGGCAGTCCGGGAACGGTCCCTGCAGCGTTGTTGCCAGCGCCGGTGCCGCAAACACGCCCAGTTCGCTTTCTCCCAGCAGGTGGTTGTAGCCACGCACGCTCAGGTGGCTGGGCATGGGGCGGTCGGCGATGATCATGTCCAGCTTGTGGATCGCCAGGTCCGCCAGCAGCGCGGCCAGCCGTCCCTCGCGGCAGACGAGGCGGATCGGCTCGTCCAAGGTCAGCGCGGGCGCCACCAGGCGGCACGCGACGGTCTTCGACACGGAATCGGAAACGCCGACCCGGAACGCCGTCGCGCTGGCGGCCGACTCGTCGCGCACGACTTCCATCAGCGCATCGCCGGCACTGAAGATGTCTTCCGCATGGCGCAGGATGCGCTGGCCGGTTTCCGTCAGCTCCAGGCGCCGTCCGACACGACGGAACAGCTCGACGCCCAGCGTGTCCGCGAACTCCGTCAGCTGACCCGAGATCGACTGCGGCGTCAGGTGCAGCTGGGTTGCCGCCGTGGCGATGCTGCCGGCGCGCGCCACCATCCAGAAGTAGCGCAGGTGCTTGTAGTTGAGTGTGGCCATGGCTTCCTTTCGCCCGATTTCAACCGTTTCAATTGATCGATTTTTTCGATGCTTTAAGAAATTATATTCGAATTGTACGAAGGGTCGATCGTCCCTACCATGAAGTCTCAACTACCAAGGAGGACGAGATGGCTATGCAGATCGACATTCAATCGAACGGACTGGTGCTGACGGACAGCCTGCGGGCGTATGTGAAACGGCGGCTGCAGTTCGCCCTCGGCTGGGCGCTGACGCGCCGGCTGGTGGTCTGGCTGTCCGACATCAACGGCCCGCGCGGCGGCCGCGACAAGCGCTGCAAGATTCAGGTCAGTTTGCCGAACGGGCGCAAGACGGTGCTGATCGAGGATACCGAAGAGGACCTGTACGCCGCCATCGACCGCGCCGCCGAACGGGCCGATCGCGCCGTCTCCCGCCAGCTCGCGCGCCGCCGCGGCTTCACCCACGAGAAGCTCGTGACGGTGGAGCCGGAACGCGACGACGAGCGCTGAGCATCCCCGGGGAGATGAACCGATGAACGGTATCGAAAACATCGCCAGCCCGGCCATGTGGGCGGGCTTCGTTGCCTTCGTGCTGGTGATGCTGGCGCTGGACCTGTGGGTCTTTGGCGGCAACAAGGCGCACAAGGTATCCGTGCGCGAAGCGGGCGCGTGGTCGCTGGGCTGGTTCACCCTGGCGCTGCTGTTCAACGGCGGCCTGTGGTGGTACCTGCACGGCACCGTGGGGCCCGCGATCGCCGAGCAGAAGGCGCTCGAGTTCCTGTCCGGCTACCTGATCGAGAAGGCGCTGTCGGTCGATAACGTGTTCATCTTCCTGCTGATCTTCTCCGCGTTCCAGGTGCGCCCCGAATACCAGCGTCGCGTGCTGATCTACGGCGTGCTGGGTGCGATCGTCATGCGCGCCGTGATGATCCTGGCCGGCGCGTGGGTCGTCAGCGAGTTCTCATGGGTGCTGTACCTGTTCGGCGCGTTCCTGCTGGTGACGGGCGTGCGCATGATGTGGGCGGCCGACCATGAGCCGGACGTGCGCAACAACCCGGTGCTGAAACTGGCCCGGCGCGTGCTGCCCGTGGCGCCGGGGGACCATGGCGAGAAATTCTTCGTGCGGCACAACGGCATGCGTCACGTGACGACGCTGTTCCTCGTGCTGGTGCTGATCGAGGCGACGGACCTGGTGTTCGCGGTGGACTCGATTCCGGCGATCTTCGCGATCACGTCGGACCCGTTCATCGTGTTCACGTCGAACCTGTTCGCGATCCTGGGCTTGCGGGCGCTGTACTTCCTGCTGGCCGATATCGCCGACCGCTTCCACCTGCTGAAGTATGGCCTGGCGCTGGTGCTGTGCTTTATCGGCGCGAAGATGCTGCTGCTGCCGTGGGTGCACCTGCCCGTTCACGTGTCGCTGGCGGTCGTGGCCACCTTGATTGCCGGCAGCGTCGTCGCCAGCCTGTATGTGAGCCGTAACAAATGAGCCGTAACAAATCTTGATTAATTTTTTGAAGGAGTTTTATATGCGTACCTACCCCACCGACAGCGCCAGTGCTGCCGCCCGTATCCTGGCCCTGTCGATGATCGTCGACGGCGACCTGGCAGCCACCGAGCTGCGCGCTCTGGCCCATTCGAAAGTCCTGGACCATATCGAGATCGATTTCGACGCGTTCCACGCCCTGCTGGGCGAGCTGTGCGAGGATCTGCTGATCGATGCCTCGGGCCGCCGCAACGTGGAACTCGAGCCGGAGCTGCTCGATGCCGTGCTGGACGAGATCCGTGATCCGGCCCTGCGCCGCAAGCTGCTGCAGGCGATGTCGCAGATCGCCGACGCGGACGGCGTACTGGCCGATGCCGAAGCGACGTTACTCGCGCACGCCGCCGCTGCCTGGACGGGGCAGCGGCTGGCGGCTTGATGGGATGACCGGGGTTGGCTGCACGGCGGCGGTCGAGCAGCCGGGGGCTGGCGAACTCGAACGGCGGCGGTTGAACAGCCGGGAACTTGGCGAGCTCGCACGGCGGCGGTTGAACAGCCGGGGTACGGCGCGCTCAGACGACGGCGGTTGAACAGCCGGGGACTGGCTCCGTTCGCAGGCTCTCCGAGCCTGTGAACGGTGCCTGTCCCCGACGTGCTGCTTCCGACGTACGTTGGCTCACAAGTACCACGTCGCGAAGCTGGCGCCGCCAGCGACCGGGAGAACAAAACGTCGGGGACAGGCACCTCGCGGGCCCTTCGGCCCGAGAGGAGCCAGTCCCCGGCGAGCTCACTTGGCGGCGACCGAACAGCTAAGGACTGGCGAGCTCACACGGCGGCGGCCGAACAGCTGGGGACTGCGCCGGAGCGTTATGGCGGCGGCAGCGGCAGGCCTTCGGCCAGCGCCAGCCGCTCCATGGCCGTTTCCAGCAGCGCGCGGGCGCGGGCGGCGGCAAGTTCGAGGTCCCGGTGCAGCTGCGCGTCCGTCGTGCTTTCGGCGGCGCAGCGGGCGCTGTAGCGCTCGAACGAACCGACCATCAGCAGCAGGTCGGCCAGATGGCGCGGGCATTCGCACGTGATGCGGTTGCCCGCGGACGTGATCGTGGCCAGCGCGCGCTCGTCGAAACGCGGCGGTGCCACCGGTGCCGGCCGTTCGGACAACGCCACCTGCTGGCCCGACAGCGCCGCGCGGCACAGCAGCGCCAGTTCGCCCATCTCGGCGGGCACGCGGGCGACGAGGCAACCCTGCGCGCGCAGCTCGCGGATCGTCGCGCTGGCGCAGAAGCGATACAGCACGACGACGGTGCCGACGTCCGCCTGACGCCGTGCTGCGGCGATCTGCGGTACCGCCTCCACTTCCAGTTCGGACAGCTCGACCAGCAGCACGTCCGCATCCACACCGGCCAGCACGGCGGCATCCTCCAGGCGCGCACAGTGACGCAACACGTTCAGGCCGGGCAGATGGCCGGACGCCGTGATGCGCCGGCCCAGGCTTTCGCCGATCACGGCCACGCGCACGGGCTGCGCGCTGTCCACCACCGCGCGCACGCCCGTCAGCTCTTCCAGGCGCTCGACGGGCAGCGCCGTCAGCGTGCCGATCGGGTGGCCCTGGTCGACCAGCTGCTTCAGCAGCGCCAGCCGGCGCACCTGCTCGGCCGTGTACAACCGCTGCCCGTGTTCCGACCGCTTGGTATCGGACAAGCCATAGCGCCGCTCCCACACCCGCAGCGTCTCGACGCTGAGGCCGGCCAGCCGTGCCGCGACACCGCTGCGGTAAGCCAGCGGAGCCCTTTCCTCCGTTGCCATTATCGTCATTTCGTTCATCTGAACCGCCGTTGTACCAGTCATGGCGTCCATAATACCGGATTTGTCCAGGACAAACGCACGATTGAACAGGGTTGAGGACAGGGACCGACGTTCCCTGAGCGCCCAAAAAAAACGCCACCCGAAAAGGTGGCGTCTCTCAACACGGTGGCGCGATATCACCACATCAAATCGTCCGGAATCTGGTAAGCCGCGTACGGATCGTCCGGATCCGTCTCGGTCGCAACCTTGTTGACCCGCACCACCAGCGCCGGGTCGCGCTCGGCGATCTTGTCGGCGATGACCCGGGGCACCAGCTCTGTCGTATCGCCCAGCCGCACGATGACGAGGCGGCCCGCCACCAGGTGCTCGCGCACGGCGTTGGACACGTGGATGCGCTCGATCTTGTTGGCGAACGTGAAGTTGTAGGCGATGTCGCCGTTGCCCTTGCTCTGTTTGTTCTTCTGCACCATCTGGACGATCTGCGCCATGATGGCCTTCTGCGCGGCCGCCGCGTCGCGCTGGGCGTTCAGCTCCCGCGCCCGCTCGGCGTTCTTGCGCTGGATTTCCTGCGCAGCGAGGCGCGCCTCGTCGACACTTTGCGTGCCCGTGCGGCGCTCCGTCTTCACCTGCTTGCTCTTGTCCTGGTTGACCTGTTTGACCTTCTTCTTGTCGACCAGACCCGCCTTGAGTAACTGCTCCTGCAACGAGACCATCTGCCGCTCCGTAATGACGTCAAGCCGGCAACGCGCCGGCCGAAAGCCGCCAGCATAGCAAATGCCCGGGTGACGTTGCAGGAAACTTTGACCGCGGCCGGCAGAAGGAAGATACTTGGCAACGTTGCATTCCCGAGTTCACAATTTTGTACCAAGGAGATCGTCAGTGAAGAAAGTCTTGCTTGTCACCCTGCTGGCCGCCGCGTTCGCGGCGCAGGCACAAACCAGCTCCGCCCCGCAGTTCGAGCCGCAGCGCCTGTCGCAACACGTCAAGGTCCTGTCGTCCGACGCATTCGAAGGCCGCGGCCCGAACACGGCCGGCGAAACGAAGACCGTCGAGTATCTGGTCGAACAGTTCAAGGCCGCGGGCCTGCAGCCGGGCGGCGACATGGTCGACGGCAAGCGCAGCTGGACGCAGGACGTGCCGCTGGGCCGCTTCGAGATCAAGGGTCCGGTCACGCTGACGCTGTCCGACGGCAAGAAGAAACAACGCTTCACGCAAGGCGAGCAGATCGCCGTGCGCGCCGCGATGAACGGCGAAAAAGTCGTCGACTTCAAGAACGCGCCGCTGGTCTTCGTGGGCTACGGCACCACGGCGCCGGAGCGCAAGTGGGACGACTTCAAGGGCGTCGACCTGAAAGGCAAGCTGGCGGTCGTGCTGATCAACGACGCCGACTTCGAGACCGGCAACGGCGATTTCGGCGGCAAGGCGATGACGTACTACGGCCGCTGGACCTACAAATATGAAGAGATCGCGCGCCGCGGCGCACTGGGCACCCTGATCGTGCACGAAACGGCGCCTGCCTCCTACGGCTGGGCCACGGTGAAGAACTCGAACACGAACGTCATGTACGACATCGTGCGCAAGGCACCGCGCGAGGCGCATGCGCCGATGGAAGCCTGGATCCAGCGCGATACCACCGTCGACCTGTTCAAGCGCGCCGGCCTCGATTTCGACGCGCTGAAAAAGCAGGCGCAAAACCGCGACTTCAAGCCGGTGCCGCTGAAGGGCATCACGCTGTCGGCGCACTATGCCGTCGATGCGCAGGTGATCAAGTCGAAGAACGTGGCGGCACGCATCGAAGGCAGCGCGCGGCCGGACGAAACCGTCATCTACAGCGGCCACTGGGACCACCTGGGCGTCGGCCTGCCGGATGCAAAGGGCGACAAGATCTATAACGGCGCCGTCGACAACGGCACCGGCATCGCCGCACTGCTGGAACTGGCGCGCGCCTACGGCAAGGCGCCGGCACCGAAGCGCAGCGTGGCCTTCCTGGCCGTGACGGCGGAAGAAAAGGGCCTGCTGGGCTCCGAGTACTACGCGGCCAATCCGCTGTACCCGCTGGAAAAGACGGTCGGCGTGATCAACATGGATGCCCTCAGCCCCTATGGCCCGGCGCGCAATTTCACGATTTCCGGCAGCGCGAAACTGGACCTCCTCGATCAGCTGATCGCCAAGGCCAAGGGCTACAACATGACGTACTCGCCCGATCCGAAACCGGAAGCGGGCCACTTCTTCCGCTCCGACCACTTCCCGTTCGCCAAGCGCGGCGTACCGGCCATTTCGTTTGGCTCCGGCGAAGACCTGGTCGACGGCGGCACCGCCGCGGGCGCGAAGGCCGAGGAGGCGTACGTCACCAACAACTACCACCAGCCTTCGGACGAGTGGAGCGCCCAGTGGCCGTTCACCGGCATGGCGCGCGACCTTGGCATGCTCTACAGCCTGGGCCGCGACCTGGCGGACGGCGGCGCATGGCCGAACTGGTCGCAGGATGCGGAGTTCCGTGCCGTGCGTGACCAGTCGGCAGCGGCGCGCAAGTAACCCGGCAGCGAACCACCCACTCTAAAACCGGTGACAGGCTCCAGTTTCCATCTTGTGGAAACCGGAGCCTGTCACCGGTTTTTGAGCCTGTCACCGGTTTTTCTTTGCGCGACCGGTTCGCAGCACTGCCGCCTGCACGTTTGATTCCTGATCGCAATACTTCTCGCGTTAGCGCTTCACATTCTGCGGTTTTGTGCCCGAACCGTTACCAAAAGTGACAATGTGTGAGGATTGCACTTGCGCACCCGTCGTATACTCGAAGGCTTTCGAGAGCAGTCTCATCACAGGGAATTCCATGGACGCCTTTACGCTGATCGTCGCTTCAGGCCTGGCAGCGGTGATCATGGCGGCGGCCATGCTGATGCTGTACCGCGCCAGCTCGCGCGCGGCGGGGCTGCTGGACTGGTCCATGGCCGGGGCGTTCTTCGTGGCGTCGAATCTTGTCGCCTTCAGCGCCGCGCTGGCCGACCTGCACGACGTGCGGATCGCCGCCCTCGGCAATGCCCTGTACATCGCCGGGCACTTCGGCATCGTTGCCGGCCTGCGCCGGCATCTGGGCTTGCCGCCGCGCTACTGGCTGCTGGCCGTGCTTGTCGTGGGTGTCCTGTTGCTGCACCAGACGGCGTTCGCTGCGCAATCCGTCGCCAACCGGCTGCTGCTGTTCACGCCGATCATCGTCTCGATCAATGCCTGCGCCGTGTGGCCGCTGTGGCGCCTGCCGCGCGACGGCGCGCGCGCCGCGTACATGCCGTTGATGGTGCTGGAGCTGCTGTTCATGACGCAGATGATCGTGCGGGCCTGCTACATCGCCTTCCACCGCACCACCACCCTCACCTTCCTGGGCAGCCAGTCCTTGCAGACACTGGGCTCGCTGTCGGTGTTCGTGTTCCTGATGGTGGCGGGCATGAGCTGCGCATTGATCGTCATCCGCGAGCAGCAGCTGGCGCTGCGCAAGGCGTCGCTGACGGACAGCCTGACGGGCTGGCTGAACCGGCGCGCACTGCACGATATCGCCGACCGCGAATTCGTCCGCGCCGTGCGCACGCAGCAGCCGATGGCGTTCATCACGTTCGACATCGACCATTTCAAGTCGATCAACGACCGCCACGGCCACAGCACGGGCGACCTGGCCATCCGCCACGTGACGGTGCTGGCCGCGCAGGCGCTGCGCGGCTACGATGGGCTGTTCCGCCTGGGCGGCGAGGAATTCGCCGTGCTGATCACGGGCAGCGACGACGACGCATCGCTGTGCATCGCCGAGCGGGTACGCGACCTGATCGCGCGCACGCCGCTGCAGGTGGACGGCAAGACCATCCCGATGACGGTCAGCGTCGGCCTGGCCGGCTGCACGGCGGACGACACCAGCTGGGAAGACGCGTTGCGCCGCGCCGACCTGGCCCTGTACCGCAGCAAGCAGACGGGCCGCAATCGCGTTACACGCGCGGAAGAGTTGGAGCGGGACAGCGCCGCGGCATGATCCGCGGCCTCAGAACGTCCGGCTGTTCGCCGATTCCGCCTTGTCGACGAAGCTCCGGTAAGCGTCCACGCCCGAATACAGGACCACGCCGATAAACAGCGCCGGCCCGAAGCAGGCCAGCACGATGGCGCCGCGGCTGTTCGGCGCCGGCGGCGGGCCATAGGCATTGGCACCGTCGTCACCCTTGCCGAACACCAGCCAGACGGTGGCGATGAAATTGAGCAGCGGCACCAGCAGCATCAGGCCCCACCAGCCGGTGCGGCCCATGTCGTTCAGGCGCCGCCGTGCCAGGATCAGCGTCAATGCCAGCACCAGCGAGCCCACGACGATCTGTACCAGCGCGCCGCTGACCCCCTCCGATGCGCCGGTCGCGCCAAGCACGCCGCCAAGGATGGCCGCCGCCAGCATCACCAGCAGCATGCCGATGAAACTGTACGCCAGATAGCGCACGCGGCCGATGCGGCCGGACACGGCAAACGGCTTCGGTTGACTGAATGCGGCACCGACAACGGGCGCATCCGCGGGCTGGGAATCGATCACGCTACCTCCGGCACAGTGGTTGAGAGTTCCGCTCCATCCTACCGGAAAGCGCATGCGCCAGCCGTACGCACAGAAACCAAAGGCAATATTTCCCAAAATCGGGGACAGTCCCCGAATTTTGGCAATATTGTCGGAATGACGCCGTCGTTCGGGCCGCAACCGCCAATAAAGCGCCGTTATGTGTTTTTAAAGGCAAGTTCCCGACACAAGCGGACACGACAGTCGTCGGCCGCCCGCAACACGGCCGTGGAAATTGGTGACTTATCGGCCCAAAGCACGTACCATATTTCCACTTCGTAATATATCTTGCATTTCTGCACATTAAATCCCCGGCTTGAAAGCAGCATCGTGGCATTCGACGATATGGCGCACTGGCGCACCCAGATTTTCTCCCAACTGTTGTCCATCGTGACCGCTCTGGGGATCGTCGCGGCGGTACCCAGCGTGGCGCTGGCGCTGCATGACGGCTTGTTGCCCGTCGTGGCCATCGACATCGTCGCACTGGCCTGGCTGCTCGCCGTCTGGCGGGCGAAATGCCTGTCGTACCACGTGCGCGTGCTGAACCTGCTGGCGATGCTGTTCTTTGTCGGCGTCAGCATGATGGTGACGGTCGGCCCCATCAGCCAGGCCTACCTGCTGGCGCCCCCCGTGCTCGCGGCCGTGCTGCTTGGCCTGCGCCCCGCGCTGGGTGCGCTGGCACTGGCGTCCCTGACGATGCTGGTCCTGAGCCTGGGCGGTTACGCGCGCCTGTACGTGACGGGCCGGCCCGATTACACGCTGGTGCCGTCGCTCGTCATCACCGTCAATTTCGTCTGCGTCGGCCTGCTGCTGACGATCACGTCGAGCGCATTGCTGCAGCGTCTGTCCCGTTCGCTGTGCGAACTGCGCGGCCAGACGCAGTCGATGCAGGAAAACCGCGACAAGCTCGCTGCCGTCAACGCCGAGCTGCGGCTGACGTCCGCCGCCGTGTCACGCCTGAACGAGATGGTGATGATCGCCGAAGCCGTGCCGGGCACCGCCGCCGAACAGCCGATCATCTTCGTCAACGACGCCTTCCTGCGCCGCACCGGCTATCAGCGCGAGGAGCTGGTGGGCCAGAGCATGCGCATGCTGCACGGCCCCCAGACCGATGCCCTCGAGGTCCAGCGCGTGGTGGAAGCGATGCGCCGCACCGAAGCCGTGACGGCGGAGCTGATGAACTATACCAAGGCCGGCGAGCCGTATCTGGTGGAGATGGAGATGGTGCCCTTCGCCGACGAAGGCGGGGTCAACACGCATTGGGTCGTCGTGGGCCGCGACATCACGGAGCGCAAGCGCGCCGCCGATGCCATCCACAACCTGGCGTTCTACGACGTGCTGACCGGCCTGCCGAACCGGCGCCTGCTGATGGACCGGCTGGAACGCATGCTGGCTGGCGCGCAGCGCGAGCAGCGCTGCGGCGCCGTGATCTTCATCGACCTGGATCACTTCAAGTTCATCAACGACGCGCGCGGTCACGCCACTGGCGACTCGATGCTGCGCAAGGCTGCACAGCGCCTGACGCAGCTGGTGCGCTCGGACGACACCGTGGCGCGCCTGGGCGGTGACGAATTCGTCGTGCTGCTGCAGGACCTGGGCCGCGACGCCGACGCGGCCACGCGCGCCGCGCTGGCGATGGCCGAACGCATCCGCGATGCCATCGGCAAGACGTTCGAGATCGACGGCCAGTCCTATACGTCGTCGGCCAGCGTCGGCGTGGCCGTGCTGCCGCGTGCGAATCAGACGGTGCACGACCTGCTGCGCGAGGCGGACATCGCGATGTACCGCGCCAAGGCCGACGGCCGCAATGGCGTGGCACTGTTCGAATCGACGATGCGCGCCGAGGTCGAGCGCCGCCTGACGATGGAAAGCGATCTGGCGATGGCGCTGGAGAACGGCGAACTGCAGATGCACCTGCAGCTGCAGGTCAGCCGCGATGCGACGCCGGTCGGCGCCGAGCTGCTGATGCGCTGGCGCCGCGGCGACGGCACCAGCATCCCGCCGGACGTATTCATTCCCGTGGCCGAAGCGACCGGCCAGATCGTGCCGCTGGGGCGCTGGGCGCTGCGCCAGGCCTGCCTCGCGTGGCTGCGCCTGGAAGCGGAAGGACGGGCGATGCCGCTGTCGGTCAACGTCAGTCCGTCGCAATTCCGCCAGCCCGATTTCGTGGCCGACGTGCGCGCCATCCTGCGCGACACGGGCGCGCCGGCGCACCAGCTGATCTTCGAAGTGACGGAAGGACTGCTGATCGAAAACCTGGACGACACGATCGAGCGCATGCACGAACTGGCACAGCTGGGCATCCGCTTCTCGATCGACGATTTCGGCACCGGGTATTCGAACCTGGCCTACCTGAAACGCATGCCGTTGTACGAACTGAAGATCGACCGCAGCTTCATCCACGACATGCCCGGCGACGCCAACGGCACGGCCATCGTCCAGTCCATCATGGCGATGGCGGGCCACCTGGGCCTGCGCGTCGTGGCCGAAGGTGTCGAAACGCAGGAACAGGCGGCCTTCCTCGCCGAACATGGCAGCCCCGGCATGCAGGGCTACCTGTTTGCCCGGCCGATGCCGCTGGGCGACATGATCACACTGCTGAACGCCGACGACAACGACGCTACGGGCTGATTTACGTTCGTTTGAGCCACCGCAAGACGCGCCCGCGCTGGCGCGTTTCATCAATACGCTGGCATGAACCAGCAATACGGCGCCGACCGCGCGCCGTAGTCTCCTCCGACAGGCGGCCTCGACCGTCTGCGCCACCTCCCCCGCACCACGCAGTTTCCTTCACACACTGTTTCACCCTCATTGGAGACAGAGAGATGAATTCAAGCAAGTGGAAGATGTCCGGCTGCATCCTGACCGTCGCCCTCGCCGCGGCACTGCCCGCCCGCGCGGGCAATACCGGCGTCGCGTTCGTCCATGGCACCGGCAACCAGACCAATGCCGCCAACGATTACTGGACGCGCGAGATGATCGATTCGGTCCGCCAGGGTTTGCCGGACCCGTCGCGCTACGTCGTCGTCAACTGCGATTTCGACCAGTACATGTGGGCCAGCGCGGCCGCCGGCTGCCTGGCCGGCCAGCTGCACGGCTTCATCGTCGCCAACGACATCACGGACCTCGTCGTGGAGACGCACTCGAACGGCGGCAACGTGATGCGCTGGATTATGTCCAACCCCACGCAGGACAGCCGCTTCCCCACGATCATCCGTGCCATCCGCTGGGTCAACGCGCTGGCGCCGTCGTCGCTGGGCACGCCGCTGGCCGATGCGGCCATCGCCGGCAACGCGTTCGAGTCGGCCGTCGGCTGGCTGCTCGGGTTCAAGTCGGACGCCGTGCGCCAGCAGCAGGTCAGCTGGATGGCCAACTACAACGCGACGATGTTGTACGGCACCGCGGGCCGCCCCGCGCTGCCGAAGCCCTTCCACAGCGTGGTCGGCACGGACGTCGACAGCTCGCCGTTCGACGGCGACAGCTGGTGCGGCGGCTATCCGGAAAACGTGGGGCTGGAAGTGACGCAGGGCTGGTTGAACAGCTGCTCCGACGGCTTCCTCGAATGCACCAGCCAGTCCGGCGCCGGCACGCGCTGGTTCTACGACAAGGACCGCACCAACGGCAGCGAGCCGCTGTCGCACAACCAGAGCCGGCGCAAGTGCTTCGGCCTGGACGTCATCCTGCGTAACGACGTCTAAGGAGCCGCCGATGAATCATCAACTGACCGTACTGGCGGCGCTGTGCGCCACCGCCCTGTCCGCGCATGCCGACCTGCTGCCGCAGCGCGCCGGCGACCTGACGCCATCCGTCCTGGCCCCCGCCCCCGCCGCGAAGGCAGCCCCCGTTACGCGCGACGCCGTGTCGTTCAGCTGGAGCTCGCGCGCGGCGGTCGCGGCGCCGCAGCCGTTTGTCGCCACCAGCCGCGAAGCCTACTTCACCGTCACCGGCGCGGAGCTGGCGCAGGGTGTCGCCCTGCCCGTCACGGCGCCGCGGGCGCTCGTGCGGCTGCAGCCCGTGGGCGAGGCATCCATCCGCGAAAACGAAGCGATCCATCCTTCCGCGCTGATCATCGTCGATGGGGCCGGACGCGAACTGGCCGCCGGCGAAGGCATGGAGATGCTCGTTTCGGCCGACAAGCTGGCGAAGGCCGACCTCCCGTTCGCCTCCGGCACATCGGCATTTCGCCTCGGCGCCGATGTCGGCAGCGGCCCGCTGCGCATGCGTGCACAGGGACTGTCCGCGCAGCAGCGCTATCTCGTCAACGTGGTCGAGCCGGACAGCCCGCTGGCGCTGACGATGCAGGCCGCCGCGCCAGCCTGTCTGCAGGGACAACCGGTGACGGTCTTCGCGCAGCTGACGCATCAGGGTGCCGCAACGCCGGCGCGCATCGATGCCACCTTGATGTCGCCGGCGGGACGCAGCTATCCGCTCGTCTTCAGGAACGACGGTGCCGGACGCATGGCCGCCACCGTTACGCCCGACGTGACCGAGGCCGCAGCCGGCTTGTGGGAGGTGCAGGCCAATGTGAAGGCAACCGTGCGCGGTCAGGCGGCATTGCGCACGACGCGCTTTGCCGTGCCGGTGGCGCTGCCGACGGCGAAGCTGACGCGCAGCGCCGATCTCGCGGGCACGGGCAATGGGCTGACGGTCCGGCTGGGCGTGGAAGCGGCCAGCGCGGGCCGGTACGAAGTGCGGGGCGTGTTGTATGGCACGGTCAACGGCAGCCTGCAGCCGCTCGGTGTCGGCAATGCCGCGCAGTGGATGGAGCCGGGTCAGGCCAGCATCGACCTGCCGTTCGACGCCGCGTTGCTGGCCGCCAGCACGGGCCCGTATGAACTGCGCGACCTGCAGTTGCTGGACCAGGGCCG
>Ga0308166_1000565_pt1 | contig 48787 bp, 40 predicted proteins | sample PhyCR2_2_FD_202137 | JGI IMG/M metagenome (GOLD analysis project Ga0308166, IMG submission 202137) | Phyllosphere microbial communities from UC Gill Tract Community Farm, Albany, California, United States - DLSLCC.R2 | ecosystem: Host-associated > Plants > Phyllosphere > Unclassified | place...
CCAGCATGAGGTCGATCAGCGCGGCCAGGATCACTTCCGTGTCGGCGTGGTTGACGGCGGCCAGGCGCGACTTCAGGCCCGTCAGCGTATCGCGTGCCGACTCGTGCTGGCCGTCGTCCAGCTTTGGATCGAAGCGCTGCTCGAACGCGTCGACGATCTGTTTGACGATGGCCGGCTGGCGGCGCAGGCTTTCGGCGATGTAGCGCACGGAGAACTGCGTCCCCGTCTGGCGCCAGTAGCTCATGTATGCGCGCACCAGCTGGATCTGGTGCTTGTGCAGGCCGCCCTCGACAACGAGGCCGTTCAGGCGGCCGTCTTCCACGTCATCGTTGAACAGGGCGCTGAACAGGTCCTCGGCCACGTGGGCCACGCCGTCCTTGGCCAGCTTCTCGGCGCTGGCCGCGTCCACCGTCAGGCTGGTGACGTAATGGCGCTTGCCGTCCGCGGTGCGGATCGAGTGCGAACGCTCGCGGTCGATCAGCACGCCGGCGTTGTGCAGCGCGGGCATGATCGATGACAGTGTCGGCACCTTGTCCACCGAATAAATCCGGATTGTCGTCAGCGGATCGGCTTCGGTGCCCAGCTGCAGGCGCACCTTGACGCGGCCATCTTCACCGTTGCGCAGGATCGTGTCGATATCATGGAAGGCGACCGCCGGCGTCGTGCCGGCCACGTAATCGACCGGCAGCGTGGCGCACAGGCGGCGCATGTCGTTGCGCAGCGGCTCGTCCGGCACCGCGTCGGCCAGTTCGGAGAAGCTGTTGTGCCAGCCGTCCAGGATCGACAGCAGCGGGCGCTGGATGTCGCTTTCCAGGTCGAGCGGGTTGCGGGCGGCGTGCGCGATCAGGTACAGGCGGGCCAGCGGGCCGTCGGCCACCAGCGTCTGCGAGCTGACGTGCGTGGCACCCGAGCTTTCCTGCAGTGCGCGCGACAGCGCGTTGGCCACGCTGGCGCTGTAACGCTCGCGCGGCAGGTAGACCAGCACGTTCAGGTGGCGCGCATACACGTCGCGGCGCGCGAACACCTTCGTGCGCGGCTGCTTGTACAGCGAGACGACGGAGCCGCACACTTCGACCAGCCATTGCGGGTCCGCTTCCAGCGCTTCGGTGCGCGGCAGCGATTCCAGGATCTCGATGAACTTCTCGGCGCGGAAGCCTTCCTGGCGCAGGTTGGCGATTTTCAGCACTTGCGCGATGCGGCCGCGCGCGAACGGCAGGCGCGCCAGTGGCGTCAGCATGGCGGCACGGGTGAACAGGCCGATGAAGCAGTGCTCGCCCAGCAGGTTGCCGTTGGCATCCGTGGCGCGCACGCCGATGAAGTCGAGCTGCTGGTCGCGGTGCAGCGTGCCGCCCACGTCGGCCTTGACGATCGACAGGACGTGCGCGCGCTTCGACAGCGTTTCCAGGTCGCCCGGGATATTGGCCAGGCAGGTGCCGTAGACGGGGTGGCCGGTATCGCGCAGCACGCCGATGCGGCTCGGGATATCGCGTTCCAGTTCGTTCACGCCCGGCTTGACGTGGTAGTACGCGTAACCGTGGACTTCGAAGCCCTCGTCGCGCGCCCACTGCAGGAAGGCGGCCGCTTCGGCGCCCTCTTCGCCTTGCGCGGCGGCGGCCGTGGCAACGGCGGTGAAGCGGTCCTTCATCGCGGCCAGGTCGCGTTTCACGACGGCGGCGTCGCGCGCCACCATTTCGATGCTGGCGACCAGCTCCTGCAGCGGCGCGGCATCCAGCTCTTCCGACAGCAGGCACAGGACGTACGATTCGAGCTTGCTGCCGCTCTCGCCGACAGCGGTGACGATGCCGCTGACGTCGCGCGTGACCGGCAGCACGGCATTCAGGACGCCGTTGGCGATCACTTTCTGCTTGCGCAGCGCCATGACGATGGAGTCGACCAGGTAAGGCATGTCGTCATTCAGGATCAGCAGCGCGGTGGCCATGCCGCCATGACCGTCGGCGTAACGCAGGGTCGCGATCTGCGGGCCGGGCGCGGTGCGCCGCGCGGCCTGCGTGAAGCCCTCCACAAGCACCGGCGCGAGACTGTCGGGCGACGTATCCGCCAGGTCTTCATCGTCCAGGGACTTGAGCCAGGCGGCGATCAGCGCGCGCGCCTGGCCTCCCTCCTGGCTACCTTCGGCCGGCTTGCCGGCATTGACGAGATCCAGCGTCTCTTTACGCAGTTCTTGTGGCATTTTGGTCATCGTGCTTCTCCAGATAGTTGTTGTCTCGCGCGGGCCGTGGCTTGTGGCGGGCGCCTGCGATCATGCCAATATGGCCGATGGGGCCGAGGATCGCTCAGCCCCATCTTGGGTCACTTGAAAGGATTGCAAACTGCAAAACTACAGATCATACAGCCCCGGCATGCCGAGGATACGCGCCAGCTCCTCCAGTGCGGTGTGCACCTCGATGGCCAGCGCCGGGTCGGCCAGGTCCTGCGGTTCGAGCTTGTCGCGATAGTGCTTCTCAACCCAGGCCACCAGCGTGTGGTACAGCGCCTCCGTCATGATCACGCCCTGGTGCATGGCACCCGCTTCCTCGTCCGTCAGCGCCACGCGCAGGCGCAGGCACGCCGGCCCGCCGCCGTTGCGCATGCTCTGGCGCAGGTCGAAGTGAATCAGTTCATTCACCGGGCCGCCGCTGGCGACCAGGCCTTCCAGGTAGCGCGCCACGGCGGCGTTTTCCTGGCATTCCTGCGGGATCACCAGCGCCATGCGGCCATCGGCCTTCGACAGCAGCTGGCTGTTGAACAGGTAGCTGTGCACCGCGTCCTGCACGGACACCATGCCCGTCTCGACGCGGATCGGCGTCAATTCCGCATCCACGCCGGCCATCGCCTGGCGCAGCTGGAACAGCGCGCCCTGCTCGTCCGCGAACGCCTGCTCGTGATAGAACAGCACATTGGCGTTGCCGACGGCGATAACGTCGTTGTGGAACACGCCCTGGTCGATAACCTCGGGATTCTGCTGGACATAAACGGTACGCGCCTCGGCCAGGCCATGCAGGCGCGCCACGGCCTGCGACGCTTCCAGCGTCTGGCGGGCCGGATAGCGCTTCGGTGCCGGCGCATTCGGGTCGAATTCGACGCGGCCGTAGACGAACATCTCGACAGCGTCAGCCCCATGCTGTGCGCACAGGCGAGTGTGGTTGGCCGCGCCTTCGTCGCCGAACGCCGGCGTGGCAGGCAGCGTGTCGTGCACGGCAAAGTGCTTTTCGTCGGCGAAGATGGCCTTTAACGCGCGCGCCGTCTGCACATGTTCCAGCGCGCGGTGCAGCTTGTTGTTCAGGTTTGCCGGCGTGAAGTGGACGCGGCCATCCGATGTGTCGCGCGACGGGCTGACGGTGGCGGCATTGGCCGTCCACATCGGCGAGGCGGAATACGCGCAGGCCAGGATCACCGGCGACTCCTTGAAGGCGCGCGCCAGCACGTCCGCATCGCTGCCCGTAAAGCCAAGGCTGCGCAGCAGGCGGAAGTTGGGGCGGTCCTGCGGCGGCAGCACGGCCTGGGCAAAGCCCCGGGCGGCCAGCGCGCGCATTTTCGCCAGGCCCTGCAATGCGGCCTGCTTCGGGTTCGATGCGCTCTTGACGTTGCTGAACGACGCCACGTTGCCGAACGACAGACCGGCGTAGTTGTGCGACGGCCCGACCAGGCCGTCGAAGTTGAATTCGCGTGCAGTGTTCATGGTCTTCAGAAGGTCAGGCCGGGCGACAGCTTGGCCGGCATTTCAAGGGCGCTGTTCTCGATCGAGGCGACCGGATAGGCGCAATAGTCCGCCGCATAATATGCGCTCGGACGGTGGTTGCCGGACTTGCCGACGCCGCCAAACGGCGCCGAGCTGGCGGCACCCGTCGTCGGGCGGTTCCAGTTGACGATGCCGGCGCGGGCGCGCAGCTGGAATTTCTTCCACAGCGTTTCGTCATTCGACAGCAGGCCGGCGGCCAGGCCGAATTCCGTGCTGTTGGCGATGCGGACAGCCTGGTCGAAATCGTCGGTGCGGTAGATCTGCAGCAGGGGACCGAACCATTCCTCGTCCGGGATGCCCTGTGCGTCCGTCACGTCGACGATGCCGGCGGAGACGAAGCCGGTGCCCGGCTGCAGCTGCTGCATTTCCAGCAGCAGTTTGCCGCCCTTGGCGACGAGGTCGTGCTGTGCCTGCACCAGCCGTTCGGCCACGGCGGCGGACACCACGGGGCCCATGAACGGCTGCGGCTCCGCGTGCGATTCGCCCACCTGGATCTGCGCTGCGACCTGCACGAGGCGCTGCACGAAAGCGTCGCCCTGGGCGCCGGTCTGCACGACGAGGCGGCGCGCGCAGGTGCAGCGCTGGCCGGCGGAAATGAACGCCGACTGGATGGCCATGAACACGGCGGCGTCGATGTCCTTGACGTCCCAGACGACAAGCGGGTTGTTGCCGCCCATTTCCAGCGCCAGCAATTTGCCCGGCTGGCCGCCGAACTGGCGGTGCAGCGCGGCGCCGGTCTGGCTGCTGCCGGTAAACAGCACGCCGTCGATATCCTGGTTCTGGCCCAGCGCGACGCCCGTTTCGCGGCCGCCGTTGACGAGGTTGATGACGCCGGCCGGCACGCCCGCCTGTTCCCACAGCTGCACCGTCCTGATGGCCGTGCGCGGCGCGTATTCGCTCGGCTTGAAGACCACCGTGTTCCCGGCGATCAGCGCCGGCACGATGTGGCCGTTGGGCAGGTGGCCCGGGAAGTTATACGGACCGAACACGCCGAACACGCCGTGCGGGCGGTGGCGCAGCACGGCTTCGCCGTCCGGCACCTTGTTGTGCACTTCGCCCGTGCGCGTGTTGTACGACTGGACCGAGATATCGACTTTATTCGCCATCGTCGTCACTTCGGTGCGGGCTTCCCACATGGGTTTGCCCACTTCCTCGGCGATCAGCGCCGCCAGCTGCTCGTTGTTTTCCTTCAGCAGATCGCGGAATTTCGTGACGATGGCGATGCGCTCTTCCAGTGGGCGCAGGGCCCAGGCTTCGAAGGCGGCGCGCGCGGCGGCGCAGGCGGCGGCCACGTCGGCCGTCGTTGCCTCGCGGCTGGCCCACGTCTGCTTGCCGGTCGCCGGATTGACGGTGACGAGTTCGATGCCGCTGCCGGCCTTCCACTGGCCGTCGATGAAATTGCTCAGGGCTTGTTCAGACATTGTGCTTCCTCACATTGAGTGGCAGCGTGCGCACGGTGTCACCGGCATGGCAGCGCAGCAGTTGTTGGTCCAGCGTCGACAGGTCGATGCTGCCATTCGCAGGTGTCGCCTGTGTGACGATCATGCGGAAATCCTTGAGTATCGTGTTCGACACCAGCGTCGGCTCGGAATGCGCCGGCGCGCAGGCGTGCGTCATATCGGTATCCAGCGCCACGGTGGCGAGGTCGCTGTCGCGGATCGCGCGCAGTTCCGATACGCGCGCCTGGAGCACGGGCCCGGCGTCGAAGATGTCGACGTAACCCTCGTAATGCATGCCTTCCTGCTCCAGCAGGCGGCGCGCGGGCGCCGTCGATTTATGCACCTGGCCGACCACGTCCTGCGCTTCCTGCGGCAGGTAGTCGATGTACAGGGGCTGGCGCGGCATCAGCTCGGCGATGAACGATTTCTTTCCCAGCGCCGTCAGGTCGTCCACGTGATGGAAATCCATCTTGAAGAAATGCCGGCCCAGGCCTTCGTAGAACGGCGACGTGCCGTCGTCGGCCTGGTAGCCGCGCATCTCGGCGATGATCTTCTGCGTGAACAGGTGCGGGAACTGGGCGATGAACAGGAAGCGGCTCTTCGACAGCAGCTTGCCGTTGTGGCCCTGGCGGTAATCCGGGTGCAGGAACAGCGAGCACAGTTCCGAGGCGCCGGTCAGGTCATTCGACAGGTACAGCGTGTCCATCTTGGTGAACACGTTCAGTTCGCGGCTGGAGTGCACCAGCGTGCCGATGCGATAGTTATAGAACGGTTCCGTCAGGCCGACGGCGGCCTTGATGGCGCAGACGCCGGCGATGCGGCCGTTCGTGGTGTCTTCCATGACGAACATGTAGTCGCGCTCTTCCGGCGCGATCGTCTCGGCGAACGACGCGCAGGCAACGGCAAGCCGGTCGCCCAGCATCGTCATGTCCGGCTTGAGCGTGGTCATGCCCGTGCCGACCTGCGTGGCCATGCTGTACAGGGCGTCCAGGTCGTTCTCGTTGATGGCGCGTACAACTAGCATAGGGGTTCCCAAAGTGATTTCAGATGCGCACGCACGTGACGCTGTCGCCATCGGCCACGCGCAGGATGTCCTGCACTTCCGGGCTCAGGGCGACGGCCTCGCAGCCTTCGAGCTCCGGGCAGGCGAGCGTCACGGCACGGAACGCGGGCGCGGCGCTGTTGGCGATGGCATAGTTGACCGTGGCGCCTTCGACCGGCTGGTCGTCGGCCGTGCGCACGCGCAGCGTCTGCGAGCTTGTGAACGTACGCAGCGCGTGCTTGTGCGCCTGCAGGATCGGGCCGCCGTCGAAGATGTCGATGTATTCGTCGGCCTCGAAGCCTTCGGCCGTGAGCAGGTCGAACGCCAGCTCGCCGGACGGGTGGATCTGCCCCATCGCTGCCTGCGCGTCGCCCGGCAGCAGCGGCACGTAGACCGGATAGTGCGGCATCAGTTCGACGATCAGCGTACGGTTGCGGGCACCGCCGATGACCCGTTCGGCATCCAGGAAATCCATCTTGAAGAACTTGCGGCCGAGGGCGTCCCAGAACGGCGAACCGCCCGCGTCGTCCGTCACGCCGGCCAGCGGCACGAAGAAGCGGTCGCCGAAGCGCTGCGGCTGCTGCACGGCGAACAGCAGGCGGGAACGCGACAGCAGCGCCGCTTCCGGGCGGCTTTGCACCGCCTCGTCGATATAGAACGACGACAGCTGCGAGTACGCGGTCAGCTCCGAGCACAGCGTCAGCGCGTGCACGTTGTGGCAGATGTTCAGGTCGCGCGAGACCTGCTGGATCACGTCGTTACGGAACGAGAAGTAGGTGCCGTTCGAACCGGCGGTGGCGAAGATGGCGGCGGTGCCGACGATCTTGCGTTCGGCCGGCGACTCCAGCACGAACAGATACGATTCCTCGCTGGGGATGTCCACCTGCGCGGCAAACGATGCGATCGACCGTTCCACGGCCTGCTCGATCTTGTCGCGCGTTTTCGGCAACGTGTGCACGCCGGGCATGGTGACCGCGGCGAGCGTCTCGAGGGCTGCAATATCCCCGGCTTCTACCGGACGGACGACGTACATATTGACTCCTCAATTGAAGGGACGACCCGTGGCCGCACGCGGCGTCCACGGGTTTGCGCCGGCCTCCGCAGCCGGGAGGCAGGCGGTGCCGGTTACTTCGCGGCCAGCAGGGTGTCCAGGCCCTTGCGCAGCAGGCCGACGGCTTCGTCGATCTGCGCATCCGTCACGATCAGCGCCGGCGCCAGGCGCAGCACGTCGGGACCGGCGATCAGCACCATCAGGCCTTCCGCTTCGGCGGCGCGCTGGATGTCCTTCGAACGGCCCTTGAACGCTTCCGCCACGACCATGCCCAGCAGCAGGCCGGCGCCGCGCACGGCGGTAAATACCTGCGGGTAGTCGCGGATGACCTCTTCCAGCTTGTCGATCAGGTACAGGCTCGCTTCCTTGACGCGGGCCAGGAAGGCCGGCTGGTTGATCGTCTCCAGCACGGTCAGCGCCACCGTCGCGGCCAGCGGGTTGCCGCCGTACGTGGTGCCGTGGGTGCCGACGGACAGCGTCTGCGCCAGCGCTTCGGTCGTCAGCATCGCGGCGACAGGGTAGCCGTTGCCCAGCGCCTTGGCCGAGGTCAGGATGTCCGGCGTGACGCCGTAGCCCATGTAGGCGAACAGCGAGCCGGTACGGCCCATGCCGCACTGGACTTCGTCGAAGATCAGCAGCGCGCCGGTCTTGTCGCACAGGTCACGCAGCGCCTGCAGGAATTCGGGATTGCCCGGCATGACGCCGCCTTCGCCCTGCACCGGCTCGACGACCACGGCGCAGACATCGTCGCCGATGGCCGCGCGGGCCGCTTCGATGTCGTTGTACGGGATGTGGTCGATCGCCGGCGGCAGCGGCTCGAAGCCTTCCGTGTATTTCGACTGGCCGCCGACGGAAACCGTGAACAGCGTACGGCCGTGGAACGAGTTGTAGCACGAGATGATGCGCGATTTTTGCGGACCGAATTTCGTGTGGGCGTATTTACGCGCCAGCTTGAATGCCGCTTCGTTCGCTTCCGCGCCCGAGTTGCAGAAGAACGCGCGGTCGGCGAACGTCGCTTCCGTCAGGGCCAGGCCCAGACGCAGCACCGGCTCGTTGGTGTAGCCATTGCCCAGGTGCCACAGCGTGTTGGCCTGGCGCGTCAGCGCTTCGACGACGACGGGATTGCAGTGACCCAGCGCCGCGACGGCGATGCCGGACGTGAAGTCCAGGTAACGCTTGCCGCTCTGGTCCCACAGCTCCAGGCCCGCTGCACGCACTGGTACCATCGCTGCGGGTGCGTACGTCGGCACGAGCACTTCGTCAAAAGTCTGCCGGGTGACAGGGCGGGTGGTAACAGTCGTATCAAGCTTGGCGTTCATGGCAATCCCCATCGAGTTAAGAGGTACGGCCGCAGCAGAGCCGCTGCGGGTGTACAACATTGTAAAAGCGGGGATGCTAAAACTCTTTTGAATCTGCGACAAGGTTTTTCAAATTCGACCATAGGCTACGAAAACCGGTGGCAGAAGCTGGAAAACCGGTGACATAAGCTAGAAAACCGGTGACAGACACCTATTTCCTGCGGAAATAGGTGTCTGTCACCGGTTTTCTGCCGCCGGTTTTCTGCCGCCGGTCTTAGGCGGCGGCCAGCTTGCGCTGGCGTTCTTCGCGCGGCGTGTTGCCGAACAGTGTGCCGAATGCCGTGGAGAAGTGGGAGCCGCTGGAGAAACCGCACATCAGGCCGACCTGCACGATGGAATGGTTGGTTTCGAGTAACAGCTGGCGGGCGCGTTGCAGCCGCAGTTCCAGGTAGTAGCGCGACGGCAGGCTGCCCAGGTATTGCTTGAACAGCCGCTCCAGCTGGCGCCGCGACAGGCCGACGAGGTTGGCGATGTCGTCCGTCGACAGCGGTTCCTCGATATTGGCTTCCATTAACGTGACCGCTTCCGACAGCTTCGGTTGCAGCGCACCGAAACGGGCCTGCAGCGCCACGCGCTGGCGCTCGTCATGGCTGCGTACCCGTTCGATGCACAGCGTCTCCTTGACGGCCGCCTGAGTGGCCGCGCCGAACAGGCTGTCGATCAGGGTCAGCGCGAAGTCGATGCTGGCCGCGCCGCCGCAGCAGCTCAGGTGACGGCCGTCGATCTCGAACAGGTGCGGCGTCAGGATGGCGCGCTCGGTGATCTCTTCCGTGTCCGCATACAGCGCCCACGGCAGCGCAATGCGGATACCGCCCATCACGCCGGCGTCGGCCAGCCACAGCACGGCCGCGCCCACGCCGCCCCAGTAGCTGGCGGCACGGCAGCGCCCGATGACGGCGCGCAGCGGCGCATCAAGCGGGCGCGGCAGGTGTTCGTCGGCCACCAGCAGCGCGATGTGCCAGCCGTCCTCCGGCTCGCGGACGGCCTGCTCCAGCGTCCGCACGCACAGCTCGAAGCCGCGCCCGGCCAGGCGCTGCGCCACACGCAGCGGTTGTAAGAGGCCAACCCAGGACAGGCTGTCGGCTTCTCCCGCGTTCACGAGCAGCATGCGCAGTGGCTGCTCGCGCGCCAGGCGCGTCAGGTCAGCGAACGACATCGCCGGTGGCCATCAATATCGGTACGGACATCAGTTTGGGCAAATGCTGCGGCGTCGGAGGCAAAAGGTGCACCTATGATACCCGGAGTTTCATGCGCGCAGAATCGGCCGCATGCCACCGGCGCTATAATTCCCCCATCTTCGGGCCGCTTCTGCCGCCCGACTTCATCGCAACGACCGACAACCCTACAGAACAAGACAGACCATGCTGAAAACCACCCTGCTCGACGGCGTCACGCCGGCCAAATTCGACCAACAAATTACCGGCAACCTGCTGCTCGAGAGCACTTCGATCGACGAAGTGCGCCGCGAAAAGCTGCTGATCGGCGTGCGCAACGAGGACGGCGAGATCTACCGCCTGATCGGCGCCACCAAGCCAAACAGCTACACCAACGCCGTCGAAGAACTGGAAGACCTGGAGCTCGTTGACGAACTGAGCGACGTGGAAGGCACCCAGGAAGGCTGCGACGCGATTTTCAGCCAGGAATAAGTCCCGCTGCGGGCATTTCCGCAACGACATGGCGCGAATCTCCATTAAATCATCGTCAAATGATTCCGCAAGGCAATATTGTGGGTATAATTTTTCGATGGACAGACTCGCCGCCTTTAAAACCATCGCAGCTCAGGCGAGCTGCGGTGAGCTCTCATTTCCCGCCAACGTCGAGGCCTCCGTCAGGCTGCAACAGGCGCTGATCGACCCCGACTGCCACGCCGACGTCGCCACGCGCCTGATCCAGGCCGACCCGCTGCTGTCCGCGCGCACCGTCGCCATCGCCAATTCCGTCGCCTACAACCGCTCCGGCACTGAAATCTCCAGTGTCCGCTCGGCCGTGCAGCGCCTTGGCGTGCGCACGCTGCAGTCGCTGGTTGCGGCCCTGATCGTGCGCCAGATCGGCAGCCGCGTCACGGACCCCGTGCTGCAGGACCGCATGCAGCGGCTGTGGGAACACACGGCCCACACGGCGGCGCTGGCACAGGTCATCGCGCGCCGCGTCACGCACGTCGATCCCGATACCGCGCTGTTCGCGGGCATCGTGCATGAAGTGGGCGCCTTCTATTTGCTGTCGCGCGCCGAGGACTACCCCGGCATCCTCGATGGCGATCCGGAGGAGTGGACCGGCCACGGCGAGACCGACATCGGCCGCGGCGTGCTGGCCAAGCTGATGGTGCCGGAGTCCGTGATGGCCGCCGTCGAGGCGATGTGGGGCGGCATGCGCGCCCTGCCGCCGGAGAACCTGGGCGATACGCTGCTGCTGGCCGACGACCTCGCGCCGGTTCCCTCTCCCATGCACACCCGCCCCGGCGCCACCACGCCCACGGCCGCGCGCACGATCGACTTCGCCATCGGCGACGGCACCTTCGACGCCATCCTGCGCGAATCGGCCGGCGAGGTCGAATCGCTGTATGCGGTGCTGATGCTGTAATTTCCGCGACATTTGGGGACTGGCACTGACAAGTGCCTGTCCCCGACGTAAAAGCCCGATGCAGGCAGATCGTACAAACGTCGGGGACTTCCCGGCACTTCGGCGATAATTGGCTTTTTTGCACGCCGAACCGATGAACAGAATCCTCCTCGCCCTGCTGCTGGCGGCCGGCGCCACGCTGGCATTCGCCCAGGGCGGCACCATCGCGCTCGAAGGCGCGCCGTATGTCCTCGAAGGCACGGAAGTGCGCAGTGTCCGCGCCGCCAACCTGCAGCGCGATTACCAGATCTACGTCAGCCTGCCGCCTTCGTACGCGAAGTCCGGCCGCAGCTATCCTGTCGTCTTCGTCACCGACGCGCCGTATGCGTTCCCCGTCACGCGCGCCATCGGCTACCGTGCCGGCGGCGGCGGGCGGCATATCGAGGAGTTCATCCTGGTCGGCCTGTCGTACGCGCGCGGCGAAACCGCCGAATACAGCCGCCGGCGCGACTACACACCCACAGCCACCGGCGACGCGTCGCTCGTCTCGGATATGCCGGGGCGCGAACCGAAGTTCGGCGAATCCTCCGGGTACCGCCGCTTCATCGCCGACGAAGTCTTCCCGTTCGTGGCGAAGCACTACCGCGCCGACATGGGCCGCAAGACCTTCATCGGCCATTCCTATGGCTCGCTGCTGGGCCTCGACATGCTGCTGAACGAACCGGAGATGTTCGACAACTACGTGCTGGGCAGCCCGTCGCTGTGGTTCAACAAGCGCGTCATGTTCGAGCGCGAGAAGGCGTATGCCGCCGCGCACAAGGACCTGAAGGCCAACGTTTTCTTCGCCGTCGGCAGCTACGAGGCCGTGCGCCACGGCCCACGCTTCAACAAGGACGACGACATGGTGCGCGACCTGCGCAACTTCACGGCCGCGCTGAAGTCGCGCAACTACCCCGGCCTGAACGTGACGAGCGTTGTCGTGCCGGACGAGGATCACCTGACCATCGCGCCCATCGTCATCACGCGCGGCCTGCGCTGGGCGCTGCCGGGCAGCGAGCGGCGCTGAGCCACACCCGCATGACAGTTTCGTCATCCACCTGACGCCCGCGCCGGTGCACAATACGGCCAGGAGGAAGCATGCGCATACTGGTTGTGGAAGACGAGCCGAAGACGGGCAATCACCTGCTGCAAGGCCTGCAGGAAGCAGGCTTCGAGGCGGCCCTGGCCCGTACCGGGCCGGAAGGCCTGCGCCTGGCGCTGGCGGAGGAGTACGACCTGATCGTGCTGGACGTGATGCTGCCGGCGATGGACGGCTGGACGGTGCTGCGCAGCCTGCGTGAGCGCAAGGACACGCCGGTGCTGTTCCTGACCGCCCGCGACGACATCCCCGACCGCGTGCGCGGCCTGGAACTGGGCGCCGACGATTACCTCGTCAAGCCGTTCGCCTTTGCCGAACTGCTGGCCCGCATCCGCACGCTGCTGCGGCGCGGCCCCGTGCGCGAGGAAGCCACCATCCGCATTGCCGACGTCGAGATCGACGTGCTGCGCCACAAGGTTACGCGCGACGGCCAGCGCGTCGACCTGACGCCGAAGGAATTCGCACTGCTGCACCTGCTGGCACGCCGGCGCGGCGAGGTGCTGTCGCGCCGCCTGATCGCCGCCCAGGTGTGGGACATGAATTTTGACTCGGACACCAATGTGGTGGACGTGGCGATCCGTCGCCTGCGCGCAAAGCTGGACGATCCCTGGCCCGTAAAACTGGTGCACACGGTACGTGGCATCGGCTACACGGTGGACGACAAGACGTAATGCGCCGCCTCTCCATCGCCCTGCGCCTGGCGCTGCTGTTTTCGGCCATCGCCGCCGCCGTGTTCGTCGCCGTCGGCGCCTACCTGTACCAGACCTTGCAGCGCCAGATGTCCGACCGGGACGACACGGAGCTGCTCAACAAGGTGGTGCTGATCCGCCACTTGCTCGCCAGCCAGCCGATGCCGCTGGCGATGCCGGAGGAACTGCGCATGGTGCTGGAAAATGTGTTCGGCCAGGACGGCATGCAGCTGGCACTGACGGATACCGCAGGCCGCGCCATCGTGCGCACGACCGGCCCGGCGGGGCTGGCGGCACCCGGCTGGCCCGCCGTCCCATTGGGCCGCGAGCCCGCGCGTGCCGACGTGCGCGACTGGATGCTGCCGACAGGCCCGGGACGTGCCATCGCGGCCCTGGGCAGCGCCGGCGCGGACATGGCGCCGGTACGCATCACGATCGTGCGACAGCGTTCGCACCGGCTGGCAATCCTGAAGCAATACGCGTCGGACCTGGCCGCCGGCCTGGCGGTCGGAACGCTGGTGGCGACGGGGCTGGCGTTTGCCGTCGTGCGGCGCGGCATGCGCCCGCTGCATGACGTGATCGGCAAGGCCAACGAGATCAGCACGCAGCGGCTGGCCAGCCGCCTTTCCGTGCAGGATGTGCCAGCCGAACTGCGCGAGCTGGGTGTCGCCTTCAACGCCATGCTGGACAGGCTGGAGGAAGGGGTGCAACGCCTGTCCGGCTTTGCCGCCGATCTGGCGCACGACCTGCGCACGCCGCTGAACACGTTGATGATGCAGACGCAGGTGGCGCTGGCGCACCCGCGCGACAGCGCCGAGTACGAAGCCCTGCTGGCTTCCAACCTGGAAGAATACGAACGGCTGGCGCGCATGATCGAGAACACGCTGTTCCTGGCCCGCGCCGACCACGCGCAACTGGCGTTGCGCCCCGCGCCGCTCGATGCCGGCCGCGAGCTGACCCACATTGCCGACTACTTCGACATGCTGGCCGAGGAAGGCGGCATCGCGCTGCGGGTGGACGCACAGGGCACGGTTGCCGCCGACCCGATCCTGCTGCGGCGCGCCGTCAACAACCTGGTCGCCAACGCGGTGCGGCATACGCCGCGGGGAGGTGAAGTGCTGCTGTGGGCGCGCGAGGATGCGCAAGGCTGCCGTATCGAGGTGCGCAACACCGGCAGCGCCATCGCGCCGGAACACCTGGCGCAGGTGTTCGACCGTTACTATCGGGCCGACCCGGCGCGTACCGAAGGCGGCACCTCGGCCGGCCTGGGGCTGGCGATCGTGCGCGCGATCATGCAACTGCATGGCGGCACCGCAACCGCAGCGAGCGCCGGGGGTACCACCGTCTTTACGCTGCGTTTTCCGCCTGCAACGCGCCCAGTGCCAGCAGGCGTCGACGCCGGTAGTGATTGAACAGCCCGTCCGGCCCTTCGTCGCGCCAGGCGTTGTCCGGCGCGGCGCGGCGTGGGCCCGGTTGGTCCGCCCCGGCGTCGTCATTGGCCGCCGGCGGCAAAGTTGTTGGTTCGTCCATCCCCATCTCCACAAACCTGCGGACAAAAAAAATGCCCGCTCGAGAGCGGGCCAAGTCCAAAACTAGGGATGTCCTGAAAGAGACGAGTCCATAGTAAGGCCTGGCCCTGCCGCGCTCTGTGCGCCAATTCACATAAAACCCACAATCGCCATCAGTACGGCCACGGTGCCTCCGTGCGCTGCCAGGCGTCGAGCGCCTGGACGCGGGCACGCCACGCGTTGATGTTCGGATACGGCGCCAGCGGCACGTGGGCCCGTTCGACATACATCAGCGATGCCGCGATGGCATAGTCGGCCAGCGTCACCTCGTGTCCCACCATCCACTCGCGCCGGGCCAGATGCGCTTCCAGCACGGCGGCGAAGGGTTCCAGCAGGCGTGTCGCACGGGCCAGCTCGGCCGGGTCGGCATCGGCGCCGATGGCCATCTTCTTCCACACGTGCTCCCAGGTGAAACTGCTCACCGCTGGCGAGAAGTGCTGGACGGTCCAGAACAGCCAGCGGTTCACGTCGGCCCGGTCGCGCACATTCTGCGGATACAGCGTCTGGGCCGGTGTGCGGTCGGCCAGGTACTGCATGATCGCGCACGATTCCCACAGCACGAAGCCGCCGTCTTCCAGCACGGGGATCTTGCTGTTCGGGTTGATCTCGACCAGGCGACGGCGGTCTTCCGGGCTCAGCAGGTCGATCTCGAGCAATTCCAGATCGACATTCAGGTGCGTGGCCGCCAGCATCACACGGCGGGCGCTCGACGAATTGGGGTGGTAGTACAGGCGCATTCAGTTCTCCCTGGTTCCGGCATCGCTGCCGCTTGTTATCGATACGTCCATCGTAACGGGAGCGACTGTCAGTTTCTGTCAGGAGTCGTCCTGGATGCCGTGCTCCTGACGCCAGTGGCTGATCAACTGGTGACGCGGCGTCGGATACCGTTCCGGGATCGTGGTCGCGGCCCGGATGCGGTCGATGCGGAAGTGCCGTTGCGCGGCGCGCAGCTCGCACCAAGCGGCCAGCAGACGGCGCCCTTCGAAGAACGCCAGCGCGAACGGCCAGACGATGCGGTCGGTGGCTTGGCCGGCCTCGTCGCTGTAGCTGATGCGCAGCTTGTGCTGGTGCCGGATCGCTTCGCGCGCGGGCTGCACGAAAGCGTCGTACGACGGCTGCGGCGCGCCGATCGGCACCCACAGGCTGGTTTCGGCCATATGGTCGCGCAAGTCTTTCGGCGCCGCCGTGGCGATTTTTGCCAGCGCGGCGGTGGCGGCCTTTGCCAGCGCGGGATCGCCCTGCCGGCGCACCCAGCGCGCGCCCAGAACCAGCGCTTCCATTTCGTCCGCCCCGAACATCAATGGCGGCAGGAAGAAGCCCGTCTTCATCAGGTAGCCCACGCCGGCCGAGCCGTCGATGGGCGCACCCAGTTCGGCCAGCGTCTGGATGTCGCGATAGATCGTCCGTTCCGAGACGCCCAGCTGGCCGGCCAGCGCGGCGGCCGTGACGGGGCGACGGTTGCCACGCAACGCATCCATCAGCTGGAACAGGCGGCCGGCTCGGCTCATCGTCTCTCCGTGGTCAATTTCTCAAGCCGGTCAGCTTAGCATGTCTACTTGCCGTCGGGCTGGTAGCCGGGCCACGTGATTTCCAGTTCGTAGCCAATCGAGCGGGCCAGCCCGTCCAGATCGGGGAACAAGGTTGCATGCGTGATGTTCATCCGGTACAACGACAGCATGGCTTCCGCGCGCAGCGTCGGCGGCAGCACGAATTTGCGCATCAGCGTCGGGCCGGATGCATACTGGCCGATGATCTCGTCGAGTGGTTTATCCAGCACACCCGGTACGACAAACGTGCCCGACTGCGCAACGAGGCGCCGGTCCATGGCCTCCGGCTCGCCGACCCAGATGATCTCCTTGGTATTGGGCGCGAAGTGGCGCTCGAAATTGCCGGGGACGCGCGGATCGATCGCTTCGCGCCGCAACGCCGGATCGATGCGCGGCGCCGCGCGCCACAGCGTGGGCGTGTCCAGCGCGAACACGGCGGCGCTGCGGCTGGTGCGGTACAGCGCGAAGAACGCGGCGACAAACGGCGACTTGGTAAAGTCCAGCATGCGCGTGGGTGCGCCGTGGTGCTGCATCAGGGCCAGGCAGCGCACGTCGTCGGCCAGCACGCTGGCATCGGGCAGGTAGATGTGGGCCTTGCGGCGGAAGATGCGCAGCGCCCGCTCCTCGCGCTGGCGCCAGGACTGCCGGTCCGGCACGAAGCTGTGCAGGTAGCGCGACAATGAACTGACCAGCTGCCAGTCGGCGTCGGGCAGGCCGCGAAAGGCCCAGCCGTCGCACGCCGACGTCAGCGTGACGAATTCATCCCAGCTGTTGATGTGCACGATCTCCATGATGCGACGGCTCCGACGGTGGACAGATAAATATGCTCCCACAGCGCTGCAGGCAGCGTCAAATGAACTTGATTCAAGGCCGTCACGGCACCTGGCGATTGACAGCCCCCGCGATTCATGGCGAAATCCAGCCCTGATAACAATAACGACAACGATAACCACAATGAGCCGAAGCACTTCCTCCAAAAGCCGCGCCAGCGGCCGTGTCACCCTGAGCGACGTGGCGCGGCTTGCCGGCGTCGCGCCCATGACGGCGTCGCGCGCCATCAACCAGCCGGAACTCGTCTCGGCCCTGCTGCGCCAGCGCGTCGAACAGGCCGTGCAGGAACTGGGTTATGTGCCCAACCGCGCCGCGCGGGCGCTGGCGTCGGCGCAGTCGAATGTGATCGTCGTACTGGTGCCGTCGCTGTCGAACACCGTGTTCACGGCGGTGCTGCAGGGGATCCAGGACGTGCTCGATGCGGACAACTACCAGGTCCTGATCGGCAACACGCGCTATTCGGACGCGGAAGAAGAAAAGCTCCTGAATATCTACATGCAATCGAACCCGGACGGCATCCTGCTATCCGGCATGTCGCACAGCCCCCGCGTGCAACAGATGCTGGCAACGTCGAAGGTGCCCGTCGTGTCGATGATGGACCTGTCGGACGATCCGGCCCAGTTGTGCGTGGGCTTTTCGCAGTTCGACGCCGGCCAGACGATGACGCGTTACCTGATCGACAAAGGCAAGCGCCGCATCGGTTTCATCGGCGCCCAGCTGGACGAACGCACCCTGAAACGCTGCGAAGGCTACCGCAAGGCCATGCTCGATGCGGGACTGGCCGATCCACGCCTGGAGCTGATGGTGCCCGATCCGTCGACGATCGCGCTGGGCGCCGAGCTGGTGGGGCGCATGCTGGCCAAGGTGCCCGATTGCGACGCCATCTTCTGCTGCAACGACGACCTGGCGCACGGCGCCATCTACCAATGCCAGCGCCGCGGCATCGCCGTGCCGGAACGGCTGTCGATCTGCGGCTTCAACGACCTGCCCGCGTCGGCCTGGATGAAGCCATCGCTGACCACCGTCGGCACGCCGCGCTACCGCATCGGCTACGAAGCGGCCACGATGCTGCGCGCCGCCATCCGCGGCGAGGCGCCGGCGCAGGCGCATGTGGACCTGGGCTTTACATTGATGGCGCGGGAAAGCGCTTAAGCCAGCCCCCAAACACCGCATTGGTCGCGGATGCACCCGGGGACTGGCTCCTCTTCGGGCGAACGCCCGAAGCGGTGCCTGTCCCCGACGTAGCGGCCCGATGCAAAGACACCACGCACACCCCCTGGCAACTTGCACATTGCCGCCGCTTCCGTCACGTGACGCCAACCAGCTGACGTCGGATGCCTTTACGTCGGGGACAGGCTCCCGTCACAGCGCGTTCGCCCTGAGACACGAGCCAGTCCCCAGCAGCTCGTCGGCCGCGGAGCACCCCAAACACCGCATTGGCCGCGGATGCACCCGGGGACTGGCTCCTCTTCGGGCGAAGGCCCGACGAGGTGCCTGTCCCCGACGTAGCTGTCCGATGCAAAGACACACCCGAACCACCACGCACACCTTGGCAACTTGCACATTGCCGCCGCTTCCGTCACGTGACGCCAACCAGCGGACGTCGGATGCCTTTACGTCGGGGACAGGCTCGTCGGCCGCGGAGCACCCCAAACACCGCATTGGCCGCGGATGCACCCGGGGACTGGCTCCTCTTCGGGCGAAGGCCCGACGAGGTGCCTGTCCCCGACGTGCTGTCCGATGCAAAGACACACCCGAACCACCACGCCCCCTCTGGCAACTTGCACATTGCCGCCGCTTCCGTCACGTGACGCCAACCAGCTGACGTCGGATGCCTTTACGTCGGGGACAGGCTCCTGTCACAGGGCGTTCGCCCTGAGACACGAGCCAGTCCCCAGCAGCTCGTCGGCCGCGGAGCACCCATGCTGTCGGATGCACAGTCGCACCCGAAACACCACGCAACACCCACCAAACAACTTGAACATTCCCTCCGCTTCCATTAGACTGGCTGCCAATGTTAGCGCTATCAGAGGGTGGAATGAACGAGGCAACGAAGGCAGACGACGCGCAGCCGCGCTGGGTGGTCATGGGCGTCAGCGGATGCGGCAAGAGCTCCGTCGGCATCGCGCTGGCCGAGGCGCTGGGCGTACGGTTTGTCGAAGGCGACCAATACCACTCGGCGGAGAACGTGGCGAAAATGGCCGCCGGCACGCCGCTGACGGACGAGGACCGCGCGCAATGGCTGGCGAGCCTGCAGGCCGAGATCCGCGCGTCCGTCGACGCCGGCGTCGGTATCGTCGTGTCGTGTTCCGCGCTGAAGCGGCGCTACCGCGACCTGCTGCGCGCCGGCGCCACGAACCTGCGTTTCGCCCACCTGGTCGGCAGCAAGGACCTGATCGCGGGCCGCATGGCGACACGCACCGGCCACTACATGCCGCTGTCGCTGCTGGACAGCCAGCTGGCGGCGCTGGAGCCGCTGCAGGACGACGAGGCCGGCGTACGGCTGGATATTCGCGAGGCGGTGCCGGCGCTGGTGGAACGCATTCTGGCATAGCGCCTCACACCGTACGTCCGGGCGTGGAAAAAAACAGGAGCCTGTCACCGGTTTTCGAAAACCGGTGACAGGCTCCTGTTTTTTGGCTCGGAAGCTTACAGTTGAACGTCGGGGACAGGCACCTTTCGAGCGCAGCTCGAAAGGTGCCTGTCCCCAGCGACATCTACGGCACGCTGACTTCCAACTGGTAACGCCGTCCGGCCTCGATACCGGTCACGCGCGGCTCGGCCAGCAGCTCGCCATCGCAGCGCACTTCCAGGCCTGGTGCGCCGGTCCGGCGGATCGTCACGTCGAACGTGGCGCCGCGGAAGTGGCGCACCACGTGCATGCCGGGCCAGTCGCGCGGCAGCTGCGGCGCGATGCGCAGGCCCTCTTCGTCGCCCGTCAGGCCGCACAGGCCTTCGACGACGCAACGATACACCCACGACACCGTACCCGTGTTGAACAACTGGCTCGAGCGCCCCGCCGTGCGTGGGTATTCTCGCCATGCGCCGCGGTAGTAATTCGGAATGAAGATGGGCAGCTGGCCGCGCTGCAGGTAGTCGTCCTCGCCCGGTCCCGGGATCATCTGGCGCAGCGCGTGCCAGGCGCGATCGCTTTCCGCCACCGTGTACAGGCTGTAGATGTAGAACGCGGCGGCGTGGTTATAGACGGCGCCGTTTTCGGCCGAACCAGGGTGCTTCTGCGTGACGCGGCCGACGTCGTCGCGCATCTTCGAATACGGCGGCGCGAACATCTGCACGCCGAACGGCGTATGCAACTGCTGTTCGATCTCCGCCAGCATCGACGCACGCTGCACGTCGCTGGCCGCGCCGGACAGCATCGACCACGCCTGCGGGTTGAGCCAGATGCGTCCTTCCGGATCTTCCTTGACACCGAAGACGACGCCGTCGTCCGTGATGCCGCGCGCGAACCAGCGGCCGTCCCACAGGTAGTGGTTTGCTGCGTCGTTCAGTTCGCGCGCGCCGCCGCGATAGCGCGCTTCGCCATCCGCATCACCGGCCTGCGCGCACATGTCGGCCCACAGGTTCAGTGCATACGCCGCCGCCACCGTCAGCCAGCCCGACACGCCCTTGCCCTTGTAGCCCACCATGTTCATCGGGTCGCACCAGTCGCCCTGGGCGATGAAGGACAGGCCGCGCAGATCGCGCTCCTTGAGCAGCCAGTCCATCGCGCGGCCGATGCGCTGTGCCACCGTCAGGGTCGAACCGTCGCCCGCCGTGACGCTTTCGCGCAGCAGCGCCCAGTCGGCCGTTTCGTCCAGATACGCCTTCAGGCACACCGGCAGCCAGACGCAATGGTCGGTGTGCGGCACCTGGTTGATGTATTTCAGTTCCGCGCCCTCGACCAGCAGGATCCCGTCCGGCATGGCGCCCGTCTCCTCCTGCTGCGACAGCGCGTGCAGGAACGCGGCGCGCGCGGTGGCGGGACGCACGAACGTCATGCCCATATTGTCCTGCAGGTAGTTGCGCGTCTGCGGGTCCGTCGTCAGGCGATTCACGTCGCCGTGGTAATACACCTGGCGCGGCAGCCAGTGGTTGACGAAGTTGTTCAGCTCCTCGTCCGGCGTGTCGATGGTGACGCAACCCGCGCCCTGCGCCACGTAATTCGCATACTCGGCGCGCGCCTGCGCGAACGCCGCCTCGCTCAGGTACTTCGCGCGCATCGCCGCGATCTCGGCGTCGTCCAGCGCCGGGCCGAACAGGAAGCGGAAGTCCTCGACGGCGCTGTCGGCCAAGGTCAGGCGGTACTGCACGGTGGCGGCAGGTGTCTCGTAGCGGGCATCGCCGCCGGCCAGGGTTTCGGCTTGCAGCGCGGAGGGCGCATGCAGGCCCCCCTCCCCCTCGAACGCCACTTGCGCGGCTTCCCACGCGTCGGGCGCGCGCTCGCACAGGAAATAGGTCTTGTCCTTGAAGTCCTTCTGCTTGAAGTAGTCCGCCACCTTCTGGTACGGCGCCACACTGCTGGCGACGATGCCGGCCAGGTCCGCCCGGTATTCGGCCGACTGGTTCATCCACGACATGTAGCCGATCGGGAAGTACGGGTAGACGCTGAGCCGGCGCGCCCGGCCCGACACGTTCGTCACGCGCAGCGACCACAGTTCGACGATGTCGTCCACCGGCAGGCTCATGACCAGCTCGACGCGGATGCCCTGGTGCTCCACCGTCCACGCCAGGTCGCTCTTCCCGGCCGAGAAGACAAAGCGGTCCGCGCATGCCCGCACGGGTTCGTACGGCGCGGAGAACACGTCCCCCGTGTCCTCGTCCTTGACGTAGAAGAAGCGACCCGGGTGATGCGCGTAGTAGCCCTGCTCCGGTTGCATGAACGTCTTCGCTTCCAGGTTCGGCGCGTGCGCATACTTGGCGGGTTCGGGCTGCATGAACTGGGCGACGGCGTAGCCGCGGCACGTCACCTGGATCATCATGCGGCGGTTCCACAGGAAGCCCGCCGCGCGGGGCATCGCCGTGGGCGACAGCAGTTCGTAACGGTTGCCTTGTTCGGCAGGACGTAATACCTGAGACACTTGCGACGACATGAATTCTCCGGGTCAGACTTGAGGTGAAAGCGAGGCCTTGCGCGCGACGAGGTCGGCCTGGATCGACTGCAGGCGCGGGCCATCGAGCTTGTAGCAGCACATGACGCCGACGGCCAGCAGCGCGAAGGCGGCGGGGATCAGCGACATCAGCCAGACGATGCCGGCCTGCGAGCCCGTGTTCTGCGCGGCGTTGGGCACATAGCCCAGCGCCGTGAACAGCGCGCCGATGACGGCGACGGCCAGCGCGGTGCCCAGCTTCTGCGAGAACGTGGCGGCGGCAAAGGTCATGGCCGTGGCGCGCCGGCCCGTGCGCCATTCCGTGTAGTCGGCCGTGTCGGCATACATCGAGAACGCCAGCGGCGACTTCGGTCCCAGCACCAGTCCCAGCGCCGCCTGCAGCACGAACATCAGCCAGACCTGGTCCGGCGGAATGGCGAAGAACGCGGCGGACAGCACGGCGGTCAGCGACATCAGCACGATCATCAGCTTCTTCTTGTCGATGAAGCGCGTCAGCAGCGGCGTGGCCGCGGCGCCTGCCGCGGCGGCCATCATGTAGGTCGGCACGAAGCTGGCCATCAGTTCGGGGCGGCCGACATAGTATTTGAAGTAGTACGCCGCCGTCGTCGTGCGCAAGGTGATCGTCACCATGATGATCAGTGCCAGGAAGAACAGCACCAGCCACGGGCCGTTGCGGGCCAGGTCGCGCACGTCCTGCAGTACGTTCGACTTCTGTCCGGCCGGCGGCAGGATGCGTTCGCGCGTGTTGACGAACGCGATGGCGAACATCAGCGTGGCGGCGATGGCCCAGACCAGCATCGTCAGCTGCCAGCCCAGCTTCTCGTCGTCCCCGCCCAGCCACTTCACCAATGCGGGCGTGGCCGCCGTCACCAGCGTGCTGCCGGCAAACGCGCAGATGAAGCGCAGGCCGTTGATCGTCGAACGCTCCTGCGGGTCCGCGGACATCACGCCGGACAACGCGTTGTAGGGGATATTGATCGCCGTGTAGCACACCATCATCAGCAGGTACGAGCCGTAGGCCCACGCCAGCTTGCCATCCTGGTCCAGGCTTGGGGTCGTGTAGGTCAGCACGGCGGCGGCGCCCAGCGGCAGCGCGCCCCAGATCAGGTAGGGCCGGAACTTGCCGAAGCGCGTGCTGGTCCGGTCGGCCAGCGCGCCGATCATCGGATCGGTAAACGCGTTAATGAGCTTGATGGCGAACATCATCGACGCGGCAGCGGCCGCGGAGATGCCGAAGATGTCGGTGTAGAAGAACAGCAGGAATGTGGCGATATTGGTCCAGTAAAAATTGAACCCCATATCGGCGACGCCATAACTGAGTCTCTCGCGCCAGGACAATGCGTGCGGATCTGCCATCGGAACCCTTACAAACCGACTCTGAAAAAAAGGCTGCACGAACGGGCTTTGAAGCCCGTCCGCGCAGTAAAAACGAATTGGCCAAGTGTAGCCAACCCGCCCATCGGACCTGTCGGACGGCACCGCGCGCTCGTGCGCGCTGAGTGCCGTCGGTAATTCGTTGTGATTGCGCACCCGCGCGGCGGTTCACGTCATGCGCGGCGGCAGGCAGGCCTGCCGCGGGACGGGGCGGGTATGGTGGTCGTCTCCTCCATGATGTGCGGTGGGCGCCGGCTCGTCTGCGCGAGCGATGTTAGCGCTATCAATGGATTCAAGTGTAATAACAGCTTGCCGGGAAGTCAACCAGAATAAAACGGAGAATAAAAGGGGTCAGGTCCGACATTCGGACATTGGCGAGGCGAAATGTCCGAATGTCGGACCTGACCCCGGTGTTGCGCCAAAAAAAATGCCGCCCGAAGGCGGCATCAGCGCAGCGGCGGCAGGTCAGACGACCGCGCCGTCCGTTTCGTCTTTTTCCTTGACGGGCTTGATCAGGTCTTCGCGCTTCACGCCCAGCCACATGGCGACAGCGGCAGCGACGAACACGGACGAGTAGATACCGAAGCAGATACCGATCGTCAGCGCGATGGCGAAGTAGTGCAGCGTTGGACCGCCCAGGAACAGCATCGACAGCACCATCATCTGCGTGCAGCCGTGGGTGATGATGGTCCGGGAGATCGTGCTGGTGATCGCGTTGTCGATCACTTCGTGAACCGTCATCTTGCGCTGCTTGCGGAAGTTTTCGCGGATCCGGTCGAAGATGACGACCGATTCGTTGACGGAGTAACCCAGCACTGCCAGCACGGCGGCCAGCACCGTCAGCGAGAACTCCCACTGGAAGAACGCGAAGAAGCCCAGGATGATGACGACGTCGTGCAGGTTGGCGACGATCGCCGCGACGGCGAACTTCCACTCGAAGCGGATGGCCAGATAGATCATGACGCCGACGACGACCATGATCAGGGCGTTCAGGCCGTTCTGCGCCAGTTCCTCGCCGACCTGCGGGCCGACGAATTCGACGCGCTGCAGCGATACCAGTTCCTTGCTGGCCGCGTCCAGGCAGGCGGTGCGGCTGACGTGTTCCCCCTGCGGCGTCGTCGTGTCGAAGTGACGCGTCGAGCCTTTCTCGGCGCGGCACAGCGCTTCGAACGCGCGGGCCGACGTGGTGTCCGAGCTGCTGCCCGGCGTGATCGGCAGGCGGATCATGACGTCGCTGGCGGTGCCGAACGTGCTGGCTTCGGGATGTTCGAAGCCGGCAGCCGACAACGACCCGCGTACGCTTTCCAGGTTGGCCGCGTGCGGGTATTTCACCTCCAGCACGGTACCGCCCTTGAATTCGATCGACAGGTGCAGGCCCTTGTGGAACAGGAAGAAGACAGCGGCCACGAACGTCAGCGCCGACACCACGTTGAAGATCAACGCGTGGCGCATGAACGGGATGTCTTTATGAATGCGGAAAAATTCCATGAGATCCTCTAGCGGTAAGCTGTGCGTTACTTGGCCTGACCAGGTACCCAGACGGTACCGATCGACAGCGATTGCAGTTTCTTCTTGCGGCCGTACCACAGGTTGACCACACCGCGCGACACGAAGACGGCGGAGAACATCGAGGTCAGGATGCCCAGGCAGTGCACCACGGCGAAGCCCTTGACGGGGCCGGAGCCGAACACCAGCAGTGCCAGGCCGACGATCAGCGTCGTCACGTTCGAGTCGAGAATGGTCGCCCAGGCGCGGTCGAAGCCGGCCGAGATGGCGGCCTGCGGCGACGAACCGGCACGCAGCTCCTCGCGCACCCGTTCGTTGATCAGCACGTTGGCGTCAATGGCCATACCCAGCGCCAGCGCGATCGCGGCGATACCCGGCAAGGTCAGCGTCGCCTGCATCATCGACAGCAGCGCCACCAGCAGCAGCACGTTGACGGCCAGCGCCAGCACGCTGAAGAAGCCGAACATCATGTAGTAGATGATCATGAAGATCGCGATGGCGGCAAAGCCGTACATCGTCGAGTGGAAGCCCTTCGAGATGTTCTCGGCGCCCAGCTGCGGGCCGACCAGGCGTTCCTCGATGACGGCCATCGGCGCATACAGCGCGCCGGAGCGCAGCAGCAGCGCCAGTTCGGTCGAGTTCTCGATATTGCCCATGCCCGTGATGCGGAAGCGGCTGCCCAGCTCACTCTGGATCGTCGCGACCGACAGCACTTCCGGCTTGCCCTTCTCGAACAGCACGATGGCCATGCGCTTGCCCACGTTCTCGCGGGTGGCTTCGCGCATCTTGCGGCCGCCGTCGCCATTCAGGTCGATCGACACGGCCGGCTGCTGGTTTTCGTCAAAGCTGGCGGTGGCGGACGAGATGTAGTCGCCCGACAGGATCACGTCCTTCGACAGCACGACCGGCACATTTTTACCGACGGTAAACAGCTCGGAATTGAACGGAATCGCGGCGGACAGCTCGGTGCCCGGCGTGACGGTCTCGTCGACCATGCGCACTTCCAGCGTGGCGGTGCGGCCGATGATGGACTTGGCGCGGGCCACGTCCTGTACACCCGGCAGCTGCACGACGATACGGTCGGCGCCCTGCTGCTGGATGATCGGTTCGGTCACGCCCAGTTCGTTGACGCGCTTGCCCAGCGTCGCGATGTTCTGCTTGACGCCGTTGTCCAGCGTTTCTTTCAGCGCGGCCGGCTTCATCGAGGCCGTCAGGGTCAGGTCCGAAGCGGTGCCGCCATCGGCCAGTGCCAGTTCCGTCATCTCGCCCAGCACCTTGCGGGCAGCCTGACGGGTGGCGTCGTCGCGGAATTTGACGACGATGGTGTCGCCCTCGCGCTCGATGCCGGCGTGACGCACGTTCTTGTCGCGCAGCTGGCTGCGGATCGCCGCCTGGAAGCCCTGGATACGCTTGTTCAGCGCGGCCTTCGTGTCGACCTGCATCAGGAAGTGCACGCCGCCGCGCAAGTCCAGGCCCAGGTACATCGGCAGCGCGCGGATCTTCTGCATCCAGGCCGGCGTGTTGGCCAGCAGGTTGTTCGTGACGATATAGGTCGGGTCGTTCGGGTCAGGGTTCAGGCCGCGCTCGAGCGCCAGCTTTGCCTTGAACTGCGTGTCGGTATCGCCGAAGCGGGCGCGCACGGAGTGGCTGGTGCCTTCGTCCAGCGTGACGTCCACGGCGGGCAGGTTCTGCGCTTTCAGCAGTTCAGTCACCTGGTTGGCCACGGCACCGGTCACCTTGACGGTCGATTTGCCGCTGGTGATCTGCAGGGCCGGCGATTCGCCGAAGTAGTTCGGCGCCGTGTACAGTGCACCCAGCAGCACGACCACGGCGATGACGATGTATTTCCAGACGGGATAACGGTTCATATTCTTCAGCGTTCTAGTGAACTGGCGTAGTTGCACGCAAACGGGCGGCCAGGGCCGCCCGCACGTCTCTTACAGACCCTTCAGCGTGCCCTTCGGCAGCAGCGTCGTGATCGCGGACTTCTGCACGACGATTTCCGTGCCGGTCGATACCTCGACGGTGACGTAGATGTCGGTGACTTTGGACACCTTGCCGAGGATGCCGCCAGCCGTCACGACTTCGTCGCCCCGTGCCAGCGCGTCCATCATCGCCTTCTGTTCCTTGGCGCGCTTCTGCTGTGGACGGATCATCAGGAAGTACATGACCACGAACATCAGGATCAGCGGCACGAAGGTCGTCAGGTTGCCCATCAGCGAGGCGTCGGCGGCGCCGGTGGTTTGAGCATATGCGTTGGAAATGAACACGGGTGACTCCAATATAGTTAAAAAATGCAGCGCTGTATTCTAGCACCGGCCAAAGGCCATCAGATTGGGTGAATGGCGGAATTTGCAAGGTTCGCACAATCCCCAAAACCCGGGACAGACCCCTGTTTTGAAGAAAGTTTCCTCAAAACCCGGGTCTGTCCCGGGTTTTTCGTTTTATACGCCGCGGGCGCGGTCAGCGTGAAACTGTTTTACCCAGTCCGGGAAGCGGTCCTCGTCCAGCGCTTCGCGCATCTGGCGCATGATGTCGAGGTAGTAGTGCAGGTTGTGAATCGTGTTCAGGCGCGCGCCGAGGATCTCCTGCGCGCGGTGCAGGTGGTGCAGGTAAGCGCGGCTGAAGTTGCGGCAGGCGTAGCACGAGCAGGTGGCGTCGAGCGGCTCCTTGTCGTCCTTGTAGCGCGCGTTCTTGATCTTGATGTCGCCGAAGCGGGTAAAGATCCAGCCGTTGCGGGCATTCCGGGTCGGCATCACGCAGTCGAACATGTCGACGCCATGCGACACGCCGGCCACCAGATCTTCCGGCGTGCCCACGCCCATCAGGTAGTGCGGCTTGTTGGCCGGCAGGCGCGGGCCCACGTGCTCCAGCACGCGCATCATGTCTTCTTTCGGCTCGCCGACGGACAGGCCGCCAATGGCGAGACCCGGGAAGTCGATCTTCTCCAGCCCTTCCAGCGATTCATCCCGCAACGACTCGAACATGCCGCCCTGGACGATGCCGAACAGCGCGTTCGGATTCTCGCCCGCCTTGAATTCGTTCATCGAGCGCTGGGCCCAGCGCAGCGACATGCGCATCGACTTGGCCGCTTCGTCCACGGTGGCGGGACGGCCGTTGATTTCGTACGGCGTGCATTCGTCGAACTGCATGACGATATCGGAATTCAGCACGCGCTGGATCTGCATCGAGATCTCGGGCGACAGGAACAGCTTGTCGCCGTTGATGGGGGAGTTGAAATGCACGCCCTCTTCCGTGATCTTGCGCATCTCGCCCAGCGAGAACACCTGGAAGCCCCCGGAGTCGGTCAGGATCGGCTTGTCCCAGCCCATGAAGCCGTGCAGGCCGCCAAACTTGGACATCACGTCGTTCCCCGGGCGCAGCCACAGGTGGAAGGTATTACCGAGGATGATCTGGGCGCCGATCTCCTTCAGCTCCAGCGGCGACATCGCCTTGACGGAGCCGTAGGTCCCGACAGGCATGAAGATCGGCGTCTCGACGGTGCCGTGGTTCAGTTTGAGCGTGCCGCGGCGCGCCTTCGTCAGACCGGTGGTATCGGTCTTGTGCAGTTTAAATTCCAGCATTCGTAATCCTGATGGGTCAAGCTTTATTGGGTGTCGTCAGCAGCATGGCATCGCCATAGCTGAAGAAGCGGTATTCGTTGGCGATCGCGTGCGCGTAGGCGGCGCGGATCTCGTCGTAGCCGGCAAAGGCGGAAACGAGCATCAGCAAGGTCGACTTGGGCAGGTGGAAGTTGGTAATCAGGCGCGTGACGGTCTTGAATTGATAGCCCGGCGTGATGAACAGCGCCGTATCGGCGCTGCCGGCCACCAGCTCGCCCGACTGCGACGCCGATTCCAGCGCGCGCAGGCTGGTGGTGCCGACGGCGATGACGTCGCGCCCGGCCGCACGCGCGGCCCTGGCCGCATCGACGGTCTCCTGCGGCATCGTGTACCACTCCGTGTGCATCTTGTGTTCACTGAGGTTCTCGGTGCGCACGGGCTGGAACGTGCCGGCGCCCACGTGCAACGTGACATAGGCGAAGTTGACGCCCTTGTCCTTCAGTTTTTGCAGCAGCGCTTCGTCGAAGTGCAGGCCGGCCGTCGGCGCGGCCACGGCGCCGGGCACCTTGTTGAAAACGGTCTGGTAGCGCGTTTCGTCGAACTCGCCTGGTGCGTGTTCGATGTACGGCGGCAGCGGCAGCCGGCCGTACTGCTCGATCAGTTCAAAGACGTCGGCATCGAACCTCAGCGTATAAAACTCGCCGGCCCGCTCGCCGACGGTGACGTCGAACGCCTCGGCCAGGCGAATTTTGACGCCAGGACCGGGCGACTTCGAGGCGCGCACCTGCGCCAGCACCGTGCGGGTGTCGAGCACGCGTTCGACCAGCACCTCGACCTTGCCGCCGCTGTCCTTGACGCCGAAGAAGCGCGCCTTCAAAACGCGGGTGTCGTTCATGACGAGCAGGTCGCCCGGCTGCAGCAATTCGAGGATATCGGTGAACTGGCGGTCGATCAGGCGCGCGCCGTCGACGTGCAGCAGGCGCGAGGCACTGCGGTCCGGCAGAGGAAATTGAGCAATTCGCTCGGGCGGCAAGTTAAAATCGAAGTCGGATAACGAATACATGTCGTGATAGCAGGCGGGGCACCTGAAAACCAAAGGGCAACCCTCTATTTTACGCTACTGCCCAAAAATCGCGCAAAAATGGCTGAAACGAAGCAAAGCAAGCCCGCAGTGAAGAAACCCGCGGCAACGGCCGAAAGCAAACTGGCAAAGCTTGGCCTGCGGTCCGACATGGACCTGGTGCTGCACCTGCCCATGCGCTATGAAGACGAAACGGAAGTCATCGCGATCCGCGAAGCCTGCCTGCGCGGCGGCTATACGTCGCAGGTCGAAGGCATCGTCACGTCCAACGAGATCACGTACAAACCGCGGCGCCAGTTCATCGTGCACATCGCCGACGAGACGGGCGAGCTGCAACTGCGCTTCATGAATTTCTATGGCAGCCAGGTCAAGCAGCTGGCCGAAGGCACGCGGGTGCGGGCGCGGGGCGAACTGAAACACGGCTTCTTCGGCGCCGAGATGGTGCACCCCACGTACAAGGTGATCAACGAAGGCGCGCCGCTGCCGACATCGCTGACGCCCGTGTATCACTCCGGCGAAGGCCTGTCGCAGACGATCCTGCGCCGCGCCATCGCCGAGGCGATGAAGCGCGTCGACTGGACCGACACCCTGCCCGCCGACCTGCGCGAACGCCTGCACCTGCAGCCGTTCGAGTCGTCGATCCGGCTGCTGCACTATCCGCCGCAGCAGATCGACGAACACGCGCTGGAAGACCGCAGCCATCCCGCCTGGACGCGCATGAAGTTCGACGAGCTGCTGGCCCAGCAATTGTCGCTGAAACGCGCGCAGCAGTCGCGCCGCCTGAAAGGCGCGGCGCCGCTGGCGGCCATCGGTTCACTATCGACGGCATTCCAGGCGCAATTGCCCTTCCAGCTGACGGGGGCGCAGTCGCGCGTGCTGACGGAAATCCGTGCCGACCTGCGCCAACCGTACCCGATGCAACGGCTGCTGCAGGGCGACGTCGGCAGCGGCAAGACCGTGGTTGCCGCACTGGCGGCGGCGCAGGCCATCGACAGCGGCTTCCAGGCCGCGCTGATGGCGCCGACGGAAATCCTGGCGGAGCAGCACTTCCGCAAGATCGCCGCGTGGATGGAGCCGCTGGGCGTGGAAGTGGCGTGGCTGACCGGCAGCCTGAAAAAGAAGGACAAGCAGGCGGCCGTCGAACGAGTCGAATCCGGCGCGGCGCGCCTCGTCATCGGCACCCACGCGCTGATCCAGGACACGGTGCAGTTCGACCGCCTGGGCCTCGTCATCGTCGACGAGCAGCACCGCTTTGGCGTCGGCCAGCGTCTCACCTTGCGCAACAAGGGCGCCGCGGGACTGGTGCCGCACCAGCTGATGATGTCGGCCACGCCGATCCCGCGCACGCTGGCGATGACGTACTACGCGGATCTCGAAGTGTCGGTGATCGACGAGCTGCCGCCGGGCCGCACGCCGATCGTCACGCGCGTGATCGACCAGAACCGCCGCGACGAAGTCATCGAGCGGGTGCACGCGGCGGCGCTGGAAGGCCGGCAGGCTTACTGGGTCTGCCCGCTGATCGAGGAATCCGAAGCGCTGCAGCTGCAGACGGCAACCGAGACCTACGAAACCTTGGCCGCCGCGCTGCCGGACTTACGGGTGGGCCTCGTGCACGGGCGCCTGAAACCGGCGGAGAAGCAGGCGATCATGGATGCGTTCACGGCGGCTGAAGTGCACGTTCTGGTGGCCACCACCGTCATCGAGGTCGGCGTGGACGTGCCCAACGCGTCGCTGATGGTGATCGAGCACGCGGAGCGTTTTGGCCTGTCGCAGCTGCACCAGCTGCGCGGGCGCGTGGGCCGCGGCTCGGCGGCCAGCGTCTGCCTGCTGCTGTACCAAAGCCCGCTTGGCCCCATCGCCAAGCAGCGCCTGATGACGATGCGCGAAACCACGGACGGCTTTGAAATCGCCCGCCGCGACCTGGAAATCCGCGGTCCCGGCGAATTCCTCGGCGCGCGCCAGTCCGGCCAGGCGATGCTGCGCTTTGCCGACCTGGAAACGGACAGCTGGCTGGTCGACAAAGCGAGAGATGTCGCCCACGCGCTGCTGCACGACGAACTGCCCGGCAGCGCCGCCATCGTGGCGGCGCATCTGGAGCGCTGGCTGGGCGGGCGTGAGGAATTCCTGAAGGTCTGACATCCCATGAACGCAGAGCGTATCCATTGATCGGTTCCCGCAACCCCCACATCGACGTCCTGCGCGGCGCCGCCATCGCCATCGTTCTGGTGCTGCATTTCGCGCTGGCATACGGCCTGAAGGACAGCCCGCTGGGCACCCTGTTCGGCGCCGCCTTCGTCAATGCCGTGGCCCTGAACGGCAACTTCGGCGTGACGGTGTTCTTCGTCATTTCCGGCTACCTGATCACGGACAATTCGTTACGCAGGTGGGGCAGCCTGGCACGGATCGACACCCGCGCCTTTTATCTCGCGCGGGCGCGCCGCATCCTGCCGCCGCTGCTGCTGGCGCTGGGTGTCATCATGGCACTGGGCAGTCTCGGCGTGCCGTACTTCGACAATGCCGATGGCGACCGCGTGCTGCCGCCTTCGTTCTTCGCACCGGCCGTGGCGTCCGTGCTGACGTTCTGGCACAACGTGCTGATGCAGTCGATGGGCTACTTCAACTACTGCCTGAACATATACTGGTCGCTGTCGGTGGAGGAGATGTTTTATCTGCTGCTGCCCCTGGCCGGATTGCTGTTGCGCCGCACGTGGCTGTTCGTGTTGCTGTGCGTGGCCGCCATCGTCATCGGTCCGGTGTATCGGGCCCACCATGCGGACAACGAGCTGTTTTATATGTACGGTTACCTGGCCTGCTTCGACGCCATCGCGCTCGGCTGCCTGACGGCGCTGCTGGCCGAGTGGAGAAAACGGCCGCTGCCTTTCGAGCGCCCGCTGCGCTGGCTGGCCGGCGCGTTGCTGGTGACCGTCTACCTGCGCGGCATCGGTGGCCATGAAGTCTTCGGCTTTACGTGGATTGCGCTGTGCGCCGCGGCGATCCTGCTGACGGCGCACGGCCACGTGGGCGGCGGCGTGGCGGGCAGCCGCGCGCTGGCGCCGCTGCGGTGGATGGGGCGGCACAGCTATGAGCTGTACCTGTTTCACATCATCGTGCTGGCGCTGCTGCGCAACCTGTTCGACGACCGGCACATCGGTTACGCGGCGCGACTGCCGCTGCTGGCGTGCTTTATCGCGGCCAGCGCGCTGCTGGCATACGGGGTGCAGCACGCGCTCCACCACGCGCTCAGAAGCAGAGATAGATCCGGTTTGCCAGGTCCAGCATGAACGCGGGCCGCAGATAGGCGGCAAAGCATAGCGCCAGCACGGCCGCTCCGACGACCCAGGCCACCATGCGCTTCAGGCGCGGCGCCATCTCACGCCGCCTTCAAAGCCGTGCGCACCAGCGGCCGTTCGTCCACCGGCAGGTTGGCGACGGCGGCCAGCAGGCCAAGACCGATGGATATGCCCCACACCATGTCGTAGCTGCCGTTGGCATCGAACAGGTAGCCACCTAGCCAGACACCGAGGAAGCTGCCCACCTGGTGCGAAAGGAACACGACGCCGGCCAGCATCGACATGTGCGACAGCCCGAACACGCCGGCGATGATGCCGTTCGTCAGCGGCACTGTCGAGAGCCACAGCACGCCCATCGCGGCGGCAAAGCAGTAGACGGAGAATGGCGACAGGGGCGCAAACAGGAACAGCGCAATGACGGCGGAGCGGGCAAAATAAATGAACGACAGCAGGTAGCGCTTGGGCATCCGGCCGCCCAGCTGGCCCGCCAGGTAGGAGCCGAAGATATTGAAGAGGCCAATCAGCGCCAGCGCGGTGCCGGCCACGTGCGGGTCCAGCACGCCCTTGTCCTTCAGGTAGGCCGGCAGATGGACGCCGATGAAGACGAGCTGGAAGCCGCAGACGAAATACCCGGCGACCAGCAGCAGGAAGGAGCGGTTGCCGACGGCCTCGCCCATCGCCTCGCGGATGCTTTGCTGGTGGCCCGCGGCCTTCTTGTGCGCCGGCTCGCGCAGCCGGAACGACATCGGCACCATCAGGAACACGACCAGCGCGGCCAGCAGATACAAGGCGTTCTGCCAGCCGACGGAACCGATCAGCGACTGCTCGACGGGCATCAGCATGAACTGACCGAACGAACTGGCGGCGCCCGAGATGCCGAACGCCCACGAGCGCCGCTCCGGCGACGCCGCACGGCCGATGATGCCGCTGACGGCGCCGAACGCCGTGCAGGCCAGCGCCAGGCCGATCAGCACACCGGAGCCCAGCACGAACAACGTCGGCTGCGTGACGACGGCCATCCAGATCAGCCCCGCCATGTACGCAAACGCGCCGACCAGCACGACGCGCATCGTGCCGTAGCGGTCCGCCACCATGCCGGCAAAGGGTCCGAACACGCCCCACATCAGGTTCTGCAGCGCCATCGCCAGCGAATAGGTTTCGCGGCTCCAGCCGTTCGCTTGTGAAACCGGCTGCATCCACATGCCGAAGCCGTGGCGCACGCCCATCGCCAGGGTCAGGATGACGCCGGTGGCGATCAGGACGGTTTTGAGGTCGGGGGCGCGCTGGCTGGTGAACATGGTGGCTCCGGCAGGATTGAGCTACCAAGTGTACCTGAAACGTTTCAAGTCGTATAAGTTGCTTGCCTTCATGCCAAATCGGCAATAAGATATTATCCAAAATATAAAAATCCAACCAAATTCAATATAGGGGTTCGTTAATGAAAGCACGTATTCTTAGCCTGGCGTTCGCTGCAACTTCCATGCTGCCTGCTGCTCAGGCCAGCGTTTTGTCATTCGATTTCACTGTTTCCGGGGCAGGTGGCACGACGCCATCCTATATCGAGACGCTTAACGCGAATTTTATTGAAAGCGGGCCGCGATCAAATATCGTGGAGAATCGTTACGACGAGGTCGCAATTTACGGCAACAACAAATACATTACGCACTATGCCAATACGACCTATGACGTCTACGGTTTTTATAAGGACGCGTACATCTTCAGTGGCAGCGTATCCGGTCCTGAAGGTGGCACCAGATATGCCTACATTTCCGGCACTGTGACGTTCGACCCGACTGCTGCCACCAATATGGCCGAAGGTCCCGCAACGATGGACGCAGGAATGTTGTTCAGCGGGACATACGCACTGGCATACGATCCGGAGTTCCCGTCTATTCCCGTACTCCCCCCATCGCCGCAGCTTGCATTCGGGCATGGCACCGAGAAAGCAGACCTGGTCCCCGTCACGGCGACCACATCGTTCAATGCGGGCTATTTCAGCCTGGTCGGCTATGACGACGCTATTTCGCTCGTGCCGGGTAAAAATGCCATGCAGTTCATGTTCTATGCTAATCCAGCCCTTAATCCGGGCATAACAACGGCGCATATTTTCGGGCCAGCATACGATTTCGGGACACACCAGCGCTCGGAGCGCCTCGTCCTCGGCTACGAAGTCCTGCCGGTCCCGGAACCAACCACCTGGGCCATGCTGCTGGCCGGCGTCGGCATCCTGGGCATCGCCCGCCGCCGCAAGAACGCCGCGTAAGCGCACGCCGTAAAACAAAGGGGACAGCCAGCTGTCCCCTTTTTCATTTACGCCGCCCGGTCGGCGTCGTACGTCACGCCGATCTGTTTCCGCATCTCGTCCAGCACCCCCATCAGCGCCAGCGTTTCGTCCAGCGGCATCACGGGGCTCTCCAGCAATCCCTCGCGCAGGCAGCGGTTGACTTCGATGATCTCGTGGGCGTAGCCGTTGCCGATGCGTGGCTTGTTGATCGTGCGGCGGCTGCCGTCGTTCAGTTCCACCGTCAGGTCTTCCGTGTTGTGGAAGCGGTTGTGCAGGCGGATGAAGCCCTGGCTGCCGCAGATGGTGAATTCCACCGGCGTGCGCGCCAGCAGGCTGCTGCTGCACGACGACAGGCCGCCGTTTTCATGCGTCAGCACGAAGCCGGCCTGCACGTCCACGCCCGTCGGGCCGAGCTGGCCGCTGGCCTTGACCGACTGCACGGGACCGAGGAAGTAAGCCGCGATCGACAGCGGATAGATGCCCAGGTCCAGCAGCGAGCCGCCGCCCAGCGCGGGATTGAACAGGCGGTGCTCCGGACCGGCGTCGGAATAAAAGCCGAGATCGGCCTGGATGGTGGCGACGGTGCCGATCTCGCCGCCGGCGATGATGCGCTTCGCTTCCAGCAGCGACGGGTGGAAGCGCGTCCACATCGCCTCCATCGCAAACAGCTTTTTGGACCGCGCCAGCGCCACGATTTCCTCGGCCTCGCGCCGGTTCACCGTGAAGGCCTTTTCGACGAGGATGGCCTTGCCGGCGTTCAGGCACATCAGCGCATTCTCGTGGTGCATCGGGTGCGGCGTCGCGATGTAGATGGCATCGACGTCCGGATCGTCCGCCAGCGCCTGATAGCTGCCGTGGCTTTTCGTCAGCTCGTGCGAGCCGTATTCCGTCGCAAAAGCGGTAGCGCTATCAACGCTGCGCGAGGCAACGGCCGCGAGAACGGCGTCCGGCGTGTCCTTCAGCGCGGTGGCGAAGGCCTTGGCGATCTTGCCCGTGCCGAGGATGCCCCAGCGGATGGTGCGTACCTGCGTCGTGCTTGGTGCTGTCATGCTGTCTCCCTGGTTGGCGCATTCCGTTTCGGACGGAATACGCTGGTGTCGTCATAAAAGGCGTCGTCCTGCTCCTGCCACCAGCCGGGAATTCCCAGCACGGGCAAGGGCGTGAAGCCCGCATTGCTCAACCCTTCCTGCTGCAACTGGCGCGCCACCTGCGTGTCGATCCACGCCCGCCGTTCCGGTTCGGGCAGCGCAAAATACGCCGGCGGCGCCGCGACGATGCGCGTATGCGCCGTGATGGCTTTATACGGCGCCACCAGCTTTTCCATCAGCGCGTGGCCGAACAGCCAGACTTCGGCGGATGTCCCGAACACGGCCGCCATCTCGACAAACGCCGTGCGCCACTGATGATTGCGCAGCGCCTCTACCAGCGCAGCGCCCTGCTCTCCTTCACGCACGACCAGCAGGGCCGCGTTCTCGTCGAAGATCGTGGCCGCGTCACGCGCCGGGCCGCGCGATTTACCGATGCCGTCGCGCGCGATCTGGGCCGCCTGCAGCGCGTTCAGCTCCCGTTTGATCAGCGGGAACGTCAGCCAGACCAGCCCGTTGAAAAAGTCGTGCAGATTGTCGCGCGTGGGCACGCCACCGGTGGCGCCGATGAATTCCTCATACGCCGTCCCTTCCGGCAGCATCGCCTGCGGCACGAAGTGCAGCGGCAGGCCGCGGTGATTGACCAGCCCCAAAGCCGCCGCGTGCGCGTTGAACGCGGGGATGACGTCGGCGCCGTGCCCGCCGGCCAGCGCCGCCGCGGCGCGCACAGCGCCGTACCACGGTCGCGACCAGTCGATCTGGCCGAACACTTACACCATTTTCCAGTTGATGGTTTCGCCGGCGTTCAGCGGGACCAGGTCCTGTTCGCCGAACGGCAGCGTTTGCGGCAGCGTCCACTGCTCGCGCTTCAACGTGATCGTGCCGGCGTTCGGCGCCAGGCCGTAGAACGTGGGGCCATTCAGGCTGGCGAAGGCTTCCAGCTTGTCCAGTGCGCCGGCCCGTTCGAACGCTTCGGCATACAGTTCCATCGCGTGCAGCGCCGTGTAGCAGCCGGCGCAGCCGCAGGCCGCCTCCTTCGCGCCATGCGCGTGCGGCGCCGAATCGGTGCCGAGGAAGAAGCGTTCGTCGCCGCTGGTTGCCGCCGTCACCAGCGCCAGGCGGTGTTCCTCGCGCTTGAGCACCGGCAGGCAGTAATAATGCGGGCGAATGCCGCCCTTGAAAATCTCGTTGCGGTTGTACAGCAGGTGGTGCGCCGTGATGGTGGCGCCGATCGGGCCTTCCGCCTCGGCCACGTACTGGGCCGCGTCCTTGGTTGTGATGTGCTCGAAGACGATGTTCAGCGCCGGGAAGTTCTTGCGCAGCGGGCGCATGATGCGCTCGATGAAGACGGCTTCGCGGTCGAACAGGTCGACGTCCGGATCGGTCACTTCGCCGTGCACGAGGAACGGCAGCCCCACTTCCTGCATCGTTTCCAGCACCGGGTAGCAGTTGATCAGGTCCGTCACGCCGGCGTCGGAATTGGTCGTGGCGCCGGCCGGGTACAGTTTTACCGCATGGATGAAGTCCGACTCGGCGGCGCGGCGGATCTCGTCGGACGTCGTGTTATTGGTCAGGTACAGCGTCATCAAAGGCTCGAACGCCAGATCGGACGGCAGCGCGGCCAGGATGCGGTCGCGGTAGGCAGCTGCCTGCGCCACCGTTGTGACGGGCGGCTTCAGGTTCGGCATGACGATGGCGCGGCCGAACTGGCGCGCGCTGTGCGGCAGCACGGCCGCCATCGTGGCGCCGTCGCGCAGGTGCAGGTGCCAGTCGTCCGGACGGATGATGGTGATGGACGATGGGGTGGAATATTGGGCGTCGGACGTGGTGGACATGGCGGCTCTCGGAAAACGGATGCGACATTTTACCCTCCTCTGCCGCCGCCCCCGGCGCAGTTCAGCGCAATCTCAGCGCAAAATACGCGCCAAAAACTCGCCGGCCCGGCCGGAGCGGGGCGCGCCGAAGAATTCGTCCTTGCTGCAATCGTCCAGGATGCGGCCGGCGTCCATGAACACGACGCGGTTCGCCACCCGGCGGGCGAAGCCCATCTCATGGGTCACGACCATCATCGTCATGCCTTCCTGCGCCAGCGTCGTCATCACGTCCAGCACTTCGTTGATCATTTCCGGGTCGAGTGCGGACGTGGGCTCGTCGAACAGCATGGCGATCGGGTCCATCGCCAGCGCGCGCGCAATGGCCACGCGCTGCTGCTGGCCGCCGGACAGCTGGTGCGGATACTTGTCCTGCTGCGCCAGCAGGCCGACCCGGTCCAGGTAATGCAGCCCGCGCGCCTCGGCTTCTTCGCGCGAGCGCTTCAGCACTTTCACCTGCGCCAGCGCCAGGTTGGCGCGCACGGACAAATGCGGGAACAGTTCGAAGTTCTGGAAAACCATGCCGATCCGCGCTCGCAGCGCCGTCAGGTCGGTGCCAGTCGCGCCGACGGAGGCGCCGTCGACAACGATCTCGCCCTGCTGAAAGGGCTCGAGGCCGTTGACGGTCTTGATCAGCGTCGACTTGCCGGAGCCGGACGGCCCGCAGATCACCATCACGTCGCCCTTGTCGACCCGGGTGCTGCATCCTGCCAGCACCTGAAATGTGCCGTACCACTTGCTGACGTCGTTCAGTTCGATCATTGATGTCCGTATGCGGTAGATGGCTGTGGACGCCTGCCCACAGTCGCTTGACAGTGTCCTGAGCCACAAGGATACTGCGGGACTTATTAATTAAATTGCCTTATCTTTTAGCAACGATCCAAACGAGAGCGTGCGAAGATACCAGCAAAAAACCTCGGAAAACCGCTGCTGGCGGACTTCCACCGAAGGAGCCCGCTGCACGCCGGTACAGCATTCGCGCCACAGGTTGGAGCCCGCACGCAGCAGGTTGGCGAGGTTTTTTAGCATTTTAGCGGCAAACCCGGCCACGCCGCCCACCCGGCAGCGCGCGCCCTACCAGGGAGATCACTATGGACGACCAGAACCATGGACATTAAGAACCACTCGGACCACGCCGTCGATGCGGCGCCGGAAAAGAAAAGCCGCCTGACCACCTATATCCTCGTCGCGCTGGCGCTCGGCATCGTGGCCGGCTACCTGCTGAACCTGTCGCTGGAGACGCCGGCAAAATATGCCGACACGATGTCGCTGATCACGACCCTGTTCCTGCGCCTCATCAAGATGATCATCGCGCCGCTGGTGTTTTCCACGCTGGTCGTGGGTATCGCCCGCATGGGCGACGCGGGCGAAGTGGGCCGCATCGGCCTGAAAACGCTGGGCTGGTTCTTCATCGCCTCCGTGATGTCGCTGGCGCTGGGCCTTGTCCTGGTCAATCTCTTCCGCCCGGGCGACATGCTGAAGGGGACGATCGACATGGCGGCGCACGCCGACCTGGCCACGTCCAGCCTGACCCTGAAGGACTTCATCACCCACCTGGTGCCGTCGTCGATCGTCGACGGCATGGCGAAAAACGAGATCCTGCAGATCGTCGTGTTCTCGCTGTTCTTCGGCCTGGGCGCCGCCGCTGTCGGCAAGAAGGCCGAACCGATGATCGAAGCGATCGACGGCGTCGCGCACGTCATGCTGAAAGTGACGGGCTATGTGATGCAGTTCGCCCCGCTCGCCGTGTTTGCCGCCGTTTCCGGCATCATCGCCAAGCAGGGGCTGGGCGTGCTGAAGACCTACGGCGTCTTCATGGCGGAGTTCTACCTTGCCATCGCCATCCTGTGGGGCCTGTTGATCGCCGCCGGCTTCATTTTCCTGGGCAAGCGCATCTTCGCGCTGCTGACGGAAGTGCGCGGCCCGACGCTGCTGGCTTTCTCGACGGCCTCCTCCGAGGCGGCGTTCCCGAAAACGCTGGAAGGCCTGGAGCGCTTCGGCGTGCGCAACCGCATCGCCGCGTTCGTGCTGCCGATCGGTTACTCGTTCAACCTCGATGGCTCGATGATGTACTGCACGTTCGCCGCCGTCTTCATCGCGCAGGCTTACGGCATCGAACTGTCGATGGGCACGCAGATCTCGATGATGGCCGTGCTGATGCTGACGTCCAAGGGCATGGCCGGCGTGCCGCGCGCTTCGCTGGTCGTCATCGCCGCCACGCTGGCCCAGTTCAATATCCCGGAAGCGGGTCTGGTGCTGCTGCTCAGTATCGACCACTTCCTGGACATGGCCCGCTCGGCCACGAACGTGATCGGCAACAGCATCGCCACCGCCGTCGTGGCGAAGTGGGAAGGCGAGCTGACGGCGCCGACGGACAAGGATGTGGCGACGGCACCGCTGCGCTGAGGAGACGGCAGCGTAAAAACAGCCGGGCTGCGTGCCCGGCTTTTTTACGCCCCATCGCGCAGCAGCCGCCGCCGGTCCCCCAGGCGCGACCACTCGGCCAGCCACGTTCCCGGCATGATCAGCAGCAGGCCGCAAGCGAGCATCACCACCAGCATCGGCTCCGGCACGGGTGGCAGCGGCGCGGCCAGCACGACCGGCTGGGGGGCCGGCACCAACATGTCGTCAGGGTGAAATTCCAGCGCCGGCACGACGGACGGCGTCGCCGGTGCCGCCTGGATCTGGGCGGCGATCGTCCCCGCCGGGTAGTCACCCAGCCAGATCGCCGCGGCCGCCGGCACGCTGGCCGACAGCAGCAGCCCGGCAAGACAGCAAAGCACCAAGGATTTCACGGAGACCTCCGGCGGATGCCGTGCGACGCGCGGCCTGCGGGTATCCACGCAATAGTCAGGCCAGTGAAAAAAATCCTGGCGAATCAATCGCTTACTGCGCAGTCAGCCGTCTTCCGGACGAGGTTGTAAAGAAAATCGACACCTTACGCCAGCGCCTGCGCCGGCAGCTCCTCGTCGCGCGCCTGCTGGCGCTCCCACATCTGCGCATACACGCCGCCCGTCGCCAGCAAGGCCTGGTGCGTGCCGCGTTCGACAATGCGGCCATGGTCCATGACGAGGATCTGGTGGGCATCCGCGATCGTGGACAGGCGGTGCGCGATGACCATCGTCGTGCGGTGCTTCGCGATGTCCTTCAACTGCGCCTGGATCGCCTGTTCCGACTTTGAATCGAGCGCGGACGTGGCTTCGTCGAAGATCAGGATGGCGGGATTTTTCAGCAAGGTGCGGGCGATCGCCACGCGCTGCTTCTCGCCGCCGGAGAGTTTCAGTCCCCGCTCGCCGACCATCGACGCGTAACCGTCCGGCAGGCTCTCGATGAATTCGTGGATCGACGCCGCCCTGGCCGCGGCCACGATCTCGTCCTGCGTGGCGCCCGGCTTGCCGTAGCCGATGTTGTAGGCGATGGTGTCGTTGAACAGCACCGTATCCTGCGGCACGATGCCGATCGCGTGGCGCAGCGAATCCTGCGTCACGGCGCGCAGATCCTGGCCGTCGATCGTGATGGCGCCCCCGTCCACTTCGTAGAAGCGGTACAGCAGGCGTGACAGCGTGGATTTGCCGGAGCCGCTGTGGCCCACAACGGCAGTCGTCGTGCCGGCCGGGATCGTGAAGTCGACGTCGAACAGGATCTGGCGCTTCGACTCGTAACTGAAGTCGACATGGCTGAACTTGACCAGCGCGCCATGCGTCAGCAGCGGACGGGCATCCGGTGCGTCGGCGATCTCGCGGTTCTGGTCCAGCAGCGCGAACAGGCGCTCCATGTCGGCCAGGCTTTGCTTGATCTCGCGGTAGATCACGCCGAGGAAATTGAGCGGGATGTACAGCTGGATCATGAACGAGTTGACGAGCACCAGGTCGCCCAGCGTCATCTTGCCGTCGATGACGCCTTGCGTGGCGCGCCACAGGATCAATGTGACCGCCGTGGCGATGATGGCCGACTGGCCCGTGTTCAGCAGCGACAGCGACGTCTGCGACTTCACGGCCGCCGTCTCGTAATGCTTCAGGCCTTCGTCGTAGCGGCGCGCCTCGTATTCCTCGTTGCCGAAGTATTTGACGGTCTCGTAGTTCAGCAGCGAGTCGATCGCCTTCGTATTCGCCTTCGAATCGAGGTCGTTCATCGTGCGGCGGAAGTGCGTGCGCCAGTTCGTCACCAGCACCGTGAACGTGATGTACAGCACCAGCGCGCCGCAGGTGATGACGGAGAACCAGATGTCGTAGTGCGTTACCAGGTAGCCCAGCACCAGCGTGATCTCGACCAGCGTCGGCAGGATATTGAACAGCGTGTACGAAATCAGCGAGCCGACGCCGCGCGTGCCGCGCTCGATATCGCGCGTCATCCCGCCCGTCTGCCGGTTCAGGTGGAAGCGCAGCGACAGCGCATGCAGGTGCCGGAACACTTTCAGCGCGATGGTGCGTACGGCGCGCTGCGTGACGCGTGCGAACAGGAACTCGCGCAGCTCCGTGAAGACGGTGGTCGACAGCCGCAAGGCGCCATACGCCACCAGCAGTCCGACCGGCAGAATCAGCAGCGCGTGCGGGTCGCCCGGCTTGATCGTCATGGCGTCCACCAGGTGTTTCAGGACGACGGGCACGCCGACGTTGGCCAGCTTGGCGCCCACCAGCGCCGCCAGCGCGGCACCGACACGCCATTTGTAGACCCACAGGTAGGGCAACAGAGTTTTCAGGGTGGCAAAATCGCCGCGGCTGTTGGCGGCGGGTGTGGCGGGCACTTCGGAATGGGCTGAACGGCGCATGGCGGGCTGTGGGCTGGCGGCGCGCCTTCAGGCTTGCCGGCGCCCCGTGGTTTACAATTTGACCCATTGTAGCCCCAGAAGAGATTTCATGATGACCACGCCCCAAGCCACCCCCGTTCCACCGCAGCACAACGGCCTGCCCGTAGGCAAGATGCCCGAGCTGCGGGTGATGCCCGCCCCCGCCGACGCGAATGTGTACGGCGACGTGTTCGGCGGCTGGATCATGGCCCAGGTCGACATTGCCGGCTCGCTGCCGGCCACGCGACGCGCCAACGGCCGTGTCGCCACCATCGCCGTCAACTCGTTTGTCTTCAAGAACCCCGTGTTTGTCGGCGATCTGCTGTCGTTCTACGCCGATATCGTCAAGGTCGGCAATACGTCGATCACCGTCAACGTGGAGGTGTATGCGGAACGCAACCGCCTGCAGGCCGATATCGTCAAGGTGACGGAAGCCACCCTCACCTACGTGGCCACGGGCCCCGACCGCAAGCCGCGTCCCGTGCCGCCGATCGAAACGCTGCTGCATAAATAAGCATGGATGGGGGCCGCCGGCTGTTGCTGCTGACGGGCACCCGCGTCGCGGGCCTGGCGGCATTGGCCGCCGCCGTGCCGACGACGTTCGCGGCGCCCCGTAGCAGCCCGTATCCGTTCACGCTGGGCGTGGCCTCCGGTGCGCCGCTGCCCGATTCAGTCGTGCTGTGGACGCGCATCCTGTACGACCCGCTCGATGCCGGCACCACGCCGGCCGTTGCCATGACCGTGCGCTGGGAAGTGGCGGAGGACGAAGCGTTCCGCTGCATCGCCGCGCAGGGCAGCGCCAACGCCCTCCCCGCGCTGGCCCACAGCGTGCACGTGGACGTGCGCGGTCTGCGGCCGGGCCGCTGGTACTGGTACCGTTTCATGTTGGGCGACGCCGTCAGCCCCGTCGGGCGCACGCGTACGGCGCCAGCGCCCGACAGCATGCCGGACACGCTGAAGCTTGCCGTCGCCTCCTGCCAGCACTGGGAGTTCGGCGCCTACGCCGCGCACCGCCATATCGCGCAGGCCGCGCCGGACCTCGTCGCCTTCCTGGGCGACTACATCTACGAATGGGGCGCGTACAGTACAAGGCACCCCGAGCGCGCCATGCGCCGCGACGAAAGCTTTTCGCTGGCGCAGTACCGCGCCCGTTACGCGCACTATAAAACCGACCGGGATTTGCAGGCGGCGCACCTGGCCGCGCCGTGGATCATGACGTGGGATGACCACGAGGTGGCGAACGACTACGGCGCCCTGCGCGACGAGCTGCTGTCGCCCGACTTCGCCGCGCGCCGCGCGGCCGCCTACCAGGCCTACTGCGAGCATCAACCGATCCGTTTTGATGCGCGCAGCTTCGCCTCGGTGCGCATGCATGGCCGCTACGACTGGGGCAGGCTGGCGCGCTTCCACGTGCTGGACAACCGCCAGTACCGCTCGCCGCAGGCGTGCCCGCGGCCGGGCCGGGGCGGCTCCAGCTCCGTCTACCGCAATGCCTGCGCCATGCTGGCGGACGATAAACGGACGATGCTGGGCAGCGAGCAGGAACGCTGGCTGAAGGATGGCCTGCGCACGTCGCCCGCGCGCTGGAACATCCTGGCGCAGCAGACGCTGATGGCGCAGTCATCGCAAGTGGAGATCCACCGCATCAGCGACGGCCGCTTCTGGACCGATGGCTGGGACGGTTACCCGGCCGCGCGCCAGCGGCTGCTCGATGCGCTGGCGTCGAGCCGCGCGGCCAACCCGGTCGTGCTGTCCGGCGACGTGCACACGTTCTATGCGGCCGAACTGCGGCGCGATCCGACGCAGCCGGGACGGCCGCGCAATCCCGTCGTGGCGACGGAATTCTGCGGCACGTCGGTCACGTCGAATTCGCGTCCGCAACAGCGCACGGCGCAGTACGTGGCGATGAACCCGCACATCAAGTATGGCCGCAGCGACCGGCGCGGTTATATGCTGATGGAAGTCACCCCGGCGCGCACCACAGTGCTGTTCCAGGGGCTGGATAATGTGCGGGACGCGGCGAGCGGGGTGTCGACGCTGGCGCGGTTCGCGCTGGAGGCCGGGGCGCCGCGGGTCATTCAGGACGCTTGACGTCGGCCGCAGAAGGTCGGGGACAGGCTCCTGTCACAGGGCATACGCCCTGCGACACGAGCCAGTCCCCAGCACCTCATTGGCCGCGGAAGCATCCGGGGACTGGCTCCTCTTCGGGCGAACGCCCGACGAGGTGCCTGTCCCGGACGGGCATGTCCCCGACGTGAACGTTGCACGGAATGTCGCCCTATGCGCCGTCGATTCGGATTCGCAACGTTTCCGGACCAGTCAACCGTGCAGGCGGGGGACACGAGCCAGTCCTCAGCATTCAGGGAACGATAACAACCTTCCCCGTCACCTTGCGCGCCGCCATATCGTTCAGCGCCTGCGCCGTCTGCTCCAGCGAATAGCGCGCCGAGACGTGCGGCCGCACTTTACCCTCGGCCATCCACCCCATCAGCTGGCGCATCGCCTTCGCGTTCGCGGCCGGCTCGCGCTTGGCGAATTCGCCCCAGAACACGCCAACGACCGACGCGCCTTTCAGCAGCATCAGGTTGAACGGCAGCTTCGGAATCTCGCCGTTGGCAAACCCGATCACCAGATAGCGGCCGCGCCAGCCGATCGAGCGAAACGCGGGCTCCGCGTACTCGCCACCGACCGGATCATAGATGACGTCCGGCCCCTTGCCGTCCGTTGCCGCCTTGATCGCTTCGCGCAGGTCTTGCGTGCTGTAGTCGATCGTCACATCGGCGCCGTGCTCACGGCAGACCGCCAGCTTTTCCTCGCTCGATGCCGCCGCGATCACACGCGCGCCCAGCGCCTTGCCGATCTCGATGGCGGCCAGGCCGACACCGCCGGCGGCGCCCAGCACCAGCATCGTCTCCCCCGGCTGCAGCGCCGCGCGGTCAACAACGGCGTGGTGCGACGTGCCGTACGTCAGCGTGACCGCGGCCGCCGTATCGAAGTCCATCCCCGGCGGCATCGGCATGAGCGCCTGCTGCGGCACGATCACCTGCTGGGCGAACGCGCCGCTGGCCGTGAACGCGATCACACGGTCGCCCGGCTTCACCGCCGTGACGCCGTCACCGACGGCGCGGACAACGCCGGACAGTTCGCTGCCCGGCGTGAACGGCAGCTCCGGCTTGAACTGGTACTTGCCCTGGATGATCAGCACATCCGGAAAGTTGACGCCGGCCGCCTGGACGTCGATCGCCACCTGGCCCGGGCCGGGCGTTACGTCCGGCAGGTCTTCCACCACAAGGGTTTCGGGCAGGCCCCATGCTTTGCATACGACGGCTTTCATCTTGTCTCCTTTGTTGTTATCAGAACCACGCGTCCTGCATGTCCAGCGCCGTGGTGTCGAGGTCCGCCAGCAACGCCAGCTGCGGCGCGACTTTCGGCAGCTCCCAGCGATAAAAATACCGGCACGCCTGCAGCTTGCCGCGATAGAAATTGCGTTCGTCTTCAGTGCGCGCATCGGCCAGTGCCGCCGTGGCGACAAGCGCCTGCTCCAGCCACATCCACGCGATGACAACGTGCCCGACCGCTTCCAGATAAACGCTGGCGTTGGCCAGCGTCTTGTTCATGTCGCCGGCGCCGTACAGCGCCTGCGTGACTTCCACGATGCGCATCCAGCCTTGCTTCAGCTGGTCGCCGTACGCGTGCAGCTCTGTTTGTGCCGCCTTGTCGACGGTCTGCAAGACCTCCTCGCCCATGGCGCGGAACAGTGCCCCGCCCTGGATCGTCACCTTCCGGCCCAGCAGGTCGAGACCGTGGATGCCGTGCGTGCCTTCGTGGATGGCGTTCAGGCGATTGTCGCGATAGAACTGCTCGACGTTGTACTCGCGCGTATAACCATAGCCGCCGTGGACCTGGATGGCCAGGCTGTTCGCTTCCAGGCACCACTGCGCCGGCCACGACTTCGTGATCGGCGTCAGGAAGTCCAGCAGCATGCCCGCGCGCTCGCGCGCCGCCGCGTCTGGCGCGGTGCGTTGTTCGTCGACCAGGCGCGCCGAGTACAGCACCAGCGCCAGCGCGCCTTCCGTGTACGCCTTCTGCGCCAGCAGCATGCGCCGCGCGTCCGTGTGCTCGACAATCGGCAATTGCGGTTGTGCCGGGTCTTTCTGCGCCGGATGGCGCCCCTGCAGCCGCGTGCGCGCATAGTCGAGGGCATGCAGGTAACCCGTTACGCCCAGCACCGTGGCGCCCATGCCGACGCCGATGCGCGCCTCGTTCATCATATGGAACATGTTCGCCAGGCCCAGATGCTGCTGGCCCACGAGGTAACCGATGGCGCCCGCGCGGCCGTCCGGCTGGTGTTTGCCTTCGCCGAAGTTGAGCAGGCAGTTGGTCGTGCCGCGGTTGCCCATCTTGTGATTCAGGCCTGCGAGTACGATGTCGTTGCGCTGGCCCGGCCTGCCGTCCGCGCCCAGCACGTACTTTGGCACGATGAACAGCGAAATACCCTTCACGCCCGGAATGAGGCGCCCTTCGGCATCGGGAATCTTCGCCAGCACCAGGTGGACGATGTTACCGGCCAGTTCATGCTCGCCGCCGGAGATCCACATCTTGTTGCCGAACAGGCGATATTGACGCTCGCCTTCCGGCCCGTCGACCGGGTCGGGCACGGCGCGCGTCGTGATGTCCGACAGGCTCGATCCCGCCTGCGGCTCGGACAGGCACATCGTGCCGAAGAATTCTCCGGCCAGCATCGGCTTGACGAAACGCTCCACCTGCCGCGGCGTGGCCGTCTTCAGCAGCGTATTCGCGTTCCCCAGCGTGAGAAGCAGGTAGGCCGACGTCGCCACGTTCGCCGCCATGCACCACGCCGACACAGCTTTCTCGACGGCGCACGGCAGCTGCATGCCGCCTTCCTCGTAATCCTGCGCGGCGGCCAGCAGGCCCGCTTCGCAATACGCGTCCAGCGCCGCCTTGACCTCCGGGATCAGCACCACCTTGCCGTCCACCACGTGCGGCTCGTTCTGATCGTTTTTCTTGTTGTGCGTCGCGAACAGGTCGGTGGCGATGCGTTCGGCCGTGTCGAGCGCCGCGTCGAACGTTTCGCGGTTGTGATCCGCAAAGCGGGGCCGCGCCGTCAGGTTCGTCACGTCGAGCCATTCGTACAGCAGGAACGCCAGGTCGCGGCGGGACAGGATCGTCGAGGGCATCAGGCTTCCTTCGGTGCGGCGCGGGCGCCGGGAAATGATTTACGGGTCAGGTGCAGCATCTTCTTCAGGTACGTGCGCACCGGCAGGTAACACTTCATCAGGTAGGTCTTGCGGTCGTCCGCATGGGGCAGCACGAGGAACTGGTTGCTCTGCACGGCATTGAAAATGCTGTCGGCCACGCCGGCCGCCGTGATGCGGCCCTTGCGCAGCAGGCGCTGTACCGCGGCCGCCGCCTTCGGGTCGGTGGTGCGCAGCGACTCGGCCAGGTTGGTCTGGAAGAACGACGGGCAGACCACCGACACGCCGACATTGTCGTTCGCCAGCTCCAGATACAGGGTTTCGGAAAACGCGACGACGGCCGCCTTGCTGGCGTTGTAGCTGCCCATGCCGGGCGGGTGCACCAGTCCCGCCATCGAGGCGATGTTGACGATGTGGCCGCGGCGCTGCGCGCGCAGCATCGGCGCGAACGCCTGGCAGCCGCGCACGACACCGAGCACGTTGATGTTCAGGATCCACTGCCACTGTTCGATGGGTTCCGCGTTGACGACACCGGCCGTGGCGACGCCGGCGTTGTTGACGACCACGTCCACGCCGCCCCACTCCGCGCCGAGACGCTGCGCGGCCGCGTGCAGGTCGTCGCCGTTCGTTACGTCGCAGTGCAGGAACAGCGCCGTGCCGCC
>Ga0308166_1000566_pt1 | contig 48782 bp, 40 predicted proteins | sample PhyCR2_2_FD_202137 | JGI IMG/M metagenome (GOLD analysis project Ga0308166, IMG submission 202137) | Phyllosphere microbial communities from UC Gill Tract Community Farm, Albany, California, United States - DLSLCC.R2 | ecosystem: Host-associated > Plants > Phyllosphere > Unclassified | place...
ACCTGGGCGCTGCCCGCTGTCGGTCTGGTCGCGACCTGGTACTTCTTCGGCTTCTGTCTGGTGCTGTTTATGGCAGGCCTGCAGCGTATGGATCCCTCACTGCTGGAAGCCGCCGATCTGGATGGCTCATCGCGCCGTCAGAAATTTATGCGTATTACGCTGCCCGGCCTGCGGCCCGAGCTGCGGATTGCGCTGCTGCTGACGGTGATCGCCAGCCTGAAAGCCTTTGACCTGGTCTATGTGATGACGCAGGGCGGGCCAGGCACCTCCACTATGGTCACCAACATCTTTATGTATAAGCAGGGCTTTGACCTGCACTATTTTGGCTACGCCTCGTCGGTGGCGGTGTTCAGCATGATTATTGTTTTAGGGATCAACTATCTGATTCATCTGGCCTTAAAGGAGCGTTACTGATGCGAAGCACGCCGGTGATTTCACGCGCGCTGATCTGGATCGTAGCGCTGATGACGATTCTGCCGTTTCTGATGGCGCTGATGACCTCGTTTAAAACCCAGATGGAGCTGTTCCAGGGCATCTTCACGCTGCCAGCCTCGCTGAATTTCAAAAATTACGTGACCGCGTGGCAGCAGGGGCATTTTAACGTCTACTTCCTCAACTCGGTGCTGGTGGTGATTCCGGTCGTACTGTTCAGCGTGCTGCTGGGTATTCTGGCTGGTTTTGGTTTCGCCTGGCTGAAGATCCCTGGTAAAAAAGTGATTGGGGCGATGCTGGCCCTGGGGATGGTGCTGCCAAGTGAAGCCTTTATCATTCCGCTCTATCATGAGCTGCGCTGGATGGGGCTCACCAACACCTATCTGGCGCTGATCCTGCCGCAGATTGCCCTGTCGCTGCCCTTTACCACGCTGATGATCGCCAGCGCGTTTCAGCAGGTGCCGAAAGAGCTGGTAGAAGCGGCGGTGATGGATGGGGCGTCGCGGGTCAAAATTCTGTGGGGCATTCTGGTGCCGGCAATCTGGCCAACGCTGTCGACGCTGGGGCTGCTGCTGTTTATCTGGACCTGGAACGAGTTTCTGATCCCACTGATTCTGGTCAACAAGGATGAGCTGCGCACGCTGCCGATTGGCATGATGTTTTTCCAGAACAAAAACACCATCGACATTCCGGTGCTGATGGCGGGCGCAATGATTGTGATTATGCCGCTGATCGTGGTGTTCCTGATTTTCCAGCGCAAGTTTATTAGCGGCGTCACTGAAGGGGCCGTGAAGTAATTTGTGATATCCCGCACGAAACGGCGTACTGGCGACCAGACAAAGGTTTCCCGCGCCGTGTCGTGCTGGAATTTCTCTTCCTCAATCCTGCGGGAGACGCATGATGCACCTTTCCCTTGCTGATTTTCATCCTGTCGCCGATGGCGAAACCCCGGACACGGCCGTGCTGCAGCGCGCCATGGATCAGATTGCGGCGGCCGGCGGGGGGCGTCTTACCCTGCCTGCCGGGCGTTATCGCAGCGGCTGCCTGAATCTGCCATCTGATTTTGAACTGCACCTGGAAGCGGGTGCGGTGCTGATCGCCAGTCCGCGGCTGGCTGACTACCAGGCGGTGCAGGCACTCAGCTGTGCTGAGAAGTCCCATAACGTGCTGCTCTATGCGCTGGGCCAGCGCAATATCACTATCAGCGGCACTGGCCGCATCGATGGCGAGGGTGAAGCCTGGTTCGCCGCTGAGCCGGATGAGCAGGGTTATCGCCTGCCGCGTCCTGACCGGCCGCGCATTCTCGTGTTTGAAGATTGCGAGCAGGTGACGCTGACCGCCTTTACCATCGTGCAGGCGCCAATGTGGACGGTGCATCTGGTGAGCTGTCGCCATGTGCATATCGACCATCTCACTATCGACAACGCGATGACTATGCCGAATACCGATGCGCTGGATATTGACGGATGCGAGGCGGTATTTGTCAGCAACAGCTACCTCAGTGCCGCTGATGACGCTATCTGCATTAAAACCACCCACAAACCGGCTGCGCTGCGGCGTCCGGCGCGGCAGATTATGATCACCAACTGCCTGCTTCGCAGTTACAGCTGTGCCTTTAAAATCGGCACCGAAACCTGGGATGATGTGGAAGATGTCACGGTGACCGGCTGCACCATTTTTGATTCCAACCGGGGTATCGGCATTCTGTCGCGTGACGGCGGTGCAATGCGGCGTCTGCTGTTCAGTAACCTGACCTTTGCCTGTCACCATGCGCCGCCCTGTCACTGGGGCAAAGCCGATCCGCTGCATATTTCTGTGCGCCATCGCGATCCCGCCATCACGCCTGGCGTCGTGGAGCAGGTGCAGTTCAGCAACATGACGGGCGTGGCGGAAGGGGCGATTAATCTGCATGCGGCAGAACCGGGCTGGATACGCGATGTGGTTATCAGCCAGCTTCAGATGCGGCAGACCGTGTCGCCGATGACGCAGGGACACTATGACGTGCGACCACCCTGTAACCCCGACTCACCGACCGGCATGGGGCTGGATAACGCCTACAAACTTGACCCGAAAACCGGTGAAGCCTTTGGCGTAGAGCGCTATCCCGGCGGTTTGCCGGGCCTGTTTGCGCGCGGGGTAGAGAACCTGCAACTGCACAACCTGGTGATCAACAGGCCCGCGCCGTTACCGCCAAGCTGGCATGCTGAATGCGTGGTGCAGTTGCCGGACTGATTTACAGCGCGGCGGCGATGGCCGCGCCGAGCTCTTCGGTGCTGGCGTTGCCGCCGAGGTCGCGCGTCAGATGCTCTCCCGCCGCCAGCGTACGTTCAATTGCATTTAACACCGCATCACCCGCCGCTTTGTAGCCGAGATGCTCCAGCATCATCGCCCCACACCAGATCTGCCCGATAGGATTGGCGATGCCTTTGCCTGCGATATCCGGCGCAGAACCGTGAACCGGCTCAAACAGGCTGGGAAACAGGCCTTCCGGGTTAATATTGGCGGAGGGCGCAATGCCAATGGTGCCGGTACAGGCCGGGCCGAGATCGGAGAGGATATCCCCAAACAGGTTGCTGGCCACCACTACATCAAACCAGTCCGGGTGCAGCACGAAGTTGGCGGTAAGAATATCAATATGATACTTGTCGACGCGAACCTCGGGGAACTGGCCGGACATCGCTTCGACGCGGCTGTCCCAGTAAGGCATGGTGATAGCGATGCCGTTGGACTTGGTGGCGGAGGTCAGGTGCTTCTTCGGCCGGCTCTGCGCCAGCTGATAAGCAAACTTCAGGATGCGATCAACACCAGTGCGCGTCATCACCGTCTCCTGAATCACCACTTCACGGTCGGTGCCAGGGAACATGGTGCCACCCACGCTGGAGTATTCACCTTCGGTGTTTTCACGCACCACATAGAAGTCGATGTCGCCAGGCTGACGGTTTGCCAGCGGCGCTTTCACCCCTGGCATCAGTCGCACCGGACGCAGATTGACGTACTGGTCGAACTCACGGCGGAACTGTAGCAGCGAGCCCCACAGTGAAACATGGTCGGGCACCACATCGGGCCAGCCGACCGCGCCAAAATAAATCGCGTCAAAGGCTTTCAGCTGCGGAAACCAGTCGTCAGGCAGCATTTTGCCATGCTGCTGCCAGTAGTCAGCGCTGGCGTAATCGAACCACTCCCAGCGCAGCGGAATGTTAAATTTCTCAGCAGCCGCATTCATTACACGGACGCCTTCCGGCATCACTTCTTTGCCGATGCCATCGCCAGGGATCACAGCAATAGAGTAGATTTTATCAGTCACAGGGCACCTTTCCGGTTGATGTTCGAATTGTGTACGCAGTATAACTGTCGATTCCGGGGAAATAATGAGCCTGAAAGGCAATCCATTGTTGAATCAAAGTAGAGAATCCCGCACCTCCACTGATGACTTAGCCTTCTTTGTTCGCCTGGCCGCGCTGGATAGTCTGACTGCGGCGGCGCGCGAACTGGGCCTGTCACTGGCAGCGGTAAGCAAACGTCTGAGCCAGCTGGAGCAGCGCCTTGGTGTGCAATTGCTGCGCCGCACCACACGCCGGCTGGAACTGACGCCGGAAGGCCGCCGTTATCTGGCGGGCGCGCGTCCGCTGCTGGATCAGCTTGCGGCGCTGGAAGAGGCGGTCAGCGGTGAAACAGCCCAGCTGCGCGGCACCCTCAACATCAACGCCTCCTTTGGTTTTGGCCGTCGCCATATCGCGCCCTGCGTCTCGGCTTTTGCCGCGCTGCATCCGCAGCTCTCACTGTCGTTACAACTCAGCAGCCAGCCGCTAAATTTTCTTGATGCGCACATGGATATCGATATCCGCGTTGGGGAGCCGCCTGACTCGCGGCTGGTGGCACGTAAGCTGCGAACCAATCCGCGTATCCTCTGCTGTTCGCCCGCCTATGCTGCCCGGCACGGCCTGCCTGCCACTGTGCGCGATCTGGCGCAGCACAACTGCATTTTACTGCGTCAGCACGACAGCGATTTTACCCTGTGGCGGCTGACCTGCGGTGAACAGAGCATCAGCCAGAAAGTGCGCGGCAGCCTGATCACCAACGATGGTGAAGTAGCGATGCGGCTGGCGATGGATGGACATGGCATTCTGCTGCGTTCCTGGTGGGATGCGCAACACAGCCTGGCTGCGGGCGAATTGTTGCCGGTGCTACCGGACTGGCAGGCACCTGATGGTGATATCTTTGCGGTCTGGCAGGCGCAACGCCAGCTTCCGGCTCGTATTACCGCGTTTGTGGCGTTTTTGCAGAATAATCTTCAGGTTGTTGATTAGTCGAGGTTATAAATTGATTGACGGGCACAGAAAAGCGCCTGTGGACAATAAATATACCGCATTAAGCTGATTCGGTTGCTTCAGGGTGCCGTTGCGTTTACACCCTTTTTAGTGATGCGTATGATTCTCATTCTTTTTCTTCCCTGCCTGCCCGCTGTGTTGCGGCCTGCCGGGAGCAGCAGATGGATAGGGGAGTTAACTATGAAAGCGTTGTTCAGCTCGCGTAAAGCGGCACTCGCACTGGCGATAGTCACCACCTTCAGCCTGACGGCGTGCCAGATGAGAGCGAAAAAAGTGGATGGCAATGCGCTGATGGTGATGCAGCCCTCCAGCCCCGACAATCTGATTCAGCGCGAGCTGGGCGACGGATTATATGAGATGGCGTATCTGCCCGCCAAAAATACGCTCTATGTGGCCAGTGCGCCCGAGGGCAAGGATATCAGTGGCGGTATGATCTATCGTCTTGATGGCACCACGCTGCAAAGCACCGGGGCGGGGCATTACGATCTGAAAAATGCGGGTCTGAGCAGTGGACAGGATGGCAGCGCGCTTTACACCACCCAATCAGTGGATGGTGGCATCGCTAAGATCGATCCCGATACCGGCAACGTGCTGAAGCGCCTGATGTTTGACGAGAAGAATGAGAAAGGATCGCCGGTGAAAACCCGCGAGATCTTTCTGCATGACGGGCTGCTCTATGTCGGCGGCGCAGACGAACCTGGCGTGATCTGGGTCGTTGATGCGAAAACCCTGACGCTGAAAGCCCGGATTAAAAATGCTGGCAAAGGTGTTACAGGCATTATCTTCTCGCCAGTCAGCGATCGCATTTATGCGGCGAACGGCAGCGGTGAAATCCTGGTGATCAATCCGCGCAATCACAAAATCGAGCAGCGCCTGACGGCAGGTGATGGGCAGGACAATCAGTTCCTGAATATGGCAGAAGATCCGGCAACCGGTCGCCTGTTTGTCACGGATAACGCCAAAGAGAAAAATACCCTGGTGTTTGATGAGCGCAGCGGCAAGGTGATTCAGCGCCTTGATCCAGGCGATTCAGTGGGGATTAAGTTTAACGGTAAGCGCAATGAGATTTATATCAGCCAGCGCGAATCGAAGAAGGTGCTGCAGCTGGATGGCACCACGTATGAAGTGAAAAACAGCTGGTCGTTTGAGGGGCATCCAGAAAGCCTGCTGGTCTCACCGGACGGCCAGACACTGTATGTGACTCTGAAGCAGGGCTTCAATGACGACCACAGCCATCAGCTTCTGGATGGCGTGGCGCGTATCACGCTGCAATAAAAAAGGCGGCATCGCTGCCGCCTGAAGTCTTACTTAGCTACACCCTCGACCAGCACCACGCGATAGTTCGCGCCTTTCAGACGGTGCGCTTTGGCAGCCTGATATTCCGGGCTGTCATACCATGCATGTGCTTCTTCACGGCTCGCGAATTCCAGAATTACCACACCTTCTGCTTCCTGACCTTCCAGCGTTTCCAGCTCGCCATAAAAGGCGAGAGGGTTGATCTGATGATCGCCGCGCGCCTGGCCCGCTTTCTCGGCGTAGATCGCCATTTCGTCCGGGTTCAGGGTGTTATCACGAATAAATACAACGTATGCACTCACAGGTCTCTCCTTACGCTTTTTTATCCTGGGTTTTGGTATCGAAGTCAGCCGCATCATGACGCTCATGCAGCTGATCGGCCGGGTCGCCCATGACGCGGTTGACCTTGCGGCCACGAATAACGGCAGGACGCTGTGCGATCTCTTTCGCCCAGCGAACCACATTTTTATAGGACTGCACATCCAGGAATTCGGCTGCGCCATACTGGTCATTCAGCACCATGTTGCCGTACCACGGCCAGGTGGCGATGTCAGCGATGGTGTAGTCATCACCCGCCAGATAGCGGTTATCAGCCAGCCGACGATCCAGCACATCAAACTGACGCTTCGCTTCCAGTGTGAAGCGGTTGATGGCGTACTCAATTTTTTCTGGCGCGTAGTGATAGAAATGACCGAAACCGCCGCCGAGATAAGGCGCTGAGCCTTGCAGCCAGAACAGCCAGTTCAGGGTTTCAGTACGGCCAGCGATATCTTTCGGCAGGAAGTAGCCAAACTTTTCCGCCAGATAGAGCAGAATATTGCCGGATTCAAATACCCGAATCGGCGGCGTTGCGGAGTGGTCGCTCAGCGCAGGGATTTTCGAGTTCGGGTTCACATCGACAAAACCGCTGGAGAACTGATCACCTTCGCCGATACGGATCAGCCAGGCATCATATTCAGCATCGTTGACGTTAAGTGCCAGCAGCTCTTCCAGCAGGATGGTGACTTTCTGGCCGTTAGGCGTGCCGAGCGAATAGAGCTGTAAAGGATGTTTACCGACCGGCAACGCTTTTTCATGGGTGGGACCTGCGAACGGACGATTAGTTTTCGCGCCGTTACCTTTGGCTTCAGGGTCCCAGGTCCAGACTTTTGCGGGCTGATATGCATTTTCCGACATAATGAAAGTTCGCCTTATGGTGTGGTATTGGTCTGGAGTGTAGCAGGTGCTGCAAAGGGGGTTTAACTCTGCTGGCTGTGCGAGGGTGTGCTAAAACGGGGCGAGCTCAGGCGGGTCGCGGCATCAGAGAAAAGTGAATAAAAGTGTGTCAGGCGGGGCGTTTGTTGTCCTGAACAGACATTACCGTGCAGCCAGCCATGACTGCACGGCAGGTCGGTTACAGCAGTTCGCGCTCAATCAGTTCGCGGGTTTCAATCGCCTGAACTTTCATCTTTTCCGGATAGCCAAACAGAGACGCTGCGATGATCGGTTCACCGCCGACTTTATGGGTGCGGGTAGCAAAGCCGGTGTCGCGCAGCGTTTTGAACAGGGTATCGAAGTCCACTTCGCCTTCGCCCACGCCAACATGCTGGTGGATGGTGGCATCCACGCCTGGCGGGTTAACGATATAGCGACAGTGTTTTGTATGGTTCATGGTATCGGCGATCAGCATGTGCGACAGATCGTCACCCGCGTACTCCAGCATCGGTTTCACATCCCCTTTGCCTTTGTCATAGAAGAAAGTGTGTGGCGCGCTGTAGATATACTTTACGTTATCGCTGCGGAACGACTTCACGATATCCACGGTTTCGTTGTTCTCTTCGCAGAAATCCCACGGATGCGCCTGAATTTCGACGCGGATGCCTTCACGTTCGATGATCGGCAACAGCTCTTCCATTGAGCGATAGAACATCTCTTCACAGATTTCCGGTTCGTTAGGGGTGCCGGAGAGTTCGGTGTTAATCACCTGCACACCCATCTCAACCGCAATCTCAATCATCCGCTTCCAGTTCTTCACCGCTGCCTGACGGCGCAGCTCATCCGGACCTGACCATCGGTAAACAACGATAAACGAGGAGATCTCCAGCCCGGTGGCGCTTAACGCATTTTTATACTCGGTGATGATTTCACGGCTGGCTTTAGGATGTTTATAAAACGGGTTGATCTGCGGATGTGGCGACTGTTCGATATATTTGTATCCCCAGTCGGCCACCTGATGAACCATACGGGTGATGCCTAAATCTTTGATTACATCCACATCAAAAGCGATTTTCATCTTTCTGCTCCAGGCACATTAAAGTTGCTGTTCTTCATTGAAGGTGATGCCAATCTGCTGCCTGACGTTGTCCATCGCAGCCAGGGTGATAATCGCCTGGTCAAGCGAATGGACAGGGGAGTCGGTCAGGTTCTGGCCGATACACCAGGCGAAGTGGTTAATTTCATGGCTGAGCTGTTCATACCGATTAGTGGGTTCCTGCCATTGCAGGCGGTGACACCGGTCGCTGGAGGTCAGGGTAAAATCACCAGGCGCATAGAACTGGCCCGCCAGCTCCAGCGTGGCGTCGCGACCGGCGATCACCGCACAGCCTGGCGTGTTGCTGAACAGCGTGGTATTCAGCAACGATTGCATGCCGTGCCGATGGGTAAACAGCATCGACGTCTGACCGTTAACGCGGCCATTCGGGACGGGCTGACCACGGGCGACGATCGTTTCAGGCGCACCGCCGCCCACAAACACACTCAGCGCCACCAGATAACTGCCGAGGTCAAGCATTGGGCCGCCCGCCAGGTCGGCATTGAAAATGCGATGATCCGGCGTGAAAAACTCACCATGATCGGCAATCAGGGTGTGGACCTCACCGGGTACGCCATCCTCCAGCAACTGACGGATGACGTCATACTTCGGCGTGAAGTTGCACCACATCGCCTCCATGCAGAGCAGGTTCGCGGCAGCGGCGGCCTGTTTAAGCTGCGTTGCCTGCTGCGCATTCAGCGCCAGCGGCTTTTCAATCAGCAGAGGCTTTCCGGCGGCAATCGCGCGCAGACCATCGGGGAAATGGTGGTTGTGAGGCGTAGCGATATAGACCGCATCAACATCCTCCCGCGCCAGCAGCGCATCCAGGCTGTCTGTGGCATGGCCAATTGCCCATTTGTCGGCAAAGGCCTGCGCTTTTGCCGGGTCACGTGCGGCGACTGCCGTGATCTGCTGCCGGGTATGCCGACGCAGCGCATGGGCAAAATGATCGGCTATCCAGCCTGGCCCGATAATGCCCCAGCGCAGTCGTGGAACCTGGCTGGCATCCGTTATGCGTGGAGCCGGAAGCGTTGAAGGGAACATAGCTTTTCCTTTTTTACGTACGGGCAGGTGGTGCTCAGGACTCCACTATAGAAAGCCCGCCGTCGTCGCTCTAACCTTTTAATGATGTGATCCCATCAACCGAATCGGTGTGGGATTTTTATCCGTTTTAGCAAATAGATGTTTTGAAGAGAATGCAGAAAGAAATGAATGTTTCATTTTGCGAGGGTGATCAAGGTTAGCACTGATTTTCTATCAAAAAAATGAGAGGAAATGGCCGTGTCACGATAAAGTGTTGATGGCTTATTTAACAGAATCTAAAAGCGTAGCCGTCAGCTAACGCTACCGATAGCAGCAGGGAGAAGGATAATGTCTAAAGTGACGATGACCGCGATCGCGCAGGCGGCGGGCGTGGGTGTGGCGACGGTAGACCGGGTGCTGAACCGCCGTGCGCCGGTTCGCAGCGTGACTGAACAGAAAGTGCTGGCGGCGGCGCGCGAGCTGGGTTGTCGCCTGACGCAGGCACACAGTCAGGCCATCCCGACCCTGGCAGAGACTCCACTGCGCGTGAGCTTTATCCTGCTGCCTGCCCGCTATTCATTTTATCAGCAACTGGGCGAAGCGCTGAATCAGCAGCTTAAGATGCAGCAGCCACAGGGCCGCGAACCTGAATTCTGCTGGCATGACATTCACGAAGTGGACGCGGTGGCGCAGTCGCTGCGTCAGCTGGCTCAGCGCAGCGATGTGATTGCGCTGGTGGCGCTGGACCATCCGCTGATTCGTCACGCCATTCAGGATGTGTCACGACTGGGCGTACGAGTCTACGCGCTGTTCTCCGATTTCTCGCCCTGTGAGCATGCGGGGTTTATCGGCATTGATAATCAAAAAGCGGGGCGCACTGCCGCATGGATGGCGCAGCATCTGCTGCGTGAGCCGGGATGCGTCGGAGTACTGCTGGGCGATCACCGCTTTACCTGCCAGGAGAGCAGCGAGATCAGTTTTCGCTCCTATCTGCGTGAGTCGGGCATCCGTCAGCGGGTACTGGAACCGTTAAAGACTTTTGAGTCGTCAGAGGGTGGCTATCAGGCAACCCGCCAACTGCTGGAGACCCATGATGATCTGGTGATGATTTATGCGCCCTGCGGCGGCATAGAGGGTGTGGTGCGGGCACTGCGTGAGAGCGGGCGCCGGGAGATCGACCTGCTGTGCCACGGTCCGCTGCCGGGTGATGAACTGGCGCTGATTGACGGCACCATCACGCTGATGCTGCGTCATCGCCTTGATGCCATGGCAGAGGCGGTCATACATACCTGTCTCCACAGCCGATCGGAGCAGCACGACCATTTTGCGCAGGTCACCGTGCCGTTTGAGATCGTGACGCGTGAAAACCTGTAAAAAGAGCAGGTTAGCCTATATTTGATAGTAATCTATCATTTATCACAATTTTTAAACGCGATCTCTATCAAAAAATGAAACTTTCACTGTTGTCCAGGATGAAATTTTTATTTGATACTGCCCGCAGTTCTCACTGCACAGGCAGATATCATGACCTTTCATATTGCTAATGCGCCCTGTAGCTGGGGCGTGGATGATCCCGCTAATCCCTGGCTACCGCCGTTTCACAAAGTCCTGACCGAGGCCGCGCAGGCTGGCTACCCCAGCATCGAACTCGGCCCCTGGGGTTATCTGCCAGTGAATGCCGATGAGCTGACCCGGCAGCTTAATGCCCACTCGCTTTCGCTGGTGGCGGGGACGATTTTTGATGATTTAGTCAGTGAGGCGCATTTTCCGGCGCTGGTGACGCTGACTCACAATCTGTGTCGCACGCTCGCCAGCGTGCCGACAGCCGCCAGAACACCTGGAGCCAGCGCGCCTTATCTGGTGATCATCGACTTCGGCAATCCGGAGCGGGCGAAATATGCGGGTCAGTCAGAAAAAGCGCCACGCCTTTCCGCGGATGACTGGCAGTGCATGATGCAGCACATCACTATTCTGAGCGAGATTGCCTGGCAGGAGTATGGCGTGCGGCCGGTGATCCATCCGCATGCGGGCGGCTGCATTGAGTTTGCTGATGAGCTGGCGCAGCTGGTTTCTGACATTCCGCATGACGTCGCCGGTTTATGCCTGGATACCGGCCATCTCTATTACGCCGGAATGGATCCCGTTGCGTCGCTGGAGCAGTACTGGTCGCGCATCGATTACCTTCATTTTAAAGACGTCAACCAGCAGATCTGGCGTGACGCGCGCTCTCGCGGACTCGACTTTTTCACCGCCTGCGCGCAGGGCGTGATGTGTCCGCTCGGGCAGGGCGCAATCGACTATCCGGCGGTGCGTAATCTGCTGACTGAGCGTAATTATCAGGGCTGGATCACCATCGAACAGGAGCGTGATCCGCGCCATGCCGACACCAGCCTGCGGGATGTTAAAGCCAGTCTGGACTATCTCCGATCAACAGGATTCTGAGGACAACAGCATGATTAACGGTAAAAAAGCGGCTAATCGCTCACTTCGCTGGGGCATGATCGGTGGCGGCGGCACCAGTCAGATTGGTTATATCCATCGTTCGGCGGCACAGCGTGACGGTAACTTTGTGCTGCTGGCGGGCGCGTTTGATCTTGATGCGGTACGTGGGCGCGAGTTCGGTCAGGCGCTGGGTGTGGCACCTGAACGCTGTTATCCTGATTATGCCAGCCTGTTCGCCGGGGAAGCAGGGCGCGAAGATGGCATTGAAGCGGTGTCGATCGCCACACCTAACAATACTCATTTCGCCATCTGTCGGGCGGCACTCAATGCCGGGCTACATGTGGTATGCGAGAAGCCGCTCTGTTTTACGGTCGAAGAGGCCGATGAGCTGGAGCAGCTAAGCCGGGAGAAGCAGAAAATTATTGGCGTCACTTATGGCTATGCCGGGCATCAGTTGATTCATCAGGCCAGAGAGATGATTGCCGAAGGGGCCCTGGGTGATATCCGCATCGTGAATATGCAGTTTGCTCATGGCTTCCATAATGAAGCGGTGGAGCTACAGAGTGAGAGTACCCGCTGGCGGGTCGATCCGCGTTTTGTTGGCCCGAGTTACGTGTTAGGCGATCTGGCGACGCATCCGCTATTTATCGCTGAAACGATGTTGCCGCAGTTAAAAGTGACGCGTCTGCTCTGTTCCCGCCAGAGCTTTGTCACGTCGCGTGCACCACTGGAGGATAACGCCTTTGTGATGATGGAGTATGACAACGGCGCGGTCGGCACGCTCTGGGCGTCGGCGGTAAATGCGGGTTCCATGCATGGGCAGAAGATCCGCGTGGTTGGATCGAAAGCCAGTCTGGAGTGGTGGGATGAGCAGCCAAACCAGCTGCGATACGAAGTGCAGGGCGAACCCGTGCGGATTCTGGAGCGCGGCATGGGCTATCTCAGCCCGCGCGCGCTGGAAGAGGACCGCATTGGCGGAGGGCACTCCGAGGGATTATTTGAAGCCTGGTCGAATCTTTATCGCCGCTTCGCACTGGCAATGGATGCGACCGATCGCCACGACTCTGCCTTTCTGAAGGATTTCTGGTATCCCGATGTGCATGCCGGATTAGCGGGCGTGCGCTGGGTGGCGCAGTGCGTGAAATCAGCGGATGCCGGAGCGGTGTGGGTGGCGTGCTGAAGCGAATATAACGTGAGCGAGCAGACTTTACGGCTGCGGTATAAAGTTAAGCGCTATCTCCTGTGACTGAGCATAAACCGGTTGGATATGGGCCAGACAGCCCGTATTGGCCGGTTAATTTACTTAAAGCCCGGAACGATGGCTGACAGGAAAAGTAAGCAGCAGAGCATGAGGGGTTCCAGAAATCCGATTACCTGTGCAGAGATATAGTACCTGGACGCATGACCGCCGGAGCATTAAATAATTCTGTTAAACGCTGCACATCTCATCATTGTCTGACTCACTCTGTCTGCATCCGAACGATTGTTGTTCCTGCTCATGTTTATTCAGCAGCGGCTAACATGTGCAGGTCGCAGACGTGATTTCTATTTCCCCCTCATTCATATCGTGTCATTGCACGCGTCAATTCACTATTCCGGAAACAATCTGTTAACCAGCGTTGTCATTTTAGTTCCGCAAAATAAATAACACCGATTTAACCAAGCGATTAATTTTTATTGAAACACAGTAAATGCTGTTTGTTTTTTTAAATATTTATCTTCTCCTGCTTCCCGTTTATTGAATAAAGCCATAAATCAGATATTTCGCGCAACTGATGGAAAATCGTACTGCTTAGTGATTAATGTAAATCAGCCGCTTACTGCACACCCTTATTCTGTAAGACCTTATCGGGATTCGCAGGAAAATTCTTATAAATCATCATGATGATTCGGGCTTGTTAAAATCAGCATCGGTAATATTCTGTTACATCTTTCCGTTTACGCTCAGGCATTCAACGTTCCTACACTCCGCCTACTGGGTTTTATCTGAATTTTTTCATTTCAGACAAATGACTCAGAAATACCGTGTCGACATGCTGGTGAAGGGAATACGCCCGCTTTTAATTCCGGATTTCTGATTTACGTCGGATGACGTGAAACGTGAAGCTGTTCTGGCCGGGTCTTACTTTTCCGTTTATTTCTCACTGGCACTGACCGCTTCTGTCAATTCATAGAACAGGGACAACCATGTCTGACTCTTCCTTTCAGTCCGAAATACCCAAAGCGCGCATTAATTTAAAACTTGATTTGCACACGGGAGGCGCAGGCAAAAAAACCGAGCTCCCGCTGAAATTACTGGTGGCGGGCGACTTCAGTAACGGTCAGGCGTCTGCGCCCCTGTCCGAGCGCAAAAAAATTAACCTGAATAAAAATAACTTTGACGCCGTGCTTTCTGAATATTCCCCGAAAGTAAACCTGACGGTTAAAAACACGCTGGCCGGTGACGGCAGCGAAGACAACATCAGCCTGACCTTCCGTAGCATGAAGGATTTCACCCCGGAGCAGGTCTCCCGCCAGATTCCCCAGCTGAAAGCCATGCTTTCCATGCGAAGTTTACTGCGTGATTTAAAGGCGAACCTGCTGGACAACCAGACGTTCCGCAAAGCACTGGAAAACATCCTGCTCGACCCGACGCTAAGCGCAGAGCTCAGAGCCGAACTTTCAGCCCTGGCCCCTGAACAGCCATAACGATTTAACGGATTAATAAGGAAGATGCTGATGTCTGTACAAAACGGCAGTGCCGCGGCTGGCGAAGGTGTGGTGCAGGAACGTCCTGCAGCCGGCGGGATTTATGCCTCGCTGTTTGAAAAAATCAATCTGACGCCGGTCGCCGCGCTGAGTGCGCTGGACACCTGGCAGGACGCGCAGGCGATGTCGGAGGCCACGGCGGACGAGCGGCTGACGGCGGGCATGCAGGTTTTTCTGGAGTGCCTGACCAGGGCGGGCTCAAAGGTTGAAAAACTCGACAAACACCTGATTGACCACCATATCGCGGAGCTGGACTGGCAGATTAGCCGCCAGCTTGACGCCGTCATGCACCATGAGGCCTTTCAGGCAACAGAGAGCCTGTGGCGCGGCGTCAAATCCCTTGTCGACAAAACCGATTTCCGCCAGAACGTGAAGATTGAGCTGCTGGATATGTCCAAAGAAGACCTGCGTCAGGACTTCGAAGACAGCCCGGAAATCATCCAGAGCGGCCTCTATAAACACACCTATATCGATGAGTATGACACGCCGGGCGGGGAGCCGGTTGCCGCGCTGATTTCCGCTTACGAATTTGATGCGTCTGCGCAGGATGTCGCCCTGCTGCGCAGTATTTCCAAAGTGTCTGCCGCCGCGCACATGCCGTTTATCGGCTCTGCCGGCCCGAAATTCTTCCTGAAAGAGAGCATGGAGGAGGTGGCGGCCATCAGGGACATCGGCAACTACTTTGACCGCGCCGAATACATCAAGTGGAAATCGTTCCGCGAGACGGACGATGCCCGCTACATCGGTCTGGTGATGCCGCGCGTGCTGGGCCGGCTGCCGTACGGCCCGGACACCGTGCCGGTGCGCAGCTTCAGCTACGTGGAGGAAGTGAAAGGCCCGGATCACGACAAATACCTGTGGACCAGCGCCGCGTTTGCCTTTGCGTCCAACATGGTGCGCAGCTTCATCAGCAACGGCTGGTGTGTGCAGATCCGTGGCCCGCAGGCCGGGGGCGCCGTTCAGGACCTGCCGATTCATCTGTACGATCTGGGTACGGGTAATCAGGTGAAGATCCCGTCAGAGGTGATGATCCCGGAAACCCGCGAATTTGAGTTCGCAAACCTGGGCTTCATTCCGCTCTCTTACTATAAGAACCGCGATTACTCCTGCTTCTTCTCGGCAAACTCCACGCAGAAGCCGGCCCTGTATGACACCGCCGATGCGACGGCCAACAGCCGCATCAATGCCCGTCTGCCGTACATCTTCCTGCTGTCGCGTATTGCCCACTACCTGAAGCTGATCCAGCGCGAAAACATCGGCACCACCAAAGACCGCCGGCTGCTGGAGCTGGAGCTCAATACCTGGGTGCGCAGTCTGGTCACGGAGATGACCGATCCGGGCGACGAGCTGCAGGCCTCACACCCGCTGCGCGATGCGAAAGTGGTGGTGGAAGACATTGAGGATAACCCGGGCTTCTTCCGCGTGAAGCTGTATGCGGTGCCGCATTTTCAGGTGGAAGGGATGGACGTCAACCTGTCACTGGTTTCCCGGATGCCGAAGGCAAAATCGTAAGCTAAGGCAGGAAGCCAATGAGAACGGAACAGCCGTTATGGGGAAGAGGCGTGATGGTCTCTCCCCAGCACTTCCAGCAACAGGTCGCGTATGCGGCCTGGTCTGCCGAAGGTATCGCCCGAATGGGGTTATCACACCCCTGGGGCGTGATAAATGTCGCTTTTGAACCAGAAACGCTGAGGCTGGGCCGACTGCAGGCCCGCCATCTGCACCTTCGGTTCCCGGACGGCACGCTTATCGACACGGATAATGCTGACGATCTGCCACCGGTACTGGCACTTGAGGATGAATCACAGGACGTGGTGGTCGTTCTGGCTCTTCCGCTGATGCGCGCGAATGGCGGTAACTGCCTTAAACCTGATGAGGTGGCCGAGCGTCCGGTGCGCTACCGCCAGTGCTGGCGGGATGTCCGGAATATATTCGGGGAAGACACCCGTCAGATTGCGGTGATGCAGCCAGTGCTGACGCTGCGTTTCGCCCATCAGAACAACAGCGATTATCTGACCTGTCCGGTTGCCCGTCTCCAGCAGGATTCGCAGGGAGGCTGGGCACTCGATGACACCTGGCTTCCGCCTTTGCTGGCTCTGCAGGGCAGCCGCTGGCTGGTGACTCAGCTGGAGCAGCTGATGACGCAACTGCGTGCTCGTCTGAGTCGCCTGATGAATATGCGTCGTGAAAGTAACGAACGCATGGCCGATTTTGCCGTGGCTGACGTCTCCCTTTTCTGGCTGCTCAATGCCCTGAACAGCGCTGAACCGGTACTCAGTCAGTTTCAGCGTCACCCGCAAAGCCCGCCTGAACGTCTGTATCCGGAGCTGGCGCGGCTTGCGGGAAGTCTTCTGACCTTCTCGCTGGAACACCAGGTCAGTGCCATTCCGGTCTGGCAGCATGAGCAGCTGAATAACGTCTTCCCGCCACTGTTTGATTTACTGGGCGATCTGCTTGAGGCCAGTCTGCCGTCGCGGGTGGTGGCTATTGAGCTTGAGCATGATGCCCGGCTTCACTTCTGGCAGGCCCGGCTGCATGACCCACGGCTGCGCGAAGGGGCTAATTACTATCTCTCCGTGCGTTCACCCATGCCGGTGGCCCGGTTGCAGGAACAGTTCCCGCGCCAGTGCAAGGCCGGCAGTCCCGATCACGTCAGGAGTATCGTCAATTCATCACGGACAGGCGTACCGCTGACGCCACTGCGCCATGTGCCTGCCGCCATTCCACTGCGTCTGGAAAACCAGTATTTCAGCCTTGATGTCTCTCATCCTCTGGCTATTGAAATGCTTCAGGGCGGCACCTGCATGTTTTACGTTCCGGGCATGCTCGGCGAGCCTGAACTTGAACTCTTTGCGGTACTGAGAACATGAGTAAGCGTAAACGTGGCGTGTCCGCGTCCATTGATATTGATGCCCTGCTGCAGAATACCTGGTTGCAGGTGATTAGCCTGTGTCACGGTCCGATATTCCAGGAGGGAGAGGGACGGCTGTTGTGGGAGTACTGCATTGCTGATGTCGAACGGGTGCAGCAGGCGCTGAAAGCGAAGGAACTCGATGAAGTCAGCTGCCAGCATATTCTCACTGCACAGTGTGCGCTGCTTGATGAGGCAGTCAAAGGTCGCGGTGTGGAAGATGATGCCTGTGTGCAGTGGTATGACATTCCCCTGCAGGGACATTTCCTTGGCACCATGGACGCTGGCGATACGCTCTGTGATCGGATGCGGGATGTGCTGCGTGAGCCCGATCCTGACCACGCTGTCGTGACCTGCTTCCAGCGCGTCATGATGCTGGGATTTCTCGGCAGTTTCCGATCGCTGAGTGACCCGGAGCGCCAGAAACTTGTCAGTGCACTCAGCGAACATGTCACGCCGTTCAGTTATCCACAAACCCATCCGGTGCTGGCGGAAAGCCTTGCCACAGGCCGAATGGGCGGCTGGCTGGCGTCATGGCCCGTGCGTATTGGTCTGAGCGTAGTGGTGGTGGCTGCACTCTGGTGGGGGCTGAACTACTGGCTGGATCAGACGCTGCTGACCCTGTTGCCGGGAGCCGTGACATGAGTCCTGCACAACAGCGCGGACTTGCGCTGTGGGCCGCACTGCTGAGTGCAGTGATCTGCCTGGGGTTTCTGCCGCTATCCCGGCTGATGTCCGTGCTCGTTCTGCTTACCGTTCTGGGGCTGATCCTGGCGATCCTGACTGTCGCCAGTCGTCGTGCGGCGCAGGATGTCATCCTGCATCTGGATGGTCTTCCGGAGGCGCCTTATCGCCATCCCGTGGTGCTGATCTGTGGCGATCTTCCGCAAGCCTGGACGCAGCCGTCACCGGTGCTCACGGTCGCGCAGGGTTGCTGGATCCGTGTGGAAGATCATCAGGATCTGGAGCAGGCAGCCCGTCAGGTATTGTGGCTTCGTCCCGACTGGGGGCGTCAGCTGTCGGTGATGATTACTGTCTGCCCGCAGAAACATGCCGACAGCGAGCGCCTTACCCAACACCTGCTGGCTCTGCGCTGGCAAATCAGCCAGCTGCGTAAAGCAACGGGCCATTCTCTGCCGCTGGTTCTGAATGGTCAGGTTGGCAGCGCGATGATGAATGACATGCTCTGGCAGGTGGCCATACCGGGGGAAAGCGTGAGGATGTGGCGTGCGTCTTCAGCACCGTGTTCCATCGCTGCATGGATCACCACCGGTGGGCTGCCTGCGATGCAGCAACAGGTGCTGATGAACAGTCTGATGAGCTGGTTCCATCACCACGTTGAAGCTGTCTTTACAGATGAGAACCCCGATGTTCCTGCCATTGCACCGCTGGCGATGCTATGGGGAATGGGACCAATTCTTGCCGGAAGTCTGGCCACATCAGTTTGGACAGCATGGCTTTCCCATCGCACGGCGATGCAGCAGGTGGCAGGCTGGCAGCCAATCGGGTCCGACAGTACGATTTTATCCCCCTTCCCGGATTTTGTCCTGCCGCTGCTGCCAGAAGGAGAGGGCCTGACCTCGCGTGGACGCAGCTGGCGTTGTGCTCTCGGTATTTTCACGCTGGCGGCAACCGCAGCACTGCTTAGCAGTGGCTGGAACAATCGTCAGTTGCTGCAGCGTGTGAGTTTCGATATTGCCCGCTATGACCGTATTCCGATGCAGGATTCCGGACCAAAAGCCAGCGCCGTTGCCACTCTGCGTGATGATGCGACAGAGCTGGATGGCTGGGCGCGGAATGGGGTACCGGCACGGATGAGCCTCGGCCTGTATCAGGGTGAGCGTCTGCGAATGCCTGTGCTGGATGCCATCCGTTCTTATGAACCCCCGTCACTGCCGCCTGAACCCCAGCCGATCCCTCAACCGGTAACGAAAATTGTCCGTCTCGACAGTATGTCGCTGTTTGACTCCGGCAAAGCGGTGCTGAAAACAGGCTCCACCAGAATGCTGGTCAATTCTCTGGTCGGCATTAAGGCAAAACCGGGCTGGCTGATTGTCGTGTCCGGGCATACCGACAACACCGGTAATCCGCAACTGAACCAGACGCTGTCGCTCAGGCGTGCCGCCGCGGTTCGTGACTGGATGCGCGACACCGGTGACGTGCCGGAAAGCTGCTTTGCGGTGCAGGGCTATGGCGAAAGCCGCCCTGTTGCAACCAATGACACCCCGGCGGGGCGGGCGCTCAACCGCCGTGTCGAAATCAGTCTGGTTCCGCAGGCGAACGCCTGTCAGATACCGGGCAACACCCAGGCGTCATCGCAGGATGATGACGTATCACAACACAATGGAGAGTAATGCCATGGCAATTCCTGTTTATCTCTGGCTGAAAGACGACGGTGGCGCGGACATTAAAGGGTCTGTGGACGTGCAGGACCGTGAAGGCAGCATCGAAGTGGTGGCGCAGGAGCATAACCTGTACATCCCGACCGACAACAACACCGGCAAGCTGACCGGCACCCGTATCCACACCCCGTTCCTGTTTACCAAGGAGATCGATTCCTCCAGCCCGTATCTGTACAAGGCGGTGACCACCGGCCAGACCCTGAAATCTGCGGAGTTCAGGTGGTACAGAATCAACGACGCGGGCCAGGAAGTGGAGTACTTCAACACGAAGCTGGAAAACGTGAAAGTGGTGAAGATCAATCCTGAAATGTATGACGTTAAGGACCCTTCTTACGAGAAGCACAACCACCTTGAGCGCATCGAACTGCGCTACGAAAAAATCACCTGGACCTACAAAGACGGCAACATCATCCACTCCGATAGCTGGAACGAACGCGCCACCGCGTAAGCCCGATGCGGACGGGATTTCCTGTCCGCAGTTTTTTGCTGAGCGCCTGTCTGAAACGGGCTTTCAGCAAAGAAACCCACAATCTGCCTGCTGACCGAATGCGCTCTGGTCCCCTTAACGGGAAACAGCGATGGGCGGTAGCGTGTCCAGGAACCGACAAAGAGAGAACTTCATGGAAAATCCAGCCATCCTGCTGCGACGTCTGAACCCTTATTGTGCCCGCGCGATGGAGGGGGCGGCTTCGCTCTGCCAGACCCGCGCACACGCAGAAATTCTGCCGGAGCACTGGCTGCTGAAACTGCTGGAGCAGGGCGAGGGTGACCTGACGGTGCTGGCACGCCGCTACGAGTGGGATATGGACGCCATCTGGCAGGATTTGCTGGGCTGGCTGGACAGGCAGCCGCGCTCGGTTCGCCATCGTCCACAGCTGTCTGATGCCATTCAGACTCTGCTGCAGGAAGCCTGGCTGATTGCCTCACTTAATGGTGAAGGGCAAATCCGAAGCCAGCATCTTTTGATGGCTCTGGTGGAAAAACAGAACCTGGTACGCTGCGATGGGCTGTGGCCACTGCTGACGCTGGGCCAGAGCCAGCTGGAACGTCTGCGTCCGTTGCTCGATGCACAATCGGACGAACGCCCGGAAGTGCAATATGAAGAGCAACTGGCACAGAACCATGGCGGAGATGTGGAGTTTACTGGCCGTCCGGTTGGTGCAGAACTGAAAGAGGGCGAACTGAACCCGGCGCTGCAGAATGCGCTGGATAAATTTACCCTGGACGTTACCGCTAAGGCAAAGGAAGGAAAGATTGATCCGGTGTTCGGCCGTGGCACGGAAATCCGCCAGATGGTGGACATTCTCTCCCGCCGTCGCAAGAACAACCCGATCCTGGTGGGCGAGCCGGGTGTGGGGAAAACCGCGCTGGTGGAAGGTCTTGCACTGCGTATCGCCGAAGGCAACGTGCCGGAAAGTCTGAAGCCGGTTATTCTGCACGCCCTTGACCTCGGCCTGCTGCAGGCGGGCGCAGGTGTGAAGGGAGAATTTGAACAGCGGCTGAAAAACGTCATCGATGCTGTACAGCAGTCGCCTACCCCAATTTTGCTGTTTATCGACGAAGCCCACACCATCATCGGCGCGGGTAATCAGGCGGGCGGAGCCGATGCGGCCAACCTGCTGAAGCCGGCGCTGGCGCGTGGCGAGCTGCGCACCATTGCCGCGACCACCTGGAGTGAGTACAAACAATATTTTGAGAAGGATGCCGCGCTGGAGCGGCGCTTCCAGATGGTGAAGGTCGACGAGCCGGATGACGATACCGCCTGCCTGATGCTCAGAGGCCTGAAATCACGCTACGCGGAACACCATAACGTGCATATCACTGACGATGCGGTCAAAGCCGCGGTCACCCTGTCCCGCCGTTACCTGACCGGCCGTCAGCTGCCGGACAAGGCGATTGACCTGCTTGATACCGCAGCTGCCCGAGTGAGCATGAGTCTTGATACGGTGCCGGAACAGATTGTACGCCTTAAGGCACGGCTTACCGCACTGGCGCTGGAAGAGCAGGCGCTGCTGGACGACATCGCCGCCGGCAGCAACCGTCATGGTGATCGCCTGGGTGTCATTGAACAGCTGCGGACGGAACTGGATGTGCGCATCGGAGAACAGGAAGCGCGATTCAGCAGTGAAAAGGCGCTGGCGCAGCAACTGATAGCCGGCCGGCAGGATATCAGCAATCAGGCTAACATTTCCGGCCTGCAGCAGCAGCTTGAGCAGGCACAGCAGGGCGACGTGCTGGTTCAGGTGGATGTGGACACCCGTACGGTTGCGAACGTTATTGCTGACTGGACGGGTGTGCCACTCTCCTCACTGATGAAAGATGAACAGGCCGGACTGCTGACGCTGGAAAATGAAATGGGCCGGCGTGTGGTGGGTCAGGATGCTCCCCTCCATGCCATTGCGCAGCGCCTTCGCGCAGCGAAGACCGGGCTGAAGTCAGAGAACGGCCCGCAGGGCGTGTTCCTGCTGGTCGGGCCGAGTGGCGTGGGCAAGACCGAAACCGCCCTGGCGCTGGCGGATGTGCTGTACGGCGGCGAGAAGTCGCTGATTACCATTAACCTCTCCGAATACCAGGAGCCGCACACCGTATCGCAACTGAAAGGATCGCCGCCGGGTTACGTCGGTTACGGCCAGGGCGGCATCCTCACCGAAGCGGTACGTAAACGCCCTTACAGCGTGATCCTGCTGGATGAAGTCGAGAAAGCGCATCGCGACGTCATGAACCTGTTCTATCAGGTCTTTGACCGCGGCTTTATGCGCGACGGCGAAGGCCGCGAAATCGACTTCCGCAATACCGTTATCCTGATGACCTCCAACCTTGGCAGCGACCCACTGATGCAGTTGCTTGATGAGCAGCCGGAGGCCACGGAAGGCGATCTGCAGGAACTGCTGCACCCAATTTTACGCGACCACTTTCAGCCCGCACTGCTGGCTCGCTTCCAGACCGTGATTTACCGCCCGCTGGCGGAAGCTGCGATGCGTACCATTGCAGAAATGAAGCTGTCACAGGTCAGCAGGCGCCTTCATCGCCATTACGGCCTGACCACGCAGATTGACGAGAGCCTGTATGGCGCACTGACCGCCGCCTGCCTGCTGCCGGATACCGGGGCGCGTAACGTTGACAGTCTGCTTAATCAGCAGATTCTGCCGGTGCTGAGTCAGCAGCTGCTGACTTACATGGCGGCAAGACAGAAACCCCGGTCATTACGCCTTAGCTGGAGTGAGGAAGAGGGAATCGGACTGGAGTTTGACCCGATACCAGGAGCGTCTGAATGAGCACCAATCCCCTGATCAGATTCAGCCACAGCCACCATCTGCTGACGGTAAAGGGATGTGAAGCCGATCTTGATGTGCTGGCGTTTGAAGGTCACGAAGCCCTGAGCACGCCGTTCAGCTACCGCATTGAATTCACAAGTGATAACCATGCTATCAGCAAAGAGATGATGCTGATGAAGGCGGCCTCTCTGACGCTGCAGGCCCCGGTTAATCAGGGTTACGGCATCAGAATACAGCAGCCGGTTCGGGTGATTCAGGGCGTGGTTACGGGCCTGGAACGGCTTGGCACCTCAAAAGATGAAACCCACTATGCCGTAACGCTCCGGCCGCGCCTGGCGCTGCTCGACCGTTCGCACCAGAACACCATTTATCAGGACATGTCGGTCCCGCAAATCGTGGAAAAAATCCTCCGTGAGCGCCATGGCATGCGCGGCCAGGATTTTCTGTTTTCGCTGAGCGGTGAGTACCCGCGCCGCGAGCAGGTGATGCAGTACGGCGAGGACGACCTGCATTTTATTACCCGCCTGCTGGGCGAAAACGGTATCTGGTTCCGCTTCACCACCGACACGCGCCTGAATATCGACGTGGTGGAGTTCTGTGACAGCCAGCAGGGCTATGCGAAAGGCCTGACGCTGCCCTCGGTGCCGCCATCCGGGCAGCATTCGCACGGCGTGGACGCGGTCTGGGAGATGGAGAGTCATCATAACGTGGTGCAGAAGCAGGTCAGCACCCGCGACTACAACTACCGCCAGGTCACCGAAGAGATGAATGCCCTGGCCGACGTGACCCGCGGGGATGCCACCACCTGTGGTGAGGCCTATCACTGGGCGGATAACTGGCTGACAGCGGGTAATGTCTACGAACGTCATCCGGCCCCGGAGTCCGGTGCATTTTACGCCCGCATCCGGCATGAGCGCTATCTGAACGGCCAGACGCAGATCCATGCTGTCACCAGTTGCCCGACACTCTCTCCCGGTCAGGTCCTGAAAGTCAGCGGCGGATACGAAGTGGCAGAGGTGTTTGCGCATGGCGTTGTCATCACGGCGATACACAGTCATGCGCGGCGTGATGAGGATTTTGGCGTCAGGTTTGACGGTATCCCGGACAGCGCAGATGTTTGCTTCCGTCCGGCCCCCGGCAATCGTCCGGTGATGGCTGGCACCTTACCGGCACGCGTCACCAGTACCACGGAGAACGACACCTACGGACATGTTGATAAAGAGGGCCGCTATCGCGTCAGCATGCTGTTTGACCGTGAAAAAAGGGAAACGGGGTTTGAGAGCCTGTGGGTCCGTCAGGCCCGCCCGTACGCCGGGGACAGTTACGGGCTGCACCTGCCGTTGCTGGCAGGCACTGAAGTGGCGATTGGCTTTGAGGACGGCAACCCGGACCGGCCCTATATCGCCGGCGTGCTGCATGATTCGGTGCACCCGGACCCCGTCACCATCCGCAACTACAAACGTAATGTGTTGCGCACGCCGGCGAATAACAAAATCCGTCTCGACGATGAGCGGGGCAGGGAGCACATCAAGGTCAGCACCGAATACGGCGGCAAGAGCCAGCTGAACCTGGGGCATCTGGTCGACGGCGAAAAACAACAGCGCGGCGAGGGTTTTGAGCTCAGAACCGACAGCTGGGGGGCTATCCGGGCGCAGAAAGGGATATTTATCTCGGCGGACGGACAGGCAAAAGCGCAGGGCGACGTTCTGGCGATGGAGCAAGCGATTAGCCTGTTGAAAGGTGCGATCAATCAGGTTTCAGAATGGGGAGGGCTTGCAAGGACCCACCAAAACTTCGCACCGGATGCGCAACCCCTGAAGGCGCTTGTTTCAGGAGCCAGCGAACTCAAAGAACCGGTTTTGTTGATGTCTGCGCCAAAAGGTATTGCCGCCGTCACACCTGAAACAGCAGTAGTAAACACAGGGAAAGGTCTGTATCTGCAAAGCCAGGGTGAAGTTAATCTCAGCACGGCTCAGCGCTATTCGGTCAATGCCAGCCAGGCCATTTCGGTGATGGCGCATCAGGAAGGCATTCGCCTGGTCTCTGCCAAAGGCCCGCTGGCGGTGGAATCCCACGCAGATACGCTGTCGCTCACATCAATGAAGGATGTCACGGTGCAGTCCACTCAGGGGCATCTGCAGCTGACGGCAAAGAATGGGATCACGCTTGCCTGCGGTGGTGCTTACATCAAGCTCACGCCCGAGGGTGAAATCAACGTGCATGGTCCAGGCCTGTTAAGCCTCAAAGGGCAGCATAAATTACAGGGCCCGACGAGTGAGGATTATTCATTGCCAGAATTGCCTTCGTCAGTATGTAAAGAGTGCCTGAAAAAGGCGCAACAGCTGGCACAGGGCTTTGTGCCAAGGGAGTCATAAGTGAATACGACACATATCGCTGACTGGGTGAATCTGCTTCAGCAAACCTGTGCTGATATAAAAATGACTCACCTGGATTTTGTTCTCGACCAATGCGGTATTGATTTTTCCGTCATTCCTGTACTGCGGGATTTTTCATCATCTCTGGTATGGCAGTCTCTTTATCAGGGCTTGCCGGAAGATGCTCTGCATGAAGAGTCGCCGCTGTTAATCAGGATCTCTTTACATGATCCTCAGCAAAAGCAGTGGTTTATGGAACTGGCTCAGAAAGTACAAAAGACTGCCCCGCTGTTGGTGGTCTGTTCTCCCTGGCCTTTCACTACTCTGGCTGAATGGTTAACTGCCTGCACTGATGCGACACATGAGGGACGTGCAGGGCTGTTCAGATACTTTGATGCCCGTATTTTCCCTTATCTGTTTTCTCATATTCTGGAGCCTGATCAGCAGGCCCAGTTGCAGCGTCCGGCACTGTTCTGGAGTTGGCTGGATCTCGACGAGAAGCCGGGAGTGCTGATGGGGCAGGGAGCCCAGCCTGGAATCAACGAGAAGTGTCAGAACATCGCCTTAAGCGATAGCCAGTTTGAAGCCCTGATGTGCATCTGCGACGTCAAGCTCATGCTTCGCCATCGTAATGTTCCCGATGCTGGATTTTCCTCTCAGGATCAGCGTTTTACTGCCTGTTTCAACGGTATGTTATCCGCTACCGCCAAAGGGATGATACTGGATGAAGAGCGAGAGGATTGGGTGATTGGGACCCTGACCGGACGGCCTTCAGCAGACGTTTGAAAGTGGGGTTATGTGGCTGCTCGCCTTCGGTAATGCTTAGTCATGTCGTTCCGAAAAGTCATGGCAAAGCAGGACGCACATCATCTGATTCTTCATTAAAGGAATGCAAATTGAAAATACGACATTACTTCGTGGTACTGGGTGCCCTGCTGCTGGCGGGCTGCAGTCAGCCGGCGGCGAAAGCCGGAACCCGAAGCGGCGGTGGCGGGGTTATTGTCGCCATCAACCATACCAAATGGGCAATCAACCATTTCAGCGTCGACGGTCAGTCGGGGATAGATGCTATTGGCCCCTGGCAGGGGGGCGGGGGCGGCTGCTGCTATGGTGTGCCGGCGAAATGGCGGCCGGGTATGACGGTCAAAATTGACTGGGAAACCGGGGTTGGAGGCTCAAAGGGATTTCCGGGGTTTGCAAATAGGGAAAAATACAATGTTTGGCGAAACAAGATGAAAGCCCAGAATAAGCAGCACAGCGCGGTGGTAACGGTACCGGACTATACGGGGCAAAAAACCTGTGGGATCACGGTGCACTTTATGCCCTGCGATGAAGTCAGGGTGACTACAAGCTGTGTGAGCCCTGGCAGACCGGGCTATCCAATCAATGAGCCGCTGCAGATGCCGGAGCCAAAAGTATGTCCGAAATAATCACCGAACTGGCGTGGTTCCCGCCGGTGTTTCCGGCTCAGGGGCGTTTACCCACTCAGGCTGCGCTGGCTGGTAAAAACTGCGCGCAGCAGGACGACCACGAGCTTGCCTTTATTCCCCTTTTGTAATGCTTAGCCATGCCATCCCACAGGGGCATGGCTAAGCAGGACGCACATCATCTGTTTCTTTATTAAAGGAATATAAAATGAAAATACGACATTACCTCGTGGTACTGGGGGTCCTGATGCTGACGGGCTGCAGCCAGCAGCAGGCGAACGCGGAAAGCCGGGGTGGTGGTGGAACCATAGAGGCAATCAACCATACCAAATGGGCAATCAATCATTTCAGCGTCGACGGTCAGTCGGGAATAGACATCATCGGGCCGTATCAGGGCGGCGGGGGCGGCTGCTGCTATGGCGTGCCGGCGAAGTGGCGGCCGGGTATGACGGTCAAAATTGACTGGGAAACTGGTGTGGGATACTCAATGGATTTCCCCGGTTACGAAAATTGGGATAAATATCTGGCCTGGAAAAAAAAAATGAAGGCCCAGAATAAGCAGCATAGCGCGGTGGTACCGGTACCGGACTATTCGGGGCAGGAAACCTGCGGGATCACGGTGCATTTTCTGCCCTGTGATGAGGTGAAAGTGACGACCAGCTGTGCGAACTATGGCCATCCGGAACACCCGATTAAAGAGCCTCTTAAGATGCCGGAGCCCAGAGTATGTCCGAAATAATTACCGAACTGGCGTGGTTCCCGCCGGTGTTTCCTGCTCAGGGGCGTTGACCCACTCAGGCTGCGCTGGCTGGTAAAAACTGCGCGCAGCAGGACAACTGCGATATTTTATAAAGCATTGAATATCAAAGTTTTTCTACGAAATCGGCAATAATCTTAATCACCGTCTGGCCTTTATTCCCCTTTTGTAATGCTTAGCCATGCCATCCCACAGGGGCATGGCTAAGCAGGACGCACATCATCTGTTTCTTTATTAAAGGAATACAAAATGAAAATACGACATTACCTCGTGGTACTGAGTGCCGTGTTGCTGACGGGCTGCAGCCAGCAGCAGGCGAACGCGGAAAGCCGGGGTGGTGGTGGAACCATAGAGGCAATCAACCATACCAAATGGGCAATCAATCATTTCAGCGTCGATGGTCAGTCCGGCATTGATGCTATTGGCCCCTGGCAGGGGGGAGGTGGTGGCTGCTGCTATGGCGTGCCGGCGAAATGGCGGCCGGGAATGACGGTTAAAATCGACTGGGAAACGGGGGTTGGAGGCTCAAAGGGATTTCCGGGGTTTGCAAATAGGGAAAAATACAATGTTTGGCGAAACAAGATGAAAGCCCAGAATAAGCAGCACAGCGCGGTGGTACCTTTACCGGATTATACGGGGCAGGAAATCTGCGGGATCACGGTGCATTTTCTGCCCTGTGATGAGGTGAAAGTGACGACCAGCTGTGCGAACTATGGCCATCCGGAACACCCGATCAAAGAGCCTCTTAAGATGCCGGAGCCCAGAGTATGTCCGAAATAATCACCGAACTGGCGTGGTTCCCGCCGGTGTTTCCTGCTCAGGGGCGTTGACCCACTCAGGCTGCGCTGGCTGGTAAAAACTGCGCGCAGCAGGACAACTGCGATATTTTATAAAGCATTGAATATCAAAGTTTTTCTACGAAATCGGCAATAATCTTAATCACCGTCTGGCCTTTATTCCCCTTTTGTAATGCTTAGCCATGCCATCCCACAGGGGCATGGCTAAGCAGGACGCACATCATCTGTTTCTTTATTAAAGGAATACAAAATGAAAATACGACATTACCTCGTGGTACTGGGGGCCCTGATGCTGGCGGGCTGTAGCCAGCAGCAGGCGAACGCGGAGAGTCGGGGTGGTGGTGGAACCATAGAGGCAATCAACCATACCAAATGGGCCATCAACCATTTCAGCGTCGACGGTCAGTCGGGAATTGACATCATCGGGCCGTATCAGGGCGGCGGGGGCGGCTGCTGCTATGGTGTGCCGGCGAAATGGCGACCGGATATGACGGTCAAAATTGACTGGGAAACCGGGGTTGGCGATATGGACGGTTTCCCAGGCTTTGGTGATGATGTCAGGTATCTGGCCTGGGAAAAAAAAATGAAGGCCCAGAATAAGCAGCATAGCGCGGTGGTACCTTTACCGGATTATACGGGGCAGGAAACCTGCGGGATCACGGTGCATTTTCTGCCCTGTGATGAGGTGAAAGTGACGACCAGCTGTGCGAACTATGGCCATCCGGAACACCCGATTAAAGAGCCTCTTAAGATGCCGGAGCCCAGAGTATGTCCGAAATAATCACCGAACTGGCGTGGTTCCCGCCGGCGTTTCCGGCTCAGGGGCGTTTACCCACTCAGGCTGCGCTGGTCGGTACAAACTGCGCGCAGCAGGACAGTCACGAGCTGGCCTGGCGACAGGAACTGTGCCTGGTCGCCGGGCGACGCGTGGAGCCCCCGTGCTGTAAAACGTTGCATATCAGCCTGTTTTTCGACGGTACCGGCAATAATCTTAATCATGACTTATATATTGCTGACCCGAAGCACCCCACCAATATTGCCCGTCTGTTTCGCGCGACTATCGGGCAGGGGGCTGCCGGGGGAGTAGTAAACGATGAGGAGTTGCTGGATGCTGACGGCAGCGGCGATGACAAATACTACAAATATTATATTCCCGGCGTCGGGACGCCTTTTCCCGAGGTGAGCGATCTGGATTTCAGCATGGTGGGGCTGGCGGCGGCGACCTATGGTGAGGACCGCATCAACTGGGGTCTGCTGCGGATTATCGATGCCCTGAAGCGTACAACAACTAAGAAGAGTCTGTCGAACAGTGTGAGCTGGAGCGCGGTGAATAAAATGGCAACCTTTGTGGCGTCCTTTGGGCTGACCGGCGCGGCCAACCGTTTTGAGACCTTCCAGAGCCTGCTGAAAGAGATGGCACCAGATCTGCAAAAGGCCCTGGTGCCTGTTGAACCTGGAAAGCCGAAGCTGTTGGGGATCAAACTGTACGTGTACGGCTTCTCGCGCGGGGCAGCAGCGGCGAGGGCTTTTGTTAACTGGCTCAGTGAGCTGCTGCCAAAGCCTGAAGAGGGAAAAGACAAACCTGAGCAGTGTCTGGCGGTGGAGGGGCTGAAAATTCCGCTCAGCGTGGAGTTCCTTGGCCTGCTGGATACCGTTGCCTCGGTGGGCGTGGCGCATATCGCCCCGGTGGCGGAAGGGCATATGGGCTGGGCGAACGGGACCCAGGAGCTGCCGGCTGAGAAGACTTACGGCGGGTTGGTTAAGAAGTGCGTCCACCTGGTCTCTTCTCATGAGCAGCGGCTCTGCTTTCCACTGGATTCGATTCGCCGCCCGGATGGTAGGTATCCGGCGAACAGCCTTGAGGTAGTTTATCCGGGAATGCACTCGGATTTAGGGGGAGGCTATCCACCGGGGGATCAGGGAAAGGCCAATGCAGACAACGACGGCTATTTGTTGTCACAAATAGCGCTACATGAAATGTATGCCTCTGCTTTCGGATCTGGTGCCCCCTTAAAAGTACCTAAGGAAGTGCTGCCTGTGGATTTGGCACAAAGCACTTGGAGAACTATGCCTTTTGATTTAGGACGGGAATTTTATATATCAGAAATATTAATCAATCGTTTCAATGCCTGGCGCGAAATAACCCTCGGCCTTACAGCTCACGATGAACCCCTCTCCCCCGAACAAGCCGCAAACTACGATCCGCCACGCGCGCCGGTCAGCCTGGAGAAAGCCCTTGAAAATCAGATGGGCTGGATCACCGCGTGGCGTATCAATCGCTATGCCGCTGGAACCTACAAAACACAGCGCTTCTATGTTGATTCGGCGGCGAACGGGCTGGATAAAGACAGCGATCCGCTGGTCAGAAAGCAGTCTGAGGCAGACTGGAAAGAAGCAAAGAGAAAAATTGACGATACTCGCCGGGCCATGAAAGCCGCCCACACTGCGGAAAAGGGCTTCCTGATGCTCCCGCCGGGTCCGAAGGATTTCGACGCCGCACTGGCGCAAACTCAGCTGCGCCAGGCCGCCGAAGAGTTCAGGGAAGATTACAGCGGCCTCTCCCGGTCGGATACCGGGAACTGGCGGTTTACCGTCATTGATTCAGTGAGTAACGCCGTCTTCCTGCTGAATAACGACAATCAGTACGGTGAGTGGCTGAAAATAAAAACCGCGGGTGACGATCGCAAGGACGTGCTTTTCCCGGCGACCGGAGAAGCGAGCAGCGCGACCGGGTCTGCCGGGCTGACGCGCGCGCTGTTTGACGATCAGGTTCATGATTCCCGCGCGTGGTTTATGCACAACGCCTTAGGTTCCCGCGAACCCTGGGGCAGCTATTTCCTCTACCGGATGATCTATTTCGGCAACTGCAGCAGTAAGCCGATGACGCCGTTGATGATTGCCGGGGCGGTGGTTGGCGCCGCGACGCTTGCCGCAGGCGCGGCCGTAATCATTAAACAGAAAACCGTGAAGGGCAAAATTGCGGGGCTTGCCGGTACCGCGGGGGGCATTTATTTCGAAAAACAGGCCATCGATCTGCTTTCCGGTAAACCATTACCGATGCTGTCTGATGTCGCACAGCTGCAGGCGCCAACGATGGAGCCCGGCACGGTGGTTGCACAGCAAACTCAGATCATCAGCGATCAGCGGCTGGCGCTGGCAAAATCGATGATTGAGTCCAGCTGGGCGGAAAATCTAAAGGCAACTGTAAAGCCCTGATTCAGGGAGGAATTAAGGATGAAAGCAGTGATACGCGAGGGCGATACCCTGCGGGAGTACGGTGGAAAAGTGCTGGGCGGGCATTATCTTCTCTTCGGTAACGGGATTGCCTGCAAAGGCGATGCGGTGAAGTGCAATAAACATGGGATGACGGTCATCAGCGAAGGCAGTTCATTATCGGAAGTGGACGGACAGCCGGTGGCGTTGCACGGTCACCGTTGTGCCTGTGGCTGTACGCTGGTGAGCTCCTTTCCCGATTGTGGCATTGAGCTATGAGACCGTTACCGGAGTATCCACCCTATCGGGTTGCGCGTCCTCCTGCGGTAAAGCGATGGTTGTCAGCGGGCGCGCTGATGATATTGCTGTGCGGTGGGGGCGGTGCGCTGCTTCAACCTGCCGGGAACGGTGCCGGGCTGGCCATAAAAGGAATGGCTGGCGCGGTGATCCTGATGGGCATGCTCTGGTTAATACACCTGCTGTATTACCGGACTTCGGCCCATAACGCCCGATATTATGAACAACTGGTTGAGCAGCAGCAGCAGGCCTGGTGGAAGCAGCATCGACACCGTTTCGCGCTCAGTGAAATGGTGCTGCTGGGCCCGGCCGGAACCGATACGTCACACTGGCTGCGGCTGTTAAAACGCGAGCATCGGGTTCCTGAGATAAAAAATGAGCCGGGCGGGAAAGCGCTGCGTATTGGTCGAACACTGGTCGATACGGTGACTGAACGCGAGGCTTTGCTGGCAAAAATGCTGGTGCTGCAATGGCAGACGCAAAGCGCAGATTCCCCCCTCCCACACTTATGTCGCTGTTACTGGCAGGGTTCTCTGGATGCCTGGCATGCATTCTGTACCCAAATGCAGGTTTCATTTCCGCACGTGGTGCTGCCGAAAAAACCGGAGGCATGGCAAGGCGAAGAGACGCTGTCTGCACTTGCCTCAATGGCTCAAACGCTTCCTGAAACAGAGGCCATTCTGGTTGCCGGGTGTCATTCGATAGCGGCCTCATTTAATTCTGTGCTGCCTGCCGGTGAGTCCGCTGCACTGTGTCTGGTCGCGCAGAAAGGACTGGTCAGCCTCACCCGTGGAGAGGTTTACGATATCGCCGGGAAAGAGGTTTTAACCGCAGCCTGCGAACGAGCGGAGCAGCAAAGCGGCTGCGAAGAGCCGCCTGACGCCTGCATGCTGTTCTCAAAGCCGACGCTGCCCGCCCTGGCGCAAAGCGGCTGGAATGTGATCCATCACGTTCAGGACCTCAACTGGGGCAACCCCGATGATATGGAAATGCTTATCGTGCTGGTTCTGGCAGCCCTTTACGCAAAAAACTATCAAGAACCCTGCGGCTGGATAGCCAAAGACCCTCTTCATACTCTCGCACTTGGAATTATTAAACCTTATGGTGAAGGAAAATAAACCCGCTGAATTTTCTGTGCTTGCCACGGCGGTGTTGTTTGTTGCCACTATCACGCTGCTTGTGCTGGCAGGTGGAGTGCTGTGGTGGTATTGGGGGGAAGATCTCTCCACGGAATGGGTCTTGATACGTCGAATCATGACGGCCTGTTTTGTTGTCTGGGGAGTGTCGCTCTGCGTACTGGTGCTGGGGTTTATCGCTTTTCATTTAATGATACGGGATAAAGTGATGGGGGAGGCTTCTTCCAGACCGGTCAAAAAGAAAAGAATGCCCTGTCTGACTCTCAGGACGGACATCAGCAGCCATCTCCGTCGCCGCTATAACCTCTTCTGGCGGCGTAAAACCCGTCTGTTGTTAATCACTGGCGATGAAGCTGCAATCGAACAGCTGGTACCGGGCCTTCACGAAAACCAGTGGCTCGAAGGCAATCGTACCGTCCTGATATACGGCGGCAGTCTGACTTCTGAACCCGATAAGGAAAAATACAGCGCGCTGCGTAAACTGCGCTGCGGGCGTCCTCTGGACGGTATTGTCCGGGTAATGCCGCAGTCGCTTAATCTGACCCCACAAATCAGTGACAAAGATCTACGCAGCCTGGAAAAAATCAGCGAACTGTTGCGTTATTCAGCGCCCGTCTGGTTGTGGCAATTGTGCGACAGCCACTGGCCGCAGGAGAATCGCCCGGAACAGGCAGTAGGGGCAAGCTTCCCCCCGCGTGCAAAAGAAGACGATATTATTCACCAGCTGGAACTGATGCTGCCTGCCTTACAGACACAGGGTTTACAACAGGTTGTGGAAAATAACAGCCACGACTTTCTGCTGCGCCTGGGTCAGCACCTTAAAGAGGGCGGTATCAGGCGCTGGGCTCAGCAACTGGTACCCTGGTTATCTGCCTCCCAGCAGCGCGTTCCGCTGCGGGGCCTGATGTTCAGCCTGCCTGCGAGTAAACCTGCTGATATTGCTGAGGGAATAACCGGTGATGCAACTGCAGGCGTCGGGAAATATCTCCCGGAATCACAACGTCATGCGCTGATTCTGCCGTTGACCTGGCAAGGAATAGTGGATGACTGTACCCGCATACGTGGTCGCCGCGTCGGTATGGCGTGGGAACAGACGACTGGCTGGGCACTGATGGCCATCCTTTGCGTATGGGGCGCGGGGATGCTGCTGTCGTTTGCAGTTAATCGTCTGCAGATTGTCTCTGTTGCGCAGCAGGCTCATGGTCTGGTCGGGCATCCTTCCGTATCGGATTACCACCTCACGGCTCTGCATGCCCTGCGTAATGATGCGGGACGCCTTCACCACCGTATTCGCGATGGCGCTCCGTGGTATCAGCGCTTCGGTCTGGATCACAACCCGCAGTTGCTCGACGCGATGCTGCCCTGGTACGGCGTGGCGAACAACCGACTGATTCGCGATCCGGCAAATGCGGCACTGATGCAGAAACTCAGTGCGCTGGCAAACTCCGCACCTAATAGCGATCAGCGGATCCTCCTGGCGAAACCAGGCTATGACCAGCTAAAAGCCTGGTTAATGATGGCGCGTCCGGATAAAGCCGACGGCGCGTTTTACGCCCGGATTATGAAAGACGTGCAGCCGACGCGGATGGGCATTTCAACCGGCCTGTGGCAAAGCCTCTCCCCGGATTTGTGGGCTTTCTACATGAATGAACTGCCTCAGCAACCACAGTGGACAGTCACACCGGATGCGCAACTGGTGAGTCAGAGTCGTCAGGTACTGTTGCAGCAGATTGGTCGCCGCAATGCAGAAAGCACGCTGTATGAGAACATGCTCAAATCCGTACGTCGTAACTTTGCCGATCTCTCTCTTGACGACATGACCAGCGGCACCGATGCCCGTCGTCTGTTCACCACCGATGAAGTGGTACCAGGCATGTTCACCCGCCAGGCCTGGGAAGGCGGCATTCAGCAGGCTATAGAAAAGGCTGCCAGTTCCCGCCGTGACGAAATTGACTGGGTACTGAGCGATTCCCGTAAAGCAGTATCGTCAGACCTGTCGCCGGAAGCCCTGAAAGCACGTCTGATACAGCGTTACTTCACCGACTTTGCCGGCAGCTGGCTGAGCTTTCTCAACAGCCTGCGGCTTAACCCGGCAAACAATATTGCGGACGTCACCGACCAGCTGACGCTCATGAGTGATGTCCGCCAGTCGCCACTGATTGCCCTGATGAATACCCTCGCCTGGCAGGGGCAGACCGGACAGCGAAGCGAAGGCCTTTCAGATTCCCTCATCAAATCAGCTAAAGACCTCACAGGCGGGAAAGACAAACCTGCAATCGACCAGTCCGCCTCAATTCCGCAGGGGCCGCTGGACGAGACCTTTGGCCCACTGCTGCAGTTACTGGGCAAAAACAAGGGCAACAACGTCATGTCGGCGGACAACTCTCTGAGTCTGCAGACGTATCTGACCCGTATCACCCGCGTGCGTCTGCGCCTGCAACAGGTGGCCAGTGCCTCTGATCCGCAGGAGATGATGCAAAACCTGGCACAAACCGTATTTCAGGGTAAAAGCGTGGACCTCACTGATACTCAACAGTATGGCAGCCTGATTTCCGCGAGTCTGGGTGAAGAGTGGAGTGGGTTTGGCAATACGATGTTTGTGCAGCCACTGAGCCAGGCCTGGGAGACCGTGCTTCAGCCATCGGCAGCCAGTCTGAATGACAAATGGAGCCGGTCAGTTGTCGCGAACTGGCAAACTGCCTTTTACGGTCGTTTCCCGTTTGCCGCCAGTAAAAGCGATGCCTCTCTGCCGATGCTGGCCGAGTTTATACGCAAGGACAGCGGGCGTATTGAACGCTTCCTGACCACGGAACTGAGCGGCGTATTGCACAAAGAAGGTAGCCAGTGGGTACCGGATAAGGTCAACAGCCAGGGGCTGACCTTTAACCCGACGTTCCTGCGTGCCATCAATAAACTGAGCCAGCTGTCAGACATTCTGTTTACCGACGGCAGTCAGGGTATCAGCTTCGAACTTCAGGCACGTCCGGCACCTCAGGTAGTGGAAACTCAACTGACTATGGATGGCCAAAGACTGCACTATTTCAACCAGATGGCTGACTGGCAAAGCTTTCGCTGGCCGGGAGACACTTACAAGCCGGGAACCATGCTGACCTGGACTACGGTCAACGCCGGGGCACGTCTCTTCGGTGACTACAGCGGGACCTGGGGGTTTATTCGCTGGCTGGAGCAGGGCAAGCGCCAGCAGCTTGACCGCAGCCAGTGGATGATGAGTTTCACTGCCCCGGACGGTCGTACTCTGCAGTGGGTGTTGCGCTCACAACTCGGAAAAGGGCCGCTGGCGCTGCTGGATCTGCGCGGTTTCACGCTGCCGGATCAGATATTCAGTGTGGACAGCGCCGCCACCGCGCAGGCGCTGATGGCTAATACAGGAAACAGTGACATGGAGGGTCTCGAATGAGCATTTTGCAGAATCTTGTTGCCGCATGTCAGGCGGATGAAATTCAGTTGCGGCGACAGGCGCAGGCACGGATAGAAAGCTGGCACCCCTGGTTAGCTCCGGTAAGTGACGTCAGTCCGACCGGAGAAGACCCAGGCTATGATGATGATTTTCAGCGTATCCGGGAGGAGGTCAATAAACTCTCCGGGATTGATACCGGGCTGATATGTGGGCTTGCTGAAAAGTTACTGACCACTGAGGTCAAAGATATCCGGATTGCGACTTATTACTGCTGGGCGCGCCTGCACCAGGATGGCGAAGCAGGCTTTGCCGAAGGGCTTGAGTTGCTGGCGGGTTTATTGCTGCGCTTCGGCATGCAGCTTCATCCACAGCGTGATCGCAGCCGGAAGGCCGCGCTGGAGTGGCTCGCGGGTCCCCGTCTCCTGAGCAGTCTCTCACTCTACCCGGAGGTCGTACGCGAGGATGCACAACGTACCGCCGGCGCGCTGCTGATCATCCGCGTTAGCCTTGACGCTGAACCTGAAGCGTCCCGACCGGAGCTGAATGCCCTTTACAGTGCGCTGGAATCTCGCCTGATAAAGGCGGGTGGCGTGGATGCTGTGGTGCCGCAGAATGCAGGTAATACAGTACTTTCCCAGGCCTCCACGCTTACCACTGCACCTGACGCACCGAGCCTGAGTCATATTGCCTCTGGTCAGGATTTGCTGACTCAGGCCCGAACCCTGACGGAATATCTGCGTGAGCAACCCGACGGCTGGCTGGCCGCACACCGGCTGATGAAAAGCCTGCGTCATGACACGCTGAGAGCGATTCCGGCACCGGATGCCGAAGGGAAAACGCGTATCGAACCGCCGCGGGCCGATCAGCGGGCCATGCTCAAACGTCTGTACCTGCAGCAGAGCTGGTCAGAGATACTGGAGCAGGCGGACAGCACCTTCTCGCGTGGCGCCAATCACCTCTGGCTGGATTTGCAGTGGTATATCCACCAGGCCCTGATCAAGTCGGGGCAGGATGTGCTGGCAGACATCATCGCCGCCGACCTTAAAGGGTTGCTGTGCCGCCTGACCGGGCTTGAAACCCTGGCTTTTAATGACGGTACGCCGTTTGCCGATGAGGTCACACTGAACTGGATAAATCAGAGCGTACTGGATGATATGTCAGGCTGGCGTGATGAACCGATCAGTGCCGTCAGTGAGATGGATAACCAAATCCTGGCCCTTGAGCCGGAAGCGCTGGAGAAAGCGGACACCGATGGTCTGGATGCCACACTTCACTGGCTGCAGACTCGCCCGGGCATAGACGCCACAAAAGACAAATGGCTGCTGCGTCTGGTGATGGCTCGCGTGGCTGAACAGAAGGGCAGGAATGAACTGGCCCTGCATCTGCTGAGTGAGCTCGACAGTGCCGCACAGGCAATTACCCTCACGCATTGGACACCCGCACTGCTGTTTGAAGTGAAATCACGCCGCCTCAGACTGCTGCGCATGAAAGCCACACGCAGTGAAACCGATAAATCCCGACTTCAGCCCGAGATGGATTTGCTTTTGTCCAATCTGATTGCGATCGATCCGGCTGGCAGCGCAGTGCTTTGCGGCTGAATCCGTTAACTCCCCCCTTTGACTCTTTTTATGAGCTTATTTAATGGAAATAAATAGTAAGGAACGCCGCCCGCTTGCCACACGCGACAAGCGCTGGGCGCAAAACAGTGCCCGCTGGTTAGGGAAAATGAACATCACACCGAACCAGATTTCGCTCGCCAGTATTGTCTGCGCGCTGATGGCGTGCGTTGCATTTAGCCTGGCGTTTACCTGCCTGAGCGTATGGGCGCACTGCTGTGGTGGGTCACTCCTTTCGCACCGTGGCAGGCCGCGCTGATCTCTCTGGTGATTACGCTGCTAGGCTTTGCGGGCGGGCTATGCAGTCCGCGATTAAACGAGATCGCGGCGTAAAGGACTTCGGTGCGATGATCGAGGGACATGGAGGAATGATGGATCGTATTGATTCGCTCTGTTTTGCCGCCCCGGTTTTTTCCATCTTGTCAGTTTTTATTTCGCCTGAACCTTCCCCTGACCAATCAGAATAAAATGCTATGGATGACTTAACTCTGCGTTATTACGACGCTGAAATGCGCTACCTGCTGGAAGCCGGTGAAGAGTTTGCCCGTGCTCACCCTGATCAGGCAGCCATGCTCAACCTTGATAAAGCGGGGGCGCGTGACCCGTTCGTGGAGCGCCTGTTTGAAGGCTTTGCCTTCCTGATGGGCCGGCTTCGCGAGAAGCTTGATGACGATCTGCCGGAGCTGACCGAAGGACTGGTCAGCCTGCTGTGGCCGCATTACCTGCGTACCATTCCGTCGATGTCGGTAGTGGAGTTCACGCCCGACTGGCGTGAAATGAAAGAGCAGATGCGCATTGTAAAAGGTTTTGAGGTGAACTCGCGGCCCGTCGGTGAGAAGGGCACGCGCTGCCGCTATAGCACTACCAAAGAGATTATCCTTCAGCCGCTGTCACTGGAATATGCCCGATTATCGACGGGTCCTGACGGGCATTCGATCATCAGCCTGCGCTTTAACTGCAGCCATCTTGCCGACTGGAGCCGGGTCGATCTCCGACAGATACCCCTTTACTTCAATGCTGACGCACCCCTGGCCTGTGCCATGCATGAAGCCTTTACCATGAATACGGCGCAGCTCTGGCTACGGATGCCGGGTGACACGGACAGAAGACCGCTTGCCGGACATTTCACCGCGCTGGGATTTGGCGATGACGATACCCTCTGGCCGAAAGGAAACTGCAGCTTCAGCGGCTACCAGTTACTGCTGGAGTACTTCACCTTCCGTGAGAAATTCATGTTCACGGGCCTGCGTGGGCTGGAGAAAGTGGTCTTTCCGGCTGAGCTCCCCTGGTTTGAAATCGATGTGGTTCTGGCGCAACGCTGGGAGCATGATTTCAATTTTACGGAAAAGCACCTTCGCCTGAACTGCGTACCGGTAATCAACCTGTTCCCGCTGGAGTCGGATCCGCTGACGCTTAACGCACTGCAGACTGAATATATGCTGCGTCCGATGCGCGTGCAGGATGGCCATACCGAGATATATGCGGTGGATTCGGTGATGTCATCGAGCCAGCATACCTATGTCCCATTTTCCGGGTTTCGCCACAAAGGCGGAATGATGCGGCATGAAGCGCCGGAATATTACTACCATACCCGCGTGCGTCGGGGGCCTTCCGGGCTGCATAACACCTGGCTTATCCTCGGCGGCGAAGCCTTTGATAACCATACGGTCCCGGAAGATGAAAGTCTGTCACTGACGCTCACCGGCACCAACGGCCAGCTGCCACGCCGTGCGCTGCAGAGCACGGTTCTCGATACGGTGATGAAAACCACCTCGGCCAGCATCGCCGTACGTAACCTTTGCGCGCCGACGCTGCCCTGTTATCCCCCGGCACAGGATCGTTTTCACTGGCGCGTGCTGAGCCATCTCGGCAGCGGGTTTCTGTCGATGATGGACAACGCCGACGTGCTGCGCGGCACCCTGGCGCTGTACGAGTGGACTGACAGCGAGATGAACCGCCGCCGCCTGGAAGCCATCATTGACGTGAAGCACAGCGAAACCGAGCGCTTTGAGCAGGGCTACCTGGTGCGTGGTGTGCAGATCGAAGTGACGCTCGACAGCCACGGTTTTGCCGGACGTGGCGACATCTGTTTATTTGGCGAGATGCTGAGTCGCTTCTTCGCGCTCTACACCGATATCTACCTGTTTAACCGCCTGATTATTATCCTGCAACCGACCGGAGAGCGCCTGCAATGGGAAGAAAAGCACAACCGCCGCATTCCCGGCTGAGCCCGCGACTGGAAGCTGATCTTCACCGCATTAACTTTTACCGTTTATGTCAGCTGCTGGAGAAGCGTAATCCCGGCGGGCCGCTAATGGGCTCAACCAGCCATCCGGCGGATGACCCGGTGCGATTTGCACCGCATCCGGGAATGGGGTTTCCGGTCAGTGAACTGAAAGCTGTCGACTATGACGAGGCTGATGACAGCAGGCCTCCGCTCATTCGAACAACCTTTATGGGGATGTATGGTGTCGATTCCCCCTTGCCGACCACCTATCTTGATGACATCACTCAGCGCCGTGAAGGGCATGAAGCGCTGCAGGGGTTTCTGGATATCTTCAGCCACCGCATCCTGACGCAGTTTTACCGCATCTGGCGTAAATATTCTTACCCGGCCACATTTGAGCCCGGCGGGACCGACACCATTTCGCAGTCGCTTCTGGGTCTGGTGGGGCTGGGTATTCCCGGCACCGCTAACCATATTGCCACACCCGTCTCCCGCTTTCTGGCGCTGCTGGGTGTGCTGCAACAGCCCGGTAAAACCCAGGAGGGGATGCAGGGACTGGTGACTTTGCTGGCCCCGGATACCACTGTGCAGGTCAGTCCTTACTGTCTTCGGCCTGTGGAGGTCAGTCAGCCTCTGGGGTTTAACGGTGATAACGATTTTCTGCTGGACGGTAACACGCCGCTTGGCGAAGAGGCGATGGATGCCAACAGCCAGTTGCTGATTGCTCTGTCCACAGATAATGAGCAGGAGTCGCAAAACTGGAAGCCGGATGGCCTGCTGTATCAGGATTTTCTGGTGATGCTGCGCGTTTATCTTGGCTGGCGTTTTAAGGCAAAAATCACCCTGACCACCCGGACTCATCTGCTGGCCGCTCCACCGCTCGGCGACGGTCCTTTCTGGTTGGGTATGAACGGCGTACTGGGTGTGGAGAGAGATAATCTGCCGGACGACATCCCGCAGACTTTTACCACGGAACTGGGCTATTACACCGGCCTGCAGCCCGCTACACCACAACAAGGAAACCGACATGTTACGTACACATTTGATTAATCCCGCGTGCTGGCTACCTGCACTGCTGGCATGCAGTCTGACGGGCTGCGGGGTAACGCAGGGCATCACTGAGGGCACCAAATCGGCATTTAACGCTCTGTTTTATAAAAAGATTAATGTTCTGCATCTGGATTTCACCGCACGTGAAGCCCTGAACACCGATTCACGGGAAAGTAACTCGCTGTCTGAACCGGTGGTGGTCCGGGTTTACCAGCTGAAAGACCGCAATAACTTTGACAAAACGGTCTACCAACAGCTGCTGAAAGAGGGAGAGGCCATTCTGCAAGCCGACCTGCTTGCCAGCCGTGATGTGGTGGTGAAGCCGGGCGGTAATGTCAGCCTGAATATGCCGATGGAGGCCGACGCGCAGTTTGTGGCGGTGGTGGGGTTGTTCCGCCACCCGGATACTGTCAACAACACCTGGAAGCGGGTGTTACAGCGTGAAGACCTCGATCCCGATAAGCCGCGCATTCTGGAAGCGGGTAACAATCATCTGACACTACTGCCGTTCAAGGACCGCTGATGACCCAGGGACATAACACACCTTCGCTGTATGAAATGCTCACCGGCCATTTCACCGGTGGCCTTGGTCTCAACCAGGTCAGTGAGGAAAATCAGCTCATCCTGTCAGTACTCGATAATATGCAGCGCATCCTTAACTGCCGTGCCGGCACGCTTGCACATCTGCCGGATTACGGCCTGCCCGATATGACCAGAATTCTGCAGGGGATGCCGGGAACGGCCCATGAGCTGATGGGCACGCTGTCGGCCGTGCTGCTCAAATATGAACCCCGATTGAAAAAGATAGATGTTGTTCTTCAGCAGCAGAATATTCCCGGCGAACTGCGCTATGCCATTGACGCTGAACTTAAAGGGGTTGGACTGGTGCGATATGGCACGGAGTTTATGCCCGAAGGGCGTGTTCTCCTGCGCCATCTTAAACAGCAGCAGTATCTCGACTCCGCAATCCGTATGTAAGGTCAGGCAACACCATGACAGTAAAATCGCAGTTCCTCAAAAAACTACGGGCCAGACAACCCGCGCCTGTCTCGTTTACCAGCAAAAATCAGGCTGATATCGCGGAGTTTCGCCTGCGAATGACGCAGCTTCAGGAGCAGATCGGCGTGTGGCTGGTGGATACCGGACTGAAGGTAGAGACGCTCAGTATATCCGTGACGGACCTGCTGGTGGAGGGTGGGGTTTTTGATATTTCTGCTATCGTTCTGCGTCACGACGACAGGATCGTAAAGTTTATGCCGCTATTTCTTTACGGTCAGGGCGTGACCGGATGTGTGGAGGTAACGCTCCATGCAGCAGGCGGCATAACGTTCCTGGGGCGTTTGTGCATGCGGTCAGGTAATTCGGGTGGCTGGTCTTTTATGTCGCCAGATGCTTTATCTCTGCCTGTACAGCATTTCGATGAAAGCACGTTTTTTAATCTGATTCTGGCGCTCCTGCCGTAGCGGTCAGTACCACTATTTCTGCAGAATCACACAATCTGAAAGCGAATCCGCAACTCCTTATACAAACCCTCTTCCACTGTTTCAGATCCGTCAAATGGACAACCTGTCATGAATGACATCACCCAACGTAAAATTAAAACCGGTGGCGATCCGCGTACGCTATCGGATTACGCCGCCCTTCGCGATGAACTGAGTAAGCTGACACATCCGGCGCGTCCTGATGTTAACTGGCATTATGTCGAAAAACTCTGCCTCTCGCTGTTTGAACAAAATGGAGTGGAGCTACAGACAGTGGCCTGGTATACGCTGGCCCGCACGCAGCTAACCGGATTATTCGGTCTCAATGAAGGGCTGGCGATACTGGAAGCGCTGATAAGCCATCAGTGGGGTGTGCTATGGCCTCAGCCTGTCCATGCTCGTATGGAAATTCTCAGCAGTCTGAGTCAGCGTCTGCATCAACTGATGCGTATGATCCCGCTGAATTACAGCGACCTCAGCCAGCTTTATCATGCAGAGCAAAAACTTACCCGGCTGGGAGAAGTATTACAGCGTCTGGAGCTTAAGCATCTGAGCCAGCTTGATACCCTGCGAACACTGCTGCACAACAGTGCTGTCCGGCTGGAAAACAGTGATGATACAACCTGTTCAGGGTTAAAAAATCAGTCTGGTATTGTGTCGCCAGCTTCCGTGACGAATGCGGCTGCCGCATCCACCAGAGAGCTTACGGATGGTTCGCCTGAAGATATCCAGACGCCAGGCGGCACAGTGAAGTGGGTGTACGTTGCGCAGCCGGAACCGCAGCCGAATGTGGATGTGCTGGCGACAGTGCCCACGCCGGTGAAACAGTGGAAATCCTTTATGGCCGGGATGTGTACCATGCTGCTGATAAGCGCTGCCGCATTGTGGAGCTGGCACCTTATTCAACGGCCTTCCCCGTTGAGGGTTCAGCTTGCCGCCTCGCTGGCACCATTACCTGCAGTTCTTGCGCCTGACAAACTGGCGCAATTACGCCAGCAGTCTCCACTACCCGAGGAACTCCTCACTCAGACGCAGCAGCAGCTTGCCCGGCTGGATGAATTACCTGCTGACTGGAATATTGACTATAGCCGTCTGTTGATTGAGCAGGCCAGGGTACTGTGGCCAGAGCAGGCAACATCTATGGCATTGCACTGGCAGCAACAGTTTAATGCTGCAGCAATTCCGACAGATCGCCTGAATGGCTGGCATGAGGGGATGACGACGCTACAGAAATTGAGTGACAGGCTAAACGGGCTGGATGAGAAGAAGGGAAAATATATGACGGTGAGTGAGCTGAAGTCAGTGGTCTTTTCCTCAATGCAGTCATTTAATCGATCCATACCGGCTGAGGAGCAACTGCGCGAGTTGTCCGCAAATCCTGCCGTTTTACCGTTACCTGTCACAGCCAGAGTTCAACTGGAGATGCACCTGAAACAATTGATAGCCCGCTATGCGGCAATTAAACAGACCGCTAAAGAGTAAGCGCGGGAGAAACTCGTTAATTCATCCGTTTACCCAAAGAAATATGGCGGGCGATCTGACCCACCACCAGAGATCACTGACCATCAAACGGAGTCAGGCACGAAATGCGGATCGGCTTTAGCGAAGATGAGTGGCATAAAAAAGTATTGCTGAGGTGTAGAATCTGGCGCTCCAGAACGCAAAAAACCCGCCAGAGGCGGGTTTCTTTAAATTGTGGTGCCCGAACCCGGACAAAAATGCCGGGAGCATTTTTGCATCGCGCGCCTGCGCGACCCGTAGGGCGAGCCACAGGATGTGGCGAGTATATCGAACCTTCGATAACGGGTTCGCTTCAGCACGCAAAAAACCCGCCAGAGGCGGGTTTCTTTAAATTTTGGTGCCCGAACCCGGAATCGAACCAGGGACACGGGGATTTTCAATCCCCTGCTCTACCGACTGAGCTATTCGGGCAACGGGGCGCATTAAACCGTAAAGGCCGCGGGTCGTCAACGGCTTTCACTAAAAAACCCCAGGAAACGTGACTGATTGCCTGAATTTCAGTCAAAGCGGGTAAAACATCAGGCCAGCGCGCCATTTTTGCGGCACAGGGCGATGCTGTAGACATCCTCCGCCAGCCGCTGAGCGGTGGCGACATCCTGCACATTACGCTTCACCAGTAGCCTGCTCAGACAACCTTCAAGGATCAGTTCCATCTGATCGGCCACCATACCTGGGTTATCCAGCTCCTGTTGCACCAGAATGTCATGGGTGAACTGCCATGAGCCGCGTTTCTGCTGCTCGGCCAGTTGATGGATGGGCTGATCGGGCTGAGGGTAGAAGCTACAGGCGGCGATAAACAGGCAGCCCGGGAAACGGCCTTTGCTGACCTGCTCACTCAGGACTTCATAGCGTGCCATCAGTTTCTGATCCGGCGACAGAGATTCATCCAGCAGAATCTGACGGCGCCAGGTTTCAATCTGCTGGCCGTGATAGCGGAGCGCATCATAAAGCAGCGCGTCGCGATCGGGCCAGAACTGCTGAAGCCGATCAAGCGTTAATTCAGTCTCTCCCGCCAGGGTTTCCAATGAGAGGGTGGCGGCGAGGCCGTTCTGTTCAAGCACATTCAATGCATGCTCGAGTATCTGTTCACGCTGCAAGTGACTCTCCTCTGGTATGCAGGCCCGGCAATTTCGCCGGGCAATGACCTGTCCAGTGTTGTTTATGGGGTAAGTTTCTGCAAATGCGCCTGGAAATCGGCGGCATTGAGAAACCCGGTGATGCGCGAGTCGGGGATTTCACGGCCATGCGCATCAAAGAACAAAATGGTCGGTAAGCCCAGCACCCGAAGGTGCTGCAACAGCGCGTTGTCGCTGGCGCTGTTGGCTGTGACGTTAGCCTGTAGTAGCTGTACCTTGCTCAGGCTATCGCGCACGGCGCTATCACTAAAGGTATATTTTTCAAACTCCTTGCAGGCGACGCACCAGTCTGCGTAGAGATCGACCATAGTGATGCGACCATGTGCCTGCTGCAGCGCGCTATCGAGTTGTTGCGGCGTCTGGAGGGACTGGAACGGCAGCGGTGCCACAGCATGCTGTACCGCCTGACCGCCAAATGCCCAGTCCTGTAACGGACGTGCGCTGATTAACGCCGCAGCCAGCATGACAATCTGCACCACGCGCCACTTACCGCTGCTGGCACGCAGGCTGACGCTGAACGCCCAGCCAAAGAACGCCACGCCAAGCAGACTCCAGAGTCGCAATCCCCACACGTCGCCCAGTACCCGTTCCAGCAGGAAGACTGGCAACGCCAGGATGACAAAACCAAAGCCCTCTTTGACGGTTTGCATCCACGGACCGCTTTTCGGCAGCAGTCGATTTCCAGACAGGGTTACAGCGATCAGCGGTAATCCCATGCCGACCGCGTAGAGCCACAGCGTCCCGGCACCGGCCCAAAGATTTCCGCTCTGCGCGATATAAAGCAAAATAGCGCTAAGCGGGGCAGTGGTGCAGGGCGAGCAGATCAAGCCGGCCAGCGCGCCCATCAGAAAGACGCCGGGCAGCGATCCCCCCTGCTGACGATTGCTCCACAGTGTCAGACGGGTTTGCAGGCTCGAGGGCAGTTGCAGCGTAAACAGGCCGAACATCGACAGGGCCAGCACGATAAACAGCACGGAGAGCGTCAACAGCACATATGGGTGCTGCAACGCGGCCTGGAAGCGCAGGCCCGCGGCCGCGACCACCAGGCCCAGCAGCGTATAGGTCAGCGCCATTCCCTGAACATAAACCATCGCCAGCGCAAATAGCCGGCCCAGCGAATAGTGGCGATTTCCGCCCAGGATAATGCCGGAGATCAGCGGATACATCGGCAGCACACAGGGCGTAAATGCCACGCCGATGCCGATCAGCAGCGCCCAGAGCGGGGAAAAGGGCAGCGGATTAGCGGGCGTGGGCTGTGCACTGACCGGCGCAGGTGCGCTGCTGGCTGCTACCGCACTCACCGGTACGCTGCGCGTCTCGGGGGGATAACAGAACCCGGCGGCGGCACAACCCTGATATGTCACGCTGAGTGTGGCACCGGTGCCCGCCTGTTGCAGTATCACAGGCAGCGTCAGGTCCTGCGGATAGATCTCACTTTTGCCAAAGAATTCATCCTCATGCGGCTGACCAGCCGGTAGCGTCAGCGGCGCGAGGGTCGCGTTCTGCGGCGTGATGTGGATTTGCTGGCGATAGAGGTAATAGCCCGATTTCACTTTCCAGTGCAGATTAAGCTGAGCGCCCTGCTGGTCGAAGTCAAACGTAAACGCCTGATCAACGGGCACAAAGCGGCTGGTCGCCGGATTAGAAAAGAGGGATGCGTGCGCCTGCAGACAGATAAACAGCGTCAGCAGAAGCGTAATTAAGCGAGAGATGCGTGCAGCCATGACAAGTATTCACTATCTCCATGTTGAACCGGCAGCGCCAGCAATTCGGGGACATCGTAAGGGTGTGCTTCTTTAAGCAATTCACACAGCGCCTGCTGATGATCGCTGTCGCACTTCAGCAGCATCTGGATTTCGCTGCTCTTCTCCATTTTGCCCTGCCAGAGATACCAGGATGTGGCACCCGGCAGCAGTGTCACGCAGGCTGCCAGTCCGGCCTCCAGCGCTAAGGCGGCAAGATGGTCTGCCGTGGCCTGATCAGGCGCAGTGCAGAGGATAACGACAGCATTCATCCTGAGACTCCTGTTTAAAAGAGCGGCGATGATAGCACGCTCCATCCGTAACACGATGAGCGGGCTATAACAGCAACCCACCGAAGACGAAGCCAGAGAGCACCGACAGCGCAATGGCAATTACTCCTGGAATGATAAAGGCATGGTTAAAGACAAACTTGCCAATCCGGGTTGAGCCCGTGTCATCCATCTCAACGGCGGCCAGCAGGGTCGGGTAGGTCGGCAGCACAAACAGCGCCGAAACGGCGGCGAAGGAGGCGATGGCCGTCAGCGGCGTCACGCCCAGCAGCAGCGCGGCGGGCATCAGGGCTTTGGTGGTGGCGGCCTGCGAATAGAGCAGCATCGAAGCGAAGAAGAGCACCAGTGCCAGCATCCATGGATAGGTTTTTAGCGTATCACCTGCCAGCATCTGAATCTCGGCCAGATGCGCTTTTACAAAGGTATCACCCAGCCAGGCGACGCCCATTACGCAGATACAGGCGCTCATGCCGGATTTAAAGGTGCTGGCACTGAGGATCTCACTGGTGTCGAGTTTGCAGGTCAGGCTGATGAGTGTGGCGATGGTCAGCATAAACACCACAATCGCTTCATTGCGCGGCAGCGGTGGATTGACGATCAACCCGACGCTGGCGCTGGTTGCGGTGGCATAGAGCACCACAGCCACAATGCCCGTCAGAAACAGCAGCACCGATTTTTTCGCGCCCGGTTTTGCCTGGTAACGGCTGGCGCCGCGCAGCGTGACTTCACCTTTGGCGAGGCGGGCCTGATAAACCTCATCATCTTTCAGCTCACGGCCTAAGAAGTTAGTCACCAGCGCGGCCAGGAAGAGACCCACCATGGTTGAGGGGATGGCAATCGCCAGCAGCGTGATATAGCCGATACCGCGCGGTTCAAGCAGTGTGGCGAAGAAGACCACGGCGGCTGAAATCGGTGACGCAGTAATCGCTATTTGTGAAGCCACTACCGCAATCGACAGCGGCCGGGAAGGGCGTACGCCTTGCTCCTTCGCCACTTCCGCAATCACTGGCAGCGTCGAGAACGCGGTATGACCCGTACCGGCCAGCAGCGTCATCAGGTAGGTGACCAGCGGGGCCAGCAGCGTGACATGGCGCGGATGACGCCGCAGCAGGCGTTCAGCCAGGCTGACGAGATAATCCATGCCGCCGGCCA
>Ga0308166_1000567_pt1 | contig 48731 bp, 44 predicted proteins | sample PhyCR2_2_FD_202137 | JGI IMG/M metagenome (GOLD analysis project Ga0308166, IMG submission 202137) | Phyllosphere microbial communities from UC Gill Tract Community Farm, Albany, California, United States - DLSLCC.R2 | ecosystem: Host-associated > Plants > Phyllosphere > Unclassified | place...
TCGGCAACGACGACTCGGAAGGCTTACGCCCATCGAGTTCGAGATAATCAACACACCGGCCGCTCACGCGGCCTGAAAACCCCAAACAAGACGAGTCAACCGAACCGTCAGCAGTCCCCCAGAACGATGATCGCGATCGCTACCGTCGCCGCGATCGCAAGTGTGAAGCGAATCCGGATACTGGTCACGTGTCATTCGCCGAGAAGCAGTAGCCGACACCCCGAACGGTATGAATGACTCGAGGTTCTCCATTCGCTTCCAGTTTCGAGCGAAGGTAGCTGATGTACACGTCGATGACGTTGGAGCGCGGTGCGTCCTTGGCTCCCCACACAGCTTCGGCGAGACTGCGTCGAGTGATGGTCTGGTTTGTGTGGTCGAGCAGCACCGTGAGCAAGGAAGTTTCGATTGCCGTCAGTGCGATGACGCGTCCATCCCGGCTGGCAAGCTGCGAAGGCTCATCCACAGTGATCCCACCTGCAGCTGCCGGGATGCGCCGTTGGGGCAGTCGTCGGGAAAGCGCGCGAATCCTCGCGAACAGTTCCGGCAAGGCAAACGGTTTCGTCAGGTAGTCGTCGGCTCCAGCATCCAATCCGGCCACGCGGTCATTGACCGCGTCCCGGGCTGTGAGCATGAGAATAGGCGTGTTGTCGCCTGCCGCTCGGACCGCTCGGCAGAAACCGAGTCCGCCGAGTCCGCCCATAGTGACGTCGAGCACAACGAGGTCGAGGTCGAGGTACTGCTGCAGTCCCGAAGAACCGTCCGCTGCGGTTGTGACGTGTAGCCCCTCGAGGCTGAGGGCGCGCTCGAGGGAACGGCGGATCCCGGGATCGTCGTCCACTACGAGAATTCTCATTCGGCCAGTGGGAGGGGGAACTATTTCGTGGGGCTTGCGAGCTGGAACACCTGCTCGATCGCGAGCTCGGCTTTGACCGCCTCGTCGGCGGCGACTGCATCACGCAGATCGAGATATCCGTCCGCGAAACTCTCCCACGCTAGATTCTCGTCGGTCGTGGTCGCCGAGAGGTGGAAGGCAAGACTCTCCAATGCTCCCCGGGTAGCTCGGACGAGAATCCGGTTTGGACAGTACTCGATGAACAAGTCGATGAGCTCCCACCCCAGCTTGCCGTGCTGCTCGGCGTCGTTCGCCGCGACGAGCGGCAGCATTCGGTCTAGGTGCGTGAGAATCGAGCCTCGCTGCTCCTCGGCTAGAGACGGAACGGTTACCCGTATGACCCCGCCGAAGAGCGCGCCGAGCGTCTGCAGCACAGCCAACCGGTCTTGGGGGTCAACTACCGCGACACGCGTATATCTCTGCGGCTCCATTTCGACCAAGCCGATGTACGCGAGACGGTTCAGAGCCTCTCGAATCGGCTGGCGCGAGACTCCGAGCCATTCCTGCAGTTCCGCGTCGTTCAGCACTTCACCGGGCTGGAGCGTGCCGTCGAGGATCGCCATACGGAGTTGATCCTCCACCCGCTCCTTCATCGTTTTCCTCACACTCGGCACTGGCGTCGATGGAATCGGCATCTCTACTCCTCGCTTTCGATCCCCGATCACTTGGTCTACAGCACCCCTGAAACTTAAATATCACTTTATCGCCGATGTTCGACCGCAAGGAACACCGATACTGAGACGATCGCCAAGTGATCGCCTCCGATCCCCTGATCTCGACACGGAAACCCTCCGACTTCGCACAGACCGGACGGCTACCCCTAACGCGTGCCCGACCCGTCCACATGCGTTCGCAATTGAAATGTTAGTAGAAATTATTTCTGATAGAATCAGAACCATTGAGCTCCCTCTCGCACGCCGCGTCCACTCCCGGTTCAGCGGTGCACGCAAGTAGGGGCCATGTGGAGGTTCTCAGATGGTTCCACCTGCTCCTCGGCTACACAGCCGCATGATCGCACTAGGCGCGCTATCTGCGTTGTTGATAGGGAGTGGTGCGCTACCTGCCGCAGCAGCGTCTCCGGCGGCGCTGTCCGTGTCAGTGTCTGCCGATACCGCATCGGCCGAGACTGGAACGCCGGCGGATTTCACCATCGGCTATCAGTGTGTCGGGGCAGTGGCCTGCGAAGATGCCACGATCACGGTCCCACTGCCGGAGTTCGTTGACGCCGCGACACCAGAGTGGGGTTTCGTGTGGTGGAGCGCACCAGTCCTGACCGGCTCCGCAGATGTGGTGTCCTCGGAAGTGTCTCCGGAGGGGACCGTGACGTTCGTCCTCAACCAATCGCTGGCGCCGGGAACTACGGGCACCGTTGGCGTCCGATACACGTCGACGACCCTGACGACGCCCCAGGGTGTGCAACTCGCGGTCGAGGCGACCGCTGTAGGCAGCAACGCCGACGCAGTGAGCGGCTCCGCCTCGATGCGTCTAGACGCACCCAACAAGGCCGTTGCTGCCAACGTATCCTCAGGGCAGCTCTTCAACTACCTCGACCGAGACCTCATCGTCCGCACCTACGTCCAAGTCGCGGATGCGTACGCGACCGGAGTCCAGGGCATTGGCTCGGTCTCCGCCTACAGTGTGACCCTTCCGCCAGGAGCTCAGTTCGTATCCTCCGATCCTCTTCCCGACTCAGTAAGTGGCGACACTTTGACGTGGAACGATGTGCCCCCTCCAGGCACCAGCAATCCCGCACTGCAGCGCGCCCTCGACCTGGTGGTGCAGTTCCCATCCGCGCTCTTCAACGATGGCCAGAACGTCACCGTCACCTCCCTCGCCACCGGAACGTTCGTTGACGGCAGCGCCTTCACGACTGCGGGAAGTGCGGTTCTTCGGCTGCAGACCTATGTCGAGAAGCTTGAACCGTACCTACAGGTACTAGGGGACAGTTGGAACTACACCGGCCAGGTAGCAGCGCGTGGCGCTGAATACCGCTGGATCTATTATCTGAACAACGCCAACAGCACGGCCCCGGCGGTCAGCGCCGTCGTATCGACCGACATCGACACAAACTTCGACTTGTCGACAATCTCCGCACCAGCAGGCCTGACGATCAGCTGGGTCACCGACTCCGGTGCGACCGGATCTCTTACGACGACAGAGAGCACGCTGGTGAGCCTGACGGACCTCGGCGTGCCGGACAACGACAAGGTAATCCACCTCGATGTAAATTATGGGGCTGTTGCCGCTCCCGCAACGACACGCTTTGTGCTGAACGGGACGACAACTGATGAGTCCGTGTCCCAGGTGCGCCAGTGCGGAGCGCTGCTGATGACGGCAGCTTCCGGAACTACTGCTACGTCAAGCGGATGCGGGACCTATGGCATCGTCGACCCCTACCTAGCCCCTTCAGTGACACTCCAGGGGCCCACTGACGGCGGAACATACCGCCCCGGAAGCACCATCGCCTGGAAAGTCAACCTGTACAACCAGACACAGGGAAGTCGCGCCTGGGAGCCTGTGCTCTATTTTGTAGTCCCGGCCGGCACGAAGGCGGCCACAGAACCCGTCACCTGGGACGCCTCGTTGTGTTCACCGAGTGATGACTACGCCAATCCCACTGTCGATATCAGGACGGGCGCTCTTGATGGTCAGGATCTGCTCGTGATCTCCTGGCCCGGTGCCCCAGCGATAGCCCCCGGCGCGGGATTCTCCGAGATCTGTGGTCTTCAGATCAATACGACTGTGACGACAGCACCGGCCGGGACCATCGATGCCCGCCTTTACGGGGGCGATGCGCGAGGACCAATCAGCGGGCCGTTTAGTGGTTACAACTCCGATAGCGCCGACAGCAGCCCCTGGGCACCGCTCGTGGGCGATGACCGCAGTATCGTGAGCGGCGGAACTGCGTCGACCGTCCTCGCACGCTCGATAGCATCCGCTGCCACGGGAGCGGGTGCATCCCTACAATCGCAGCTCACCGTGAAGGGGTCCTTCGACAGCGATTTTGTCAGCCCCCCGCAACGCGGTACGACCGAGTCAGGGGGAGCCGTCGACTACAAACTCCCCGTGCGCAACACTGGCAATGTGGCGTTGACAGACATAGTGATCTACGACGTCCTTCCCCACGTTGGTGACACGGGAGTCAGTGCCGGCGCCGCGGGGCAACCACGCGGCTCACAGTTCGCACCGATTCTCTCCGGCCCGGTCACTCTCCCGGCAGGGTTCCAAGCGCAATACTCCATGTCGACGAACCCTTGCCGCCCCGAAGTAGCGCCGGATGTGAGCGACTGTGTCGATGACTGGACAGCCACCCCCGCAGACTTCGCCATGGTGCGATCACTAAAGTTCGTCCAGGACGCGGGAGTCGAGCTGGCACCTGGCGCGGAGGTGGACCTGATCTGGTCAATGGGCATCTCCCAGGATGTTCCCGCAGCGCAAGTCGCATTCAACTCTGCCGCGTTCGCTGCGACGCGCGCCGACACTGGGCAGATCCTCGCAGCCGAACCAGCACCTGCCGGGGTGGAGACCGCCGTTGCGGATCTCGCCGTCACCATCGCCGGCGGTGAACTGGTTCATAATTCAACATCGCCACTTTCTGTAACCGTCACCAACATTGGGCCGAGCGCCGAGATCGTCACCGTCTCCATCACTGCTTCCAACGAATTCGTTCTGAACACATTCGAAGACACCGCCGGATGGGTGTGCATTGTGTCGGGTGACACTGCGACATGCGCATCCAGTGCGCCGTTGCCCCCGGGCAGCAGCGTCTCAGTGCCGCTGACTGTAACCACCGGGGAGGCAGGAAGTTCTGGTCAGATTCGCGCGGCTGTCTCCGGCCCGTTGCCCGACCCCAACTTGGCCAACAACACGGCGACAGCGAACTTCACCGTCGTCGACGAACTCACTGAACCGCCTGTTATTGCTCCCGGAGAAGGTGGAACAGTTCGACCTGACGGGAATCTTGCCCAAACCGGCGGTTCATTCCTCGGCTTTGTCGTGACTTCCGGGGTACTTGCGCTACTTGTCGGCGCCCGCCTTCTCGCGATCCGCCGTCGCAACTCTTCTCGCCTCGGAAACTAGGCCAGTACACGGTGCTACATCCGCTCCCCGGCAACGGTGACAGCGCTCCCCCACGAGGAGACCAACGTTGCCATCGAGGCCGTCGATGTTGTGAGCGTAGCCTTCGAGACGAACGGCATCGCGGCTGCTCCATAAGCTCGTTTGGCTAGATGGATGTGGGTGAAGATTTGCGGTCTCCGCGACGCGCATTCGGTAGACGTGGCCGTCGACGAGCAGGTGAATGCGATCGGTTTCGTGTTTGCTCCTGCCAGCCCGCGATTCATAGAGGCAACGGAGGCGGTGCGGCTCGTGAACCGAATTCCGCGGCACATCGAAACCGTTGGAGTATTCCGAAATCAACCACTAGAGGACGTGCTCCGAATCTCGGCGGCCGCTGACGTCTCCACTGTGCAGTTGCACGGCGATGAGCCGGCTTCTGACTTCCTCTCCGTGAAGGCGCGAGGCCTTCGCACGATCCGTGCGACCAGTGCACGGGCATACCTAGAACACGCTCACGCCGAAGGAAACTCCGCGGTCGATTACCTCCTACTCGACGCGCCCATCCCTGGGGGCGGGGCTACTTTCGACGATCGCGACCTCATTCGCTCTCCACCGACGCATCCGTGGATCATGGCAGGTGGATTAAATCCCGAGAACGTCACTGCTCTCGTCCAGCGCATGCAGCCGTGGGGCGTCGATGTCTCGAGCGGGGTAGAATCCACCCGAGGAATCAAGGATCCCGCTCGCATCCGAGCGTTCGTCGCGGCCGCAAGGCTTGTTTGATCTCAGGGCACTTCTCTTCCGAGGCCGCTCGCATGACAACCCTTTCGCCGGAGGGCGCTTCGAAGCGCTTGTAGTCTGATTCTTGTTGTCTAGAGTCAGGGGTAATGATGCCGGTGCCGAATCAGGGGGCGAAGGTTCCGCCTAAACGTGAATCGATGCGTGACGTCGCCGTGCGGCGTATCCGCACCGCGATCTTCGACGGGACGCTGCTTCCGGGAGAGCGCCTCAACGATGATCAGCTTCAGGGCTGGTTGGGGATGTCGCGCACACCAGTCCGGGAAGCCCTGAACGACCTGGCCCGATTGGGGTTGGTGGAGATCGCTGCCCAGAGCCACACCCGCGTAGCTATCCCCAACCCGAAAGATCGTGTTGCCGTGCTGCAAACGTTGGGCGCTCTGATCGGCGGAGTAGTCCGCGTCACCACGAGGGCGCTGACCGATACGCAGCGTGCGGAGATCGTTACCGCTGTCGAGCTGACCCTTGCCAGCGCTCGTTCCCGCGACCCTGGTACCCATGGGGTGCGGGTGTGGGCGATGGTTCATCTATTCCTCGACGCCTGCCCGAATACTTACCTGGAACGGGCTACTAGAGACACGATCGACGCGTTGATTCATCACGTTGATAACACACGTACCAACGATACGACCGCCTGGGATGCGTTGGACGAAGGATACCCGCGCCTCCGAGAAGCAATCGTTAACAACGATGCGATCGCCGCGGAACTTGCAGTTGAAACCGTATTCTTGCTCTCGCACTGATCCGGACGGCCGCGCGCATCTTCGAACTTTCGAGCCAGGCACTTTGTTCATCGAGCGCCGTCGGGGGCGATCCGGAGGCTGAGGTAGACGCTATTGGGGTCTGTGGTGTAAGCCGCAAATGGTGGGCAAGCCTCGAACCCGGTCCTCTCGTAGAGCGCGCGTGCAGGAGCGAAATAATCTTCTGCCCCCGTCTCGAGGTTGAGTTCGCGCACGCCTGCCCTCCGACAGTCCTTAATGATGGCGCGGAGGAGTGCGGACGCGACTCCGCGCCGTCGCGCTGCTTCTGTCGTACGCATCGACTTGAGTTCTGCCATCTCGGGGGAGTGCCGCTTAAGGGCTCCGATACCGAGCAGCTGCCCCGAAACCTCTTCGCGCGCGGACCAGAACGAGATGCTCGGATGCGTGAGCGCGTCCGCACCCAGCGCGTGCACACTTTCAGGTGGTGACGTCGCGTAGTTCTCCGCCAAGTGCCGCCCGATAAGTTCGAGAACGTCGGGCGTGTGTGGTGTATCCAGAGCAATCAGCACCCGTTGAGAGTACCTTCTACCCGACGATGGGAAGGGTCGACGCCACCGCTCTTGCGGCAACCAGCCGCCTTGGACTCTTGGACGAGCATCACTCCGTGATCGGGAGCCCGTGGAGCGCTTCGATAGCAAGCTCTCCCTCGATCTGATCGCCCCGGTTGATCGCCTCGCGTAGCTTTCCCCAGGAGTTGACGATCAGCGACCAGTCGAGTTCTCGCCGGTCGACCGTGACGAGGTAGTGATAGCTGAGAGGCACTAACGAGGCTCGCGTGAGCCCAACTAGGACGGGATTGGGGCACACTGCAAGAAGCGCCGCATAGAACTGCAAGGTGGCCTGGGCGTGACCGCGCGGCTCTCCTCGACGAGCGAACACTGTAGCTGTATCCACGCTCGCAATGAGACCCGAGCTGCTCGAGGGGGTAAGCATGGGAACGACTTGGCGCACCACTCCCCCGATCAGAACACCGATCGTTCGAAGTGCATCACCGACAGCCCCCGGATCAGGATTCACGACATGAAACTGTCGAGTTGCTGACTCGCGAGCAAGAAGACCCTCCGCACACAACGCGATCATCGCATCGTGTATCGCGTCCGACGGCACACCGAAACGATCCTGCAGACGTCTCAGGTCCAGCAACTCTCCCGGTTCCATGATTCCGTCGAGAATCAGGTCTCGTAGCCCGTCGTGCGCAAGATCGCGTAGTTGACCCCACTCGCGGGACGGCACTCCCTCAGCTCGAACCACAGTTCCTCCTTGCAGACACAGTAACGTCTCGCTCTCTTCTTCGACAGCGATGTATCCGTTCACTGGACGCAACTTCAATCACCACCTTCGCTATCGCTGTCTCAGCACACATATGAGGTCAGCTTCTCTGCGCAGATGTCGTCGCCTCTGGAAGCCCCGCACATGGTCGTGCCGGGGGGGGGGGGGAGGCGCTTGACCGCGCGCCTCACCTTCACCCAGGCGCGGGGCAGCGTTGAGCGTCGCTGTTCCGGGGTTTCTTTTCTGATGCCCCGGATGAATGAGACGATCGTCCCGTTGTCGGCGCGTCGAGCTGCGAACAGACCGCACCAAGCGCCCGCTCCCCCGCCCCTAAGCGCGGCCTACCTCCGCCATCTGTTCGCGCGCAGCCGTAGTTACGACCTATTAGGGACGAGTATCGCGGCGAGGCGCGAACGAACACACTGGACAGGACGACGTTCACTCAGCGCCCAGGCGCTCCGTAAGCAGACACGCGATCCAACCACAGACGTGGCGGCTTTCAGGCGTCGCGGACGATCTCGCTGTTAGATTTCGCGGAGCTCAGGGGCGTCGGTTTGCGAGAGAGAAAGCAGGATAACCCAGGGTGGTGCTGGCTCGCAGTCTGGCCTAACACAAGGCGGGACGAACGCTCAGCGCTCGCTCGGCCCGGCGGTGCGGAGATGCTTGGTGAGCTCTATCTCCACCGGTCGATATCCTTCGGATGCGTACAGCTGCTTTGCAATGTGGTTGTGGTCGAAAACGGTCAGGCCGACCGTGTCGCCGCCCGCATCACGGATGAGGTCTTCCGCAAGGCGGAGCGCGCGGCGTCCGTAGCCCCGGTGACGGTGCTCCGGAAAAATTATGATGTCGTTCAGCCACCAGTGTGTGCTGCCAGGCAAACAAGGACGTTCAAGCCAGAGCGCCCCCACAGGGCGATCCTGGTCAGCGATCGTGAGAAAGAGGTCTGTTTCGGCGGCCTCGGCGAGGCCTGCTTCGACTTCCGCGACCTTCGCCATGATGTCAGGGCTGCCGGAGAGCTGCAATGACGATCGGTAATCGGTGCGGGAGAATTCCCACCATGTTGCTCGGGCGTCGGCGGACATAGGCACGGCGCGCATTGGGTCATCCCCCATCGCAGAAGACTCTTCCGGCTGCACCCCGTCCGGGATGCGGCCGGTCACGTTGAATTCGTTAGCGCGCTCCGCACATACAACCTGAGGGTAAGTGCGCCGAGCGCCGCAGGTTAAGGGTACATCGGGAGAGAATCAACAGCGAGGACCCCTGGCAAGATAGCTCTCGAGCTTCGGAAGGGGTCGATATTGCTCCCCATATTCCGGTGATTCCGGAAGGCTGATTGCTAGGCGATCCCCTGACTCTGCGACGTGGATCAGCTGAGCGATGACTAACGTGATCAGATGGAATGGATACTGCTCGCGGTTGGCGCCCTGCTGTTCGTCGCGCAACGGCGAGGGTGGATAGATCTCACTGGTGACCATACTTCCACCGGGGGTGCAGACGCGTTCGGCACAATCGATGAGGTTTTCGCGCCCCACAGACACGAGATTCAAGCACAGCGTGAGATCGATCATCAGCTCGCGGCTCCATCGCCTGGATCGCCGGATGACCTCGCTCCGTCGAGAGACTCGACTGGAAGTCGAGCGGACTACACCGGAACGTTTCGTCTAGAGCTATAGGTTGGCGTCGCTTGCGGTCAGCTGAGGTTCCGAGCCGGCGAGTCGCGGCTCGACCTTTTGGGATTCGCGTTGTCGATGCTCTATAGCCCGCCAGTCGTGCAAATCTGAGTTGTTGAGTCGTTCGCCCGGGGACAGCGTGCCGTCCATGATCACATCGCGGAGTCGGTCGCGCACGACATCGCGCAGCATCAGTCGCGGAGTGATCTCGGATTGCTCCGGCTGGGGAATCGGCACTCAAACAGTGCAGATGGGAGGAATATCAGTCTCGCGCGAGTCTCGGAGGTGGCGGCTCAGACATCGATCCGCACGGCGATGACGAAGTCGTACAAGTCTCGAACGATGGCAACCCCTTCGGCTCGATCTCCGACTCGCATAGCGTCCGCAAGCCCGTCGAGGGCCATGTGAAGCATTTTTGGATTACGAGGGATCCGAAGAATGAGGAACCCGAGGGCGATCGCGGGCCACTTCTCATTCTGGAAACGTGCCAGATCGGCGTTACCGCTGTAGTCGGCCAGTAACTTGAACAGCTCCCATATGCCGCGCACTGCGGGACCTTGCGCCTCGAAAGAATCCGTCCAGGAGGTGCGTACGCGCTGGCATTCTCTGGCGAAGAACGCACGTTGCGTGGCAGTTGCCTGAGCGATACCCAAGTCGGCGCAGATAGCGCTGAGCCCGGAGGCCTCCGCGACGACTGCAAGGAACCACGCGGGAGTAGGCACGACAATGCGAGGTGCGTGATTGCGCTCGACGACGATAAGGCGGTTCGCGTGGAGCGCCAGCATGATCTCGCGCGCAGTCGCCGGCGCTACCCCGTACTGGCGCGCAATGCGTAACGCGGGAACGGCTTCACCTGGACGGATTTCGCCGCGAAGGATCGCGTCAACGATATCGCGCCGGACTTCTTCCACGCGGTTGGCCGAAGCCGCTATCGCGTCAGTCATCTCGACTCCTCAGCACCAGAGATGGGTGCGATGCTACCGCCCCATGCGGTCTTGTGGATTAGGCGGGTGAGCAAAAACTGTCTGCCGCTCAACGGACCCCTTCGGCGCGGGTGAGCGACACGGCATCGTGATCTAGGTTCGCACCCATAAGAGAGTGGATGATGGCGAGCCATTCACATGTTGCAGCAAGGTCGATCGTGGCCACTGATGCGGCTAGTTCGCGATGGCACCGGTAGAGGTCGTCCCACGCAAGCGTTGCCCGATCGCTGGCTGCTCGAATATGAAAGCCGAGGGTGGATAGCTCTCGACTCGCGATGTCGCGCCAGTGTGAGTTGGGGCATTGGGCGACGAGTACACGATGCAGGTTGAGGACTGCGTGCAGGTGGGTGGCTGCGGAGTGATCCCAGACAGAGCGCGCTCCCTCCCGGATAAGAAGTGCGAGCTCGGCACGCGCAGCTGAATCGAACGTTGGCAGCGCGAGTTTGGAGACGATTTGCATGACGCCGTTGAGTGCCTGCACTGCATCAGGCAGGTCACACACTGCCGGCTTGACGACTCGGGTGTAGTGCTGGGGAGCGGCTTCAACAATCCGTTCCGCACACAACAAGACTAGGGCTTCCCTAATCGGCGTGCGGGAGATGCCCAGCCACTCGATGAGTTTCGCTTCCTGCAGCACTTCGCCGGGTTCGAGCTGACCGGTGAGGATGGCATTGCGTATGACCTCGATGGCGTTCTCCCGCAAGGTGCGGCGTCGGGTCGTGGTGGGTGCCGCTGGGGGGATCGGCATCAGGCCCTCCTTCAAACAGGCCTCCCGGAAGGGAGGGGTGGAAAAGAAATGGGATGGGGGACCGCTGGGGAAGCGGTCCCCCATCCGACGCGCCGGCATGTGGGGATATGCCGGCCGCCACCGCAGCAGCCACAGCATCAACTGTGGACTCCCGAAACGCTGCGGTTCGTTGTGAGTCGCGTGAAGGATCGCGTCCGTTCTAGCTCCTGCGTTTCACAGAGTCGGTTTCAGGGGAACCCTCTCGTCGCGAGGCTCTGGGTGGCCGGGCAAGGAGCGTTGCTCCAAAAACGAGCGCGAGAAGTGCGGTAATCCCCCCTGCCCAGATCACGAGCTCATCGCTGCCGGTAGCCGCCAGCGATGCGGGCATAGTGCCGGTGTGGTTCGGGTTTGGACTCGGGAGACCGATGACTGCCACTGCCGTGACCCACGTCACAGCGTTGTCGGAGCCGACGACAGACGCGTCGCTACCCGGGATAGCACCGAGCACTAAGGAGGTCCAACCCTTCAGCGCGACGTGGCTACGCAGACCAGACAGATCGCTCTTGCCCATCTGCACGCTCGTTGTTTTAGTGGCGTTGCCGGTCGTCCGGAACGGCAACGCACCGCCCGTTGCTATTACTGCGCTCGAGGCTCCACCCCGAAGTGATATCGGATCGCCGACTAGCCGGACGCTCAGATCGTCGTTCGAGATGTCACGGCCGTCACCTTGGATGGCTGCCGAGCCTGCGCCCGCCGCCCCCATCGTCCAACATGCCGACAAGATGACGGCAAATGCAAGCGCACAGCGCTGGAGAGACCGACGCTTCATCTGCTCTCCAAGCTCCGCGGGTACTACCCACTCGTTCGACACGACCCCTGATATGTGAAATACTAACTGAATAGTCAGCCGAAACCTACCCGGTGGCGACCTCATTGCTAGGCAACTTTGACGAGATCACCCCATCGAGCAGGCACGAAGTGCCAGCGTTTTACCTCTCGACGATTGGAGCATCTTGACTCACCCTTCCATCCGCCTCCTACTCGCGATTCCCGTCGCGGCCCTCGTGGCCACGGCAGCCATCGCGGCCACGCCCGGCTCGGCAGTCGCCGCCGAAGAGCCACCAATCAGCAATGAGCTGTTCACGATCGACACAGCGCGAATCGATCTACAGACCCCACTGGGAGTGCCCTCGCATGGCACCGCCACACTTACTGCGGTAGCCGATCTCGAACTGGCATTCCGCGCCGGCGACAGTCTCGGCGAGGTTATCCCCTCATTGACTGGCACCTGCCCCTCCCTCGCACTTGGCTCGACCGTGCGAATGAAGGCTGGGGACACGTGCACCTACGGGTTGGATTGGACGCCAACGGACGTCGCCAACGTGATCGCCGGCTGGGCCGTTCAAGCAACCAAAGTTAATCCGGAGGGAAATCTCGAGGGCGCGCCCATCGACGGGAGGGTGAGCATGAACCTGTCGATCGAATGGTTGACTATCAGCGACGTCAACTTTGGCCCCGCACCTGTGGGAGAGAGACTCGATGGCGGGATCGTGATCACGAACCCTGCCGCGATCGACATACCCCTCCTCGACGTCGAGATCCCGGTCGGAGCTTTTGCCCTCACTCCGGGCGTCGTCCTTCCCCAAACCATACCCGCACAGGGCACTCTCACGATTCCGACGACCTTTACCCCCCGAGGGGCGGGGACCCAATCCGCGCGCGCAGCGCTGACTATTCAAGCTCCTTTTCCGGACGGTCCCATCAGCGCCACTGAGTACTCGACGCTTTCCGGACGCGGGATTCCCGCCGCGGCCCAGCCGCTCCAAGCGACTAACGTCGACTTCGGTGAAGTCCTTCCCGGCGCGACAGCCGACACGACGATGACGGTGACGAATCCCAACCCCAGCGAAACCTTCGTGTCACTGACCAATACTCGGGAGCTCACCGACGCCGGTCTCGAGTTCGACTCCACCGACTACCTCCTCGCTGGCGGCGAGTCCGTCACGATCACGGTCATCTGGCACGCGCCACCGTCAGAATCAACGAAGCCCACCCCCTTCTCCGCAACCGCATACTGGGAGGATCTTTTCGGAACAGCCCCAGGTGCATCTGCCAACCTGGTTGGCGAGATCAGCGCAGTCGAATCCCCAGGGCCCGAGAACCCCGATCCCGAAAATCCCACCCCCGCCCCGGCGACGAACGCCACAACCGCGCTCGCTACCACGGGAACAGACTCAAGCGTCATCCTCTCGCTGGGCACGATCCTCGCGGCACTCGGGACCCTCACGATGGTTGCACGCGCGATCCGATCGAGACGCGCGAGATAGCCGCCTGACCTCCTCACAGCGTTGCGCGCAGCCCACACTCGTTCTCGCGGGGGCCGCGCGCAACGCTCACCTCAGCACTGGGCGGACCCGCAACCGCCGCCCCGTTCCTCCAACGACACCCGATCGCTTACCCCCGCCGGTCATCTCGCCGCAACTCTTCGATGTTACGGTCGAGGCCCCGCACTGCATCCCAGAACTTGAGTAGCTTGTCACTTTTCGTGCGGTATGGGCTCGTGAGCTCAAACACCGCGGAATCTGGCAGGAACGCCGGCGCCAACGTGAACCAGTTTCCAAATTTGATCGATTCGATCTGGTAGCTATCGCCTACGAGAACCAGTAGTTCGAACGATGTCCGTCGTAGTACTCGGAGGAGATCGTCGTTGCTGACGATGCTGCACTCGTCGATGAACAGCACGTCGAAGTCGGCGCCAGTGTCGCTCCAAAGGTGGCTCGCGATCGTTCGGAACGTGGAGTTTTGAGCGCTGACGCGCCGCTCAAGGTTGTTCTTCGCGGGATTGGTGTGCGCTAAGAAAAACTTCTTCTTGTCGTTGAAGAAGTGAGCGATATGGTCGATCATGGTCGACTTCCCTGTGCCGGCTGCACCGTAGATCAAAGCCACCTGGGAGCTCGCAAACAACGCCTTTAGCGCTGCTTCTTTCACGGGATCATCGACGGCTATCGTCGGTGTCTCATCGAGCCATCGCTCAACCGCCTCCGCATAACCCCCGATCCCCGCCGTTGCGTGGGCTTGAAGCTCTTCGATGATCTCTACCGAGTCGTCTTCATACTCTTGGATGAAGACGTGCTTCTTGTCATGGACGAGGTCCCTCGCTGGGCGGTGCCCATGCCAGAGCTTGCTGTTGAAGGTCGCGATCAAATCATCGATGTCACCAAAGCGCTCAAGCTCCTCGTCTGGGGTGTACAACATGCCGTGCTGTTCGACGTTGTTCTTCACGCGACGCGCGAGCAACTCATGGACGCGATCGCGAGTGTCCAGACTCTCGACCAGATCGGAGAACGTGACGTTGTGCTTCTTCGGAGACGTGCAAAAGGGCATTGAATCGAACGGCTTGCATCCACGATCCAGGTTGAGATTCGAGAGCAGGCTAGAGGTTTGAGAGCTGTACTGCTGCTTGAGAATCAGGTTGTTCATCCTCAGCATGAGATACCGGATCATGTTGTGTCCCGGGCGCTGTCGTGCAATGAGATCGCGGGCCTTTTCGAGCACCGGAAAGATCGCTGACCTTTGGACGCGCCGAGTGGCTTCATCCCGGAGCTCTGCAAATCTGGCGTCCGAGAGCGCGATAACATCGAGGAGTCCTGTTTCCGTGCGAGTTAGATACTCCATCAGGGCGCGGTACTCACTGGATCCCGAAGACACCTTCGATGCGATCCCAAACAGACGAGCGAAGTTGTCGAACTCGCACGGACGAATCGACACTTCCCAATCGGTAACGATGGTGATCGGCATGGTCTGGCCAAGGACATCAATGGCTTCGGACACAACAGTGAGGTTCGCCGCGTACTTGTCGGTCATCTCGATGTCAGTGAACGCGATGATCCGGTCCACCTTCTGCAGGTGGTCGGTCGTCGCGCGGAAGACTACTTCGTAGAGAATCCGTCCCTTCGTGAAGAACGGTCGGATTCGATGGACGTAATACCGGTTCCGAACACCGCCCGGTGTTGCGTCCGCTCGGACGGCGTCTATCCGGTCGGCGATCTTGCGATGGTATTCGCGCAGCGAGGGGTCGAGGTTGACCGGGAAGTCCTCGAGGTTGTTGAGGGTCTCGATCTTGCAATCAGCACGCAGCAGGAGGCGAAGCCTGATGAGGTACTCGTAGTACTTGAGCATCAGCCGCTCAGACGTGTCACCATCCATCGTGTAATGCGACACGCTCTCCTGCAGCAGCTTGTGAAAGCGGTGCAAGAACTGAACTCGCTTCGGCGCGGAGCCGATGGCGGCCAGCGCCGCCTGAATCGCGTCGTAGTCGTACTCAGCATCGCCGCGGCCTGTGTGAAGGCGAACAGCGGCACCTTCTACGAGGTTTCGAAGGTGTGCCAACACTGCGAGCGACATCAGTGCTCGATTACCCTTCAGCGCCGCGATGCTGTCGCAGATTGCTCGATCGGCGCTCCTTATCTGATCGTCAGCTGTTCTCATGTTTGCCGTCCAAGAGTCTTGTTGTCGCGCCAACCCGCGGCTCATGTCAGAGCGAGCAGATGGCGTGCCCTCAATCTCGCAGTGGCGGTGCTGACTGAAGGCCTTACCGAGAATCTAATGCGAATCGCGCTCAGCCATCGGCGGGTACCTCGGCAGTCGAAGGATGCTCAAATGATCTCGCCGCTGTGCACGCTCCAGGAACTGAGGCGCGAGGAGTTGAACCGCCCGCTCGAGGGCGACGCTTACAAGGTACGGCGTCGTACTCTTACTGAGAGCCTCTGGGGACGCTCGTGCGACAGCTGGCTCTTACGCCATTGCCTTCAGGCTCGGGGGCGGGTGTCCCGCACCCGGGCGCTCATGCCCGTGCCGCATGAGACACGCGCGTCGTCAGGCCGTCAGGCCCCAGCCGCCAGGCACTTGCTTTCTTGCCGGACGAATCGACGACGCACTGCACTCGAGCCTCCCAGCACCACACCGAGGCAACCCGCGCTCATCGCGCAACTCACGAAACTGAGCCTCGCAAGAGAGCTGCACGAGGGGCGCCCGTCGGTGCCCTCATCTACGTCGAGACCGTCCTTGACGCCCTGAGGCCCTTGAGACCCTTGAGGCCCTCGAGGATGGAGTTGTCACCGACCCAAGGCGGCCTCGCTCCAAGACCTCGCCGAGACGTACAGCCTCAGCGAAACGGATATCGCAGCGGCGCACACCGCACTCCTTCTCGAACTCGCGCTCGTCACCCTGGACGACGGACATGTCTCCCGCGATGAACGTGCACAGCTCGAGGCCATCGCGTGCGCCCTGTGCCTGCGGCATCGGCGCGTGCCGCCGCAGGGGCAGGCGTGCGGCGCGCGAAACTCCGCGGGACGGGTGCGCGGCACGCTCTAAGTCGCAGCGCAATGCGCGACTGGTCGCCTCTCCGATTGCTTCGTGTCCGACCGCATCCCGAGGGATTCCTCTAACAGCACCATCGCTCGCGGGGCTGGCCAGCCCTCGCCCCTTAGAACGCGACGACTCGATGAGCTACTCGGGAACGCGCCTAACGTGAGCGCCAGCTTAAGCGGACCGACTGCGCCTCATGCATGAAACGCCCGAAGTATCTCCTCGATCAGCGAGGGTAGATGCGCGCTCCCAATGCATACTCAAGTCGAGCGATAGTCCTTAAGTCGGTCCAGATCGATCCGGCCAGAATCCTACGAACCGTAGCCTCGTCGACCTCTGCACCTTCGACTGCCGAACGGACACTCCGTTTACCCAAGGACACCTTGAGGTTCTGAGCGAGTTGTCGAGCGATCTCCGCTGCGTAATCCGGCGACGGCGACTCCGGCCAGCCTGGGGTCAGGTCAGCCGGAGTCGGACGCGATACTCTGCTCATCTCAGAGCTTCTGGGAGCGCATCGTCAGATATCCGCGAAATTCCGTGGGCCATCTTGCTTGATTGGGTCATCTTCTTCTGACTGGGTCAAGTTAGATAGTGGCTAGGGTCACGTTATTTGACGACGTACAGTGACTCAGAAGTCCCAGTCGTCGTCTTCCGTCGCCTCGGCCTTGCCGATGACATAGGAGGAACCCGATCCCGAGAAGAAGTCGTGGTTCTCGTCGGCGTTCGGCGAGAGCGCCGACAGGATCGCCGGGTTCACGTTCGTCACGGTCGAGGGGAACATCGCTTCATAGCCGAGGTTCATCAGCGCCTTGTTGGCGTTGTAGTGCAGGAACTTCTTGACGTCTTCGGTCAGGCCGACTCCGTCGTAGAGGTCCTGCGTGTACTGAACCTCGTTGTCGTAGAGCTCGAACAGCAGGTTGAAGGTGTAGTCCTTCAGCTCCTGGCGACGCTCTTCGGTCTCGTTCTCGAGACCCTTCTGGAACTTGTAGCCGATGTAATACCCGTGCACAGCCTCGTCGCGGATGATGAGGCGGATGAGGTCGGCCGTGTTCGTGAGCTTCGCCTTCGACGACCAGTAGATCGGCAGGTAGAAGCCCGAGTAGAACAGGAACGACTCGAGCAGCGTCGAGGCGACCTTGCGCTTGAGCGGGTCGTCGCCCTGGTAGTAATCCATGATGATCTGAGCCTTCTTCTGAAGGTTCGGATTCTCAGTCGACCAGCGGAACGCCTCGTCGATCTCCTTCGTCGACGCGAGCGTCGAGAAGATCGAGGAGTAGCTCTTCGCGTGCACCGACTCCATGAAGGCGATGTTCGTGTACACCGCCTCTTCGTGAGGGGTGATCGCATCCGGGATCAGCGAGACGGCGCCGACCGTGCCCTGGATCGTGTCGAGCAGCGTCAGGCCGGTGAAGACGCGCATGGTGAGCAGCTGCTCGTCGGGCGTCAGTGTGTTCCACGACTGGATGTCGTTCGACAGCGGCACCTTCTCGGGCAGCCAGAAGTTGTTCACCAGACGGTTCCAGACCTCGAGGTCCTTATCGTCGATGATGCGGTTCCAGTTGATCGCCTGCACGCTGTCGACCAGCTTGATCGGGGGATGGGGAGTCATTGTTCTTCGTCGTTTCTCGTGTTCAGCCTGGTTCTTAGGTCAACAACGGATCAGAGCATGCAGGAGACGCACTCGGTCATGTCGGTGCCCTCGAGCGCCATCTGACGCAGACGGATGTAGTAGATCGTCTTGATGCCCTTGCGCCATGCGTAGATCTGAGCCTTGTTGATGTCACGCGTCGTGGCGGTGTCCTTGAAGAACAGCGTCAGCGACAGGCCCTGGTCGACGTGCTGGGTGGCGGCGGCGTACGTGTCGATGACCTTCTCGTAGCCGATCTCGTACGCGTCCTGGTAGTACTCCAGGTTGTCGTTCGTCATGAACGGCGCCGGGTAGTAGACGCGGCCGAGCTTGCCTTCCTTGCGGATCTCGATCTTCGACGCGATCGGGTGGATCGACGACGTCGAGTTGTTGATGTACGAGATCGAGCCGGTCGGCGGCACCGCCTGCAGGTTCTGGTTGTAGATGCCGTGCTCCTGGATCGACGACTTCAGCGCCACCCAGTCGGCCTGCGTCGGGATGTGCTTGCCCGCGAAGAGCTCCTTGACCTTCTCGGTCTCGGGCACCCAGGCGCGTTCGATGTACTTGTCGAAGAACTCCCCCGACGCGTACGTCGAGTCCTCGAACCCGTCGAAGGCCTGCTTGCGCTCGATCGCGATGTTGTTCGAGGCGCGCAGCGCGTGGAACAGCACCGTGTAGAAGTAGATGTTCGTGAAGTCGATGCCCTCTTCGGAGCCGTAGTGCACGTGCTCGCGAGCGAGGAAGCCGTGCAGGTTCATCTGGCCGAGGCCGATCGCGTGCGAGCGGTCGTTGCCGTCTTCGATCGAGCGGACCGAGCGGATGTGGCTCTGGTCGCTGACCGCGCTCAGCGCGCGGATGGCGGTCTCGACGGTCTGACCCAGGTCATCGGCATCCATCGACAGCGCGATGTTCATCGAGCCGAGGTTGCAGGAGATGTCCTTGCCGATCTGGTCGTACGACAGGTCGTCGTTGTACGTGGTCGGCGTGTTCACCTGCAGGATCTCGCTGCAGAGGTTCGACATGTTGATGCGGCCCTTGATCGGGTTGGCCTTGTTCACCGTGTCCTCGAACATGATGTACGGGTAGCCCGACTCGAACTGGATCTCGGCGATGGTCTGGAAGAACTCGCGCGCGTTGATCTTGGTCTTCTTGATGCGCGGGTCGTCGACCATCTCGCGGTACTTCTCAGTGACCGAGATGTCGCCGAAGGGAACGCCGTAGACCTTCTCGACGTCGTACGGCGAGAAGAGGTACATGTCCTCGCCGTTCTTGGCGAGCTCGAACGTGATGTCCGGGACCACGACGCCGAGCGACAGCGTCTTGATGCGGATCTTCTCGTCGGCGTTCTCACGTTTGGTGTCGAGGAAGCGCATGATGTCGGGGTGGTGCGCGTTGAGGTACACCGCACCTGCACCCTGACGGGCTCCGAGCTGGTTGGCGTAGCTGAAGCTGTCTTCGAGGAGCTTCATCACGGGGATGATGCCCGAGGACTGGTTCTCGATCTGCTTGATCGGCGCACCGGCCTCGCGGATGTTCGAGAGCAGCAGCGCCACGCCGCCGCCGCGCTTGGAGAGCTGGAGGGCGGAGTTGATGCCGCGGGCGATCGACTCCATGTTGTCTTCGATGCGCAGCAGGAAGCAGCTGACGAGTTCGCCGCGCTGCGCCTTGCCCGAGTTGAGGAAGGTCGGCGTGGCGGGCTGGAAGCGGCCGGAGATGATCTCCTCGACCAGGGCGACCGCGAGCTTCTCGTCGCCGCCGGCGAGGCCGAGGGCCGTCATCACGACGCGGTCCTCGAAGCGCTCGAGGTAGCGCTTGCCGTCGAACGTCTTGAGCGTGTAGCTCGTGTAGTACTTGAACGCGCCGAGGAAGGTCTCGAAGCGGAACTTCTTGCCGTACGCGAGGTCGTTGAGCTTCTGGATGAACTCGAGCGAGTACTGCTCGATCACGGCCGGCTCGTAGTACTCCTTCTCGACCAGGTAGTCGAGGCGCTCCTTGAGCGAGTGGAAGAACACCGTGTTCTGGTTGACGTGCTGCAGGAAGTACTCCCGTGCCGCCCGCTTGTCGGCGTCGAACTGGATCTTCCCGTTCGCGTCGTACAGGTTCAGCATCGCGTTGAGGGCGTGGTAGTCCAGGCCCTCGTAGGTCGGGTTCATCTTGAACGCCACCGTGTCGGTCACTGCGTCCGTCCCTGCCTGCTCGTCAACTGCGGTACCCACCGTCGCTCCAATCCGTCGCTCACGCGATCTACATCGTCTTGTGTGCCGAAGATCTCGAGCCGATACAAGTGAGGCACGTGGCACTTGCGGCTGATGATGTCACCGGCGAGACAGAACGAGTCGCCGAAGTTGGTGTTGCCCGCCGAGATGACTCCGCGGATATGACGCCGGTTGCGCTCGTCGTTGAGGAACCGGATGACCTGCTTGGGCACCGCGCCTCGTTCGACGCCGCGCCCCTCACCCCCGCCATACGTGGGGGTGACCAGCACGAAGGGCTCGTCGACGACGAGTTCTTCCTGCTGTCGGAGAAGGGGAATGCGTCGGGCCGGAAGCCCGAGCTTCTCGACGAAGCGCGCGGTGTTACCCGAGGCGCTCGAGAAGTAGACCAGGAGCGGCGCGGCGGTCGCGACGGCGCTCATGGCTCATTACGCCAGACGCGAGGCGAGCTCGTCGATCTTGTCGGGACGGAAGCCCGACCAGTGGCCCTCGTCGGTGACGACGACGGGCGCCTGCATGTAGCCGAGCGCCTTGACCTGCTCCAGGGCCGTCGGATCCTCCGACAGGTCGAGGATCTCGTACTCGATGCCCTTGGCGTCGAGCGCGCGGTAGGTGGCGTTGCACTGAACGCAGGACGGCTTGGTGTAGACCGTGATCGACATCTTTTCGCTTCCCCTCAAATCTCTGGCCTGCTTCTGGATCAGGCTGTTTTCCGGTAGACCCTCACCGGGATCTCAATACTACATATAGGTACGGACATTCGGGGTGACCACTAGGGGTAGTAGTTACATACGTGTAGTTTTCCACCGCTCTCCACTGGTACAACACAGGTTCTCCACCGTTTCTTCCACAGGCTGAGCCCCCTCGGAGGCACCTCCGAACCGCGAGAAATCGCGGCTGGGAACGACCTGTGAGAGATCCATCCACAGGGGGGACCATACGGCCGGCCTCGGACATCGGATTTTCTGTGGAAACTCCGCTTGGGCGTGTCGCGGCGTGTCGCCGAGCAGCCGCTTCGACCCGCGTCCGCCGCTCCCGGTAGCGTTGACCCGTGGCGGGATACGGTGACCTTCTTCGCACGCCCGGAGTGGCGCGCATGATCGCTGCACAGCTGACGGCGCGCTTCCCCAACGGGATGACATCGCTCGCGATCCTCCTGCATGTCGAGCAGCAGACGGGCTCGTACGGCTCCGCCGGTCTCGTGCTCGCCGCGACCAGCGTCGGACAGGCCGTCGCCGGGCCGATCACGAGTCGGTGGATGGGCGCCTGGGGCATGCGCCGCGTGCTCACCCTCACGCTCAGCGTGTGCGTGGTCGCGGTACTGGGTCTCGCGTTCCTTCCCCTGAATGTTCCCGGCTACATGATCCTCGGCATGATCGCCGGGCTCTCGACGCCGCCTGTGCAGGCCGCCGTGCGCACCATCTACCCGAAGCTCGTGAACTCGAAGCAGCTCACACCGCTGTTCTCGCTCGACGCCTCACTGCAGGAGATCATCTGGGTCCTGGCGCCCGTGGTGATCACGCTCGTCTCGACGCAGGTGGGCACGGCACAGGGGCTGCTCCTCGTCGCCGCGGTGCTCGTCGGCGGCGGAGCGTGGTTCATCCTCTCGCCAGAGGTCGGGCGCGTGCGCATCCCCCGCAGTCGCAGCGCGCTCGGCAAGGTCGTGCTCAAGCCCCCGGTGCTCCTCGCCACGATCATCGGCTTCCTGCTCATCGGCGCATGCTCGGCCGTCGAGGTCGGGGTCGTCGCGACGTTCGAGCACGGCAGCCTCGCCGCGGGGCTCGTGCTCGCGGTGTTCGCCGTCGGCAGCCTCGCGGGAGGGCTCTCGTTCGGCCACATCCCCATCGGCCCCTGGGCCATGGCCCGCCGCCTCGCGATCGTCACGGTCGGCCTCGCGCTGACGATGTTCTCCCTCAACGAGTTCTGGCTCGGCGGCACGCTGATCGTCGCCGGCATCGGCATCGCCCCGGCACTCGCCGTGCTGTTCGCCATCACGACCGCGAGCGTCAAGTTCAGCGAGACCGCAGAGGCCTTCGGCTGGGCGGGCACCGGTCAGCTCATCGGCGCCGCTGCGGGGTCAGCGGTGGCCGGGTTCCTTGTCGACGCGACGGATCCGCGCGGCGCCTACCTCGCCGCGACCCTGTTCGCTGCCGCCGGACTCGTCGTCTCGATCGTGTTCGTACGCTCCTTCCCCGACCTGCGCCACCGCGATGCGAGCCCCCACCCCGACACCGAACCCCTGGCGGTCACCCCTTCATGAGCTCCGAATCCCCCTCCTCCCGCCCCGACAGCGACACCCCGGCCCCCGAGGTCGTCTGCGTGGGTGAGTCCATGGGCCTCGTCACAGCCCTCGGCGCCCCGCTCGCCGAGACCGAGACGACAGCGCTCGGGCTGGCGGGTGCCGAGGGCAACGTCGCGGTCGGGCTCGTGGCCGCCGGGCACACCGCGGCGTGGGCGTCGCGCCTCGGCGACGACCCGATCGGCGTGCGCATCTCCACCGAACTCGCGCGCCGGGGCGTCGATCTGTGGGTCACGACCGACGCGGATGCGCCGACCGGCGTCATGTTCAAGGACCCGGGCGTCGAGTCCTCCTCCGTCTACTACTACCGCCGCGGCTCGGCCGCGTCTCTGATGGCCCCGGGTTTCCTCGACGCCGCGCAGCTCGACGGCGTCCGGATCGTCCACACCACCGGCATCACCCCCGCGCTCTCGCCGTCGTGCCGCGCGATGGTCGACCAGCTCTACGCCGATGCCCGTGCGGCCGGCGCGCTCGTCTCGTTCGACGTCAACGACCGTCGCGCGCTGTGGAGCATGCAGGACGCCGCCGCGACGCTGGCCGCACTCGCGGATGCCGCCGACATCGCGTTCGTCGGACGCGACGAGGCCGAGCGCATCTGGGGAACCGCGACGCCCGCCGAGATCCGCGCACACCTCCCGCACTGCGGGCTGCTGGTCGTCAAGGACGGCGATGTCGGTGCGACCGCCTTCCGCGGTGACGGCGAGCCGGTCTTCGTGCCGGCTCCGCGCGTCGAGGTCGTCGAGCCGGTCGGCGCCGGCGACGCCTTCGCCGCCGGCTTCCTCGCCGCATCCCTCGACGGCGCCGACCTCGCTGCCCGCCTCTCCGCAGGACACGCCGCAGCCGCCGCGGTGCTCACGACGCACGGCGATCTGCCTCCGCTGACCTGACCCCGTGCGATCGCGACAGGGCCGCCCCGCTCAACCCGGTCGTAGGCTGAGAGCATGCCCGCACCGCTCTCGCTGCCTCGCATCTGCTGGGGAGACCCGACGTCCGACCGCCGCGTGCTCCTCGTGCACGGACTCGGCTCGTCCGGTGCACTCATGTGGCGCCTCGGCACAGCTCTGGCAGACAGTGGATGGCATGCGACCGCGATCGATCTGCGGGGCCATGGCGATGCGCCGCGCGCGCTCGACTACTCGGTCGCGGCGTACGGCGCCGACCTCGTCGCGACGCTTCCCGACGACGGCGGGCCGTGGGATGCCGTCGTCGGCCACTCGCTCGGCGGGGCCTCCGCCACGGTGGCCGCGGCATCCGCCCCCGAGTGGACCCGCAGGCTTGTACTCCTCGACCCCGCGATACTCGTCGGCGGCCGCGACGCCACGATCGTCCGCAAGAGCCAGGAGCGGGCGTTCGCCGACAACAGGGTGGAGCTCGTGCAGCAGGAGCATCCGCAGTGGCATCCGCAGGACTGGGAGCTCAAGGTCGACGCGGTGCGCCGCACGAGCGCCTGGGCGGTCGAGCAGACGAGCCGGCAGAACACGCCCTGGGATGTCACGGCGGATGCCGCCCGGCTGACCGTCCCCACGCATGTGATCGCCTCCGACCCCGCGGTCTACAGCATCTTCACCGGCGACGTCGCAGCCGGCGTGCTCGCCTCGAACCCGCTCATCACGATGTCGGTGGTCGCGGGGTCGGGGCACTCGCTGCACCGTGACAAGCCGGAGGAGACCGTCCGACAGCTGGAAGAGGCACTCGCATGAGCACGTTCGACCCGACCGCGTACCTGCCCGACGACCTGCTCGAGCGCATCCGCGAGCGGGCTCCGATCCACGACCGCGACAACACGTTCCCCCAGCAGGATCTCGACGAGCTCCGCGACGCCGGATACCTCTCGATCCTCGTGCCGACCGAGCGCGGCGGCGCAGGTCTGGGGCTCGCCGAGGCGGCGATCCTGCAGCAGCGGCTCGCGACGGCGGCCCCCGCGACCGCCCTCGCGATCAATATGCACCTCGTCTGGACGGGCGTGGCCAAGGTCTTCTCCGACCGCGGCGTCGCCGGCCTGGAGTTCGTGCAGGACGGCGCGGTGGCCGGCGAGGTCTTCGCGTTCGGCATCAGCGAGGGCGGCAACGACCTCGTGCTGTTCGGCAGCGACACGGACGCCGCGCCCACCTCCGACGGCGGCTACTCCTTCACCGGAACCAAGATCTTCACCTCCCTCGCGCCCGTGTGGACGAGGCTCGGCCTGCATGGCCTCGACACGACGAGCGCCGATGCCCCGAAGCTCGTGTTCGCCTTCGTCGAGCGGACCGACGCGGTCGTCACGGGCGACGACTGGGACACGCTCGGCATGCGCGCCACGCAGAGCCGCACCACCCGGCTGAACGGCGCCACCGCGGATGCCGCGCACGTCGTCCGCCGCATCGATCCGGGGCCGAACCCCGACCCGATCGTCTTCGGGATCTTCTCGGTCTTCGAGATCCTGCTCGCCTCGGTCTACACGGGCATCGCCCGTCGCGCGCTCGACCTGGCCGTGCAGACGGCGCACGCCCGCCGCTCGAAGAAGACGGGCGCCGCCTACAGTCAGGATCCCGACATCCGCTGGCGCATCGCCGACATGGGACTCGCCTACGACGCCCTGCCTCCGCAGATCGCCGCGCTCGCCCGCGACGTCGACGAGAAGGTCGACAACGGCGCCCGCTGGTTCACCCTGCTCTCGGGGGTCAAGCACCGGGCGATCACCATGTCGAAGCACGTCGTCGACCAGGCGATGCTCGTCGCGGGCGGCGGCTCGTACTTCTCGTCGAACGAGCTGTCCCGGCTGTACCGCGATGTGCTGGCGGGCGCTTTTCACCCGTCAGACCCCGAGTCGGCGCACGCGACCGCGGCGAGCGCCTGGCTGGGCCCGCTCGACTCCTAGCCCGATATTCTGCGGTTTCCCGAGCAGGATTCCGGAAAATCTGCGGAATCGGTTGAAGAGAGCCCGCGCCGGTGCGAGGATCGCATCATGCCGTCCTCGAAAAAGCACCCCCCGTTGGATGATGTCGCGAAGACCATCATCGAGCTGCTCCAGGAGGACGGCCGACGGTCGTACTCCGACATCGGGCGAGAGGTCGGCCTGAGCGAGGCCGCCGTCCGGCAGCGGGTTCAGCGCCTGACCGAGTCCGGTGTCATGCAGATCGTCGCGGTCACCGACCCGATGCAGCTGGGCTTCCCTCGACAGGCCATGATCGGCATCCGCGTCTCCGGCGACACCAGGGTTGTCGCCGAGGCGATCGCCGAGATCCCCGCGATCGACTATGTCGTGATCACTGTCGGCTCCTTCGACATCCTCGCCGAGGTCGTGTGCGAGGACGACGAAGACCTGCTCGCCCTGATCAACGACCGCATCCGCCCGATCGACGGGGTGCTGTCGACCGAGACCTTCATCTACGCCAAGCTGCAGAAGCAGCTCTACAACTGGGGGACCAGATGAGCACGCAACGCACGACTCCGTCCGAGGCCGAACTCCAGGCGATGGCCAAGGACCATCTGTGGATGCACTTCACCCGTCAATCGACGATGGAGAAGAGCGGCGTGCCGATCATCGTCAAGGGCGACGGTCACCGCATCTGGGACTCGAAGGGCAAGGAGTACTTCGACGGCCTCGCCGGGCTCTTCGTCGTGAACGCCGGGCACGGACGCCGGCGTCTCGCCGAGGCGGCAGCGAAGCAGGCATCCGAGCTCTCCTTCTTCCCGCTCTGGTCGTATGCGCATCCCGCTGCCATCGAACTCGCCGACAGGCTGGCCGATGAGGCCCCCGGCGACCTCAACCGCGTCTTCTTCTCCACCGGTGGAGGCGAGGCGGTCGAGACCGCGTTCAAGCTCGCGAAGCACTACTGGAAGCTGCAGGGCAAGCCCACCAAGCACAAGGTGATCTCGCGCTCGGTCGCCTACCACGGCACCCCGCAGGGCGCCCTGGCGATCACCGGCATCCCGGCGATGAAGTCGATGTTCGAGCCGGTCACCCCCGGCGGCTTCCGGGTGCCGAACACCAACTTCTACCGTGCGGCCGAGATGGGCGGCCCGAGCGACGACCTCGAGGCCTTCGGGCGGTGGGCCGCCGACCGCATCGAGGAGATGATCCTGTTCGAGGGCGCCGACACCGTCGCCGCCGTCTTCCTCGAGCCGGTGCAGAACTCGGGCGGATGCTTCCCACCCCCTCCCGGCTACTTCGCCCGGGTGCGCGAGATCTGCGACCGCCATGACGTGCTCCTCGTCTCGGACGAGGTCATCTGCGCGTTCGGTCGACTCGGCCACACGTTCGCATGCACGGGCCTCGGGTACGTGCCCGACATGATCACGTGCGCCAAGGGCATGACGAGCGGCTACTCGCCGATCGGAGCCACGATCATCAGCGACCGGATCTACGAGCCCTTCTCGAAGGGCGACGTGTCGTTCCCGCACGGCTACACCTTCGGCGGACATCCGGTCTCGGCGGCGGTCGCGCTCGAGAACCTCGCCATCTTCGACGAGGAGGGGCTCAACGAGCACGTGCGCGAGAACTCGCCGCTGTTCCGTGCCGAGCTCGAGACCCTGCTCGACCTGCCCATCGTCGGAGACGTGCGCGGCGACGGCTACTTCTTCGGCATCGAACTCGTGAAGGACAAGAGCACGAGAGAGACGTTCGACGACGACGAGTCCGAGCGGCTGCTGCGGGGCTTCCTCTCCCCCGCCCTGTTCGAGGCCGGGCTCTACTGCCGCGCCGACGACCGCGGCGACCCCGTGATCCAGCTCGCGCCGCCGCTCACCGTGGGCCCTGCCGAGTTCCGCGAGATCGGGCAGATTCTGCGCAGTGTGCTCTCCGACGCCCAGTCGGTGCTCTGACCCCGGCGCTCTGACGTCGGACCGCTCTTTCAGTCGGATGCCGCGGTGCGCCGCCTCGCGAGAAGCGCGAGGTGGAGCGCCGCGATCGTCTCGCCGTCGTCGAGATCGGCCCCCAGCAGGTCGCCGATCAGCGTGAGGCGCTGATAGAAGACCGACCGTGACAGGTGGCTCGCCGCGGCCGCGGCCGAGCGATTGCCCGGGTGCGCCACCAGGGCCGCGAGCACCTCGAGCAGGTCGCCGCGGCGTTCCCTGTCGTGCCGGATCAGCGGCGCCAGCATGCGCTCGCTGTGCTCGTGCAGCCGGTGATCGTCGCGCAGGGTGGCGACGAGCCGCTCGAGCGGGCGATCGTCGACGCGGCGCACTCGCGCACCCGCCTCGGCCCGATCGCTGTCGGCCAGGTCGCGCGCCGCACGCAGCGAGCCGAGCAGACCGATCACGTCGTCGGCGAGCGGACCCACGAAGACGGCGCGGTTCGGACCGGCGATGCGCAGCAGCACCTCGTCGGACAGCGCGGCGGATGCGGGCACCGACAGCAGCGCGACGTCGTCGCCGTCGACCCGGGCGGCGACGACCGCGAACCCGGCCTGCCGCGCCCGGTAGGCGAGCTCGCTGATCGAGGCGCTGCCCCGCGCGACGATCCCGTGGCAATGGCGGTCTCGGAGCGCGAATCCTCCGGCGCGCAGCCGCGCGTCGATGTCGTCGGCCTTGGCGAAGCGCGCGCCGAGCAGGTCGTCGATCACCCCGCGCTGGGCCAGCAACGACCATTCGGCATCGCCGCCGTCGGCGATGCATCCGAACGCGAGGGCCGTCGCGCCCTGCTCGAGCACCGTGACCCGACCGGCGGGGTGCGGCGGGCCCGGCAGCGCGAGGAGCGTGCCCCAGCGCACCCCGCGCGCCTGCACCGGCACCGTCTCGGCAGCACCGCGACTTTCGATCACCTCGGCTATCGACATCCCGAGCCCCTCGGTCGCGATCACCTCGCGCGCGAGGTTCTCGAGCACCACCGGCGCACCGAGAGAGCGCGCGGTCTCGGAGACCACGACGTCTGCAGGGGCCCCCTGCAGACTCAGCGCGGTGAAGAGCTCGTGCAGGTGCTGCCGTTCGCGCAGCGCCTGCGTCTGCGCGGCGATCAGCGCATGGTGCACGGCTTCGGTCACGGCGACGAACTTCACCTCGCGTGTGAGGGCGATGAGCGCCAGCCCCACGGCGGCGCAGATGTCGACGACCGGCTGCGGCACGCTCTGGCGGGCGGTCTTCAGCTCGAACACGATGCCGGCGATGCCCGCCCGATGCAGGCTCGACGCGAAGCGTCGCAGCTCGGCATCGTCGACCGGCCACCCGGCTCCGGTGGTCAGCAGCAGTTCACCGCCGTCGAGCAGGCGCGCCACCCCGACGCTGTCGGAGACATGCACCCAGCGCACGGCGGCCTCGAGAGCGGGCCCGCCGACGATCACGTCGGGTTCACCCCTCTGCACCGCAGGCTCTGCGAGCACGTCAGCCACTGTGAGGAAGACGGCGCCCGCCGGACGATCTGTCCGATCACCGACGATCTCGCTACGTTCTGACACCGCTGCGCCTCCTGGTGCTCTGTGATCATGGGAGGAAGTCAGCGTATCGCCACTCAGTCAGAATGTTCGATCCGCATCTCTCACCCCCAAGGAGCCCCGTGGACATCGTCCGTCACCTCATCAATGGAGCAGAGACCGCCGAAGCGGCGCGCACGGGACAGGTCTTCGACCCGGCCACGGGCCAGGTGTCGAGGCAGGTCGCCTTCGCCTCCACCGCCGAGGTCGACCAGGCGATCACCGCCGCGGCATCCGCTCTGCCCGCCTGGCGCGAGACCAGCCTCATCAAGCGCGCCGACGTGTTCTTCCGTCTGCGCCAGCTGCTCAAGGAACGCACGCCCGAGCTCGCGGCGATCGTCACCTCGGAGCACGGCAAGGTGCTCTCGGATGCCGCCGGCGAGGTCTCGCGCGGCATCGAGAACGTCGAGTTCGCCGCCGGCCTCGTGCACCTGCTCAAGGGCGAGCGCAGCGAGCAGGTCTCGCGTGGGGTCGACGTGCACTCGGTCAAGCAGCCCGTCGGAGTCGTCGCCGCGATCACGCCGTTCAACTTTCCCGTGATGGTGCCGCTGTGGATGGTCGCCTCGGCCATCGCGTGCGGCAACACGGTGGTGCTCAAGCCGAGCGAGAAGGACCCGTCCGCCTCGGTCTGGCTCGCGAAGCTCTTCCAGGAGGCGGGTCTTCCCGACGGCGTGCTCAACGTGGTGCACGGCGACAAGGAGGCCGTCGACACGCTGCTCGAGTCGCCGCGCGTGAACGCGATCAGCTTCGTGGGCTCTACCCCGATCGCCCGGTCTATCTACCAGCGTGCGTCGGCCGCGGGCAAGCGCGTGCAGGCCCTGGGCGGCGCGAAGAACCACCTGGTCGTGATGCCGGATGCCGACATCGACGCCGCTGCCGACGCTGCCGTCTCGGCAGCCTACGGCTCGGCCGGCGAACGCTGCATGGCCGTGTCGGTGCTGGTCGCGGTCGGCGACATCGCCGACGACCTCGTCGCAGCGATCGCCTCGCGCATCGAGGGCCTCACCATCGGCGCCGGCACGGATGCTGCGAGCGAGATGGGGCCGCTCATCACCCGCGAGCACCGCGACCGCGTCGCGTCGTACGTGACGGGCGCCGCCGCCGAGGGGGCGACGGTCGTGGTCGACGGCACGACGAAGGAGTTCGACTCCGACGGCTTCTTCATCGGAGTCAGCCTGATCGATCAGGTCGCCCCGGGCATGAAGGTGTACGACGATGAGATCTTCGGTCCGGTGCTCTCGGTCGTGCGCGTCGAGACCTACGCCGACGCCGTCGAGCTCGTCAACGCGAACGCGTACGGCAACGGCACCGCGATCTTCACGCGCGACGGCGGCACCGCCCGTCAGTACGAGTTCGACATCGAAGTCGGCATGGTCGGCGTCAACGTGCCGATCCCCGTGCCGATCGGCGCCTACTCGTTCGGCGGCTGGAAGGACTCGCTCTTCGGCGACTCGCACATCTACGGCCCCGAATCGGTGCACTTCTACACCCGGTCGAAGGTCGTCACCACCCGCTGGCCCGACCACACGCCCTCGCAGATCGACCTGGGCTTCCCGAGCAACCACTGAGACTCCGAGAGCAGAGACACGAGACATGACGAACTACACCGACCGGCATGGTGCATCCCACACGCTGCCCGCGCCGGAAGCCGAGGCACAGGTGCGTGCAGACGACCGCGGCCACGTCTTCCACTCCTGGAGCGCCCAGGGACTCATCGATCCGCTGCCCGTCGCCGCGGGCGAGGGCTCGACGTTCTGGGACTACGCCGGCAACGCCTACCTCGACTTCTCGAGCCAGCTCGTGAACCTCAACCTCGGTCACCAGCATCCCGATCTCGTCGCCGCGATCCAGGAGCAGGCGGGTCGCCTCTCGACCATCCAGCCGGCGATGGCCAACGACGTGAGGGGCGAGCTCGCCCGACTCATCGTCGAGGTCGCGCCCGAGGGGTTCGAGAAGGTGTTCTTCACGAACGGCGGGGCCGAGGCCAACGAGTACGCGGTGCGTATGGCCCGTCAGTCGACGGGCCGTCACAAGGTGCTCTCGATGTACCGGAGCTATCACGGGTCGACCTCGACCGCGATCTCGCTGACCGGCGACCCGCGCCGATGGGCCAACGGCACGCCCGATGCGGGCGCCGTGCGCTTCTTCGGGCCTTATCTCTACCGCTCGCCGTTTCACGCCGAGACGCCCGAGCAGGAGTCCGAGCGCGCACTCGCGCACCTCGAGCAGACTATTCAGCTCGAGGGTCCGCAGACCATCGCCGCGATCATCATCGAGACCGTCGTCGGCACCAACGGCGTGCTCGTGCCGCCGCCCGGCTACCTGCCGGGCGTGCGCGAGCTGTGCGACCGCTACGGCATCGTCTACATCGCCGACGAGGTCATGGTCGGCTTCGGGCGGCTCGGCGAGTGGTTCGGCATCGACGCCTACGAGGGCCGCCCCGACCTGATCACCTTCGCCAAGGGCGTGAACTCGGGCTACGTGCCGCTCGGCGGCGTCGTTATCTCGGAGCGCATCGCCAAGGCGTTCGACACCATGCCCTTCGCCGGCGGGCTGACCTACTCGGGCCACCCGCTCGCGTGCGCCGCAGGAGTCGCGACCTTCGAGGTGTTCCGCCGCGACGGCATCCTCGAGCGCGTGCGCGACCTGGGCGAGCGCATCGTCGAGCCGACGCTGCGCCGCTGGGTCGACACCCACCCGAGCGTCGGACAGGTGCGCGGACGCGGGCTCTTCTGGGCCGTCGAGCTCGTGCGCGACAAGGAGACGCGCGAGCCGCTCGTGCCGTTCAACGCCAGCGGAGCGGATGCTGCGCCGGTCGCCGCCTTCGCCGCCGCCGCGAAGAAGGCCGGCGTCTGGCCGTTCACGCACTTCAACCGCATGCACGTGGCACCGCCGCTCGTGATCAGCGAGGACGACCTCGTGCGCGGTCTCACCGTGCTCGACCAGGCACTCGCCGTCGCCGACGAGGCAGCCACGAGCTGACCGTGCTGTGAGCTGACAGTGCCGTGAGGTGCAGCCGCTGCTGCGCGGGTTCAGATCAGGAATCCGCGCAGCAGCGCTTCGGACCCTGCGAGGTGGTCGCGCATCGCGGCCTCGGCGGCGTCGGGGCGTCCGGCGAGGATAGCCGTCACGATGCGCTCATGCTGCTCACCCGAGTGCTGGATGTTGCGCGGCATCAGCGGGAACGTGTCGAGCCACGCGTTGACGTCCGCTCTGTTCTCGGCGACGAGCGCGACGAGCGAGGGGATGCCCGCGGCCTCCGCGATCGCCAGGTGCAGCAGGGTGTCGAGTCGCCGATACTCCTCGGGTCCGGCAGGCAGCGCGGCCTCGTGTCGCGCCCACAGGTCGGCGCGCGTCGCGGCATCCAGCGTCCGGCTCGCGGCGGCTCGCACCGCACCGGTCTCGAGAACTCGACGCAGTCCCAGCACGTCATCGACCTCGGCCGCGGTCACAGCGCCCGCATCCGAGGGCTCAGGCAGCGGGTCGGCGACGAACGTGCCGCCGTACCGCCCCCGCTTGGGCACGAGGTAGCCCGTGTCGGCGAGCTCGCGGATCGCCTCGCGCACGGTGTCGCGGCTGACGCCGAAGGATGCCGCGAGCTCGCGCTCCGGCGGCAGCGACTCCCCCGGCGCGACGACGCCGAGGCGGATGGTCTGCACGAGGCGAGCGACCGCATCCTCGAGGGCGTTCCCGCGGCGCAGCGGCCGGTAGACGGCCCGGCGCACCGCGACGAGATCGCCGTCGGAAGGGTGCTCGCTCATGGTTCTCAGCCTGTCACAGCGACATGATCCCGCTTCACAGCGTCCGACTTCACAGCATCCGACTTCACAGTGGAGTGACGTAGGCGTTGGTGATGCCGCCGTCGACGACGAAGGCGCTGGCGGTGATGAACGATGAGTCGTCCGACGCGAGGAACGCGACGGCGGCCGCCAGCTCCGACGGCTCGGCGAAGCGCCCCATCGGCACGTGCACGAGTCGGCGCTGTGCGCGCTCGGGGTCCTTGGCGAACAGCTCCTGCAGCAGCGGGGTGTTGACGGGTCCCGGGCACAGGGCGTTCACGCGCACGCCCTGTCGCGCGAACTGCACGCCGAGCTCGCGGGACATCGCGAGCACACCGCCCTTCGACGCGGTGTAGCTGATCTGCGAGGTCGCAGATCCCAGCAGCGCGACGAACGAGGCCGTGTTGATGATCGATCCTCGGCCCGCAGGCACCATGTGGCGAAGGGCCGCACGGCTGCAGAGATACACGCTCTTGAGGTTCACATCCTGCACGCGATCCCAGGCGGGCAGCTCGGTCGTCTCGATCGAGTCGTCATCTGCGGGAGAGATGCCCGCGTTGTTGAACGCGATGTCGATGCGACCGAACTCCGCCGCGACGCCGTCGAAGAGCGCGTTGACCTTGGCCTCATCGGCGACGTCGACCGGACGGAACGCGCCGCCCACCTCGGCCGCAGCCGCTTCGCCCGTGGCCGGGTCGACATCGGCGATGACGACGAACGCGCCCTCGGCGGCGAAGCGCTGGGCGGTGGCGAAGCCGATGCCGCTCGCGCCTCCGGTGATGATGGCGACGCGGTCCTCGAGGCGCTGGGTCAGATCGATGGTCATGTGTGTTCTCCGTTGCAGGGTGGGGATGCGGGAATCTGTGTGCGTGATCAGTCGTCGGTCGCGAAGAAGACGTTCTTCGTCTCCGTGAAGTGCTCGGCGGCGTCGGGTCCGAGCTCACGCCCGAGGCCCGAAGCCTTCATGCCGCCGAACGGCGTCGCGTAGCGCACCGATGAGTGCGAGTTCACCGAGAGCACTCCGCTCTGCACGCCACGGGAGACGCGCACGGCTCGTCCGAGGCTCTCGGTCCAGATCGATCCGGCGAGGCCGTAGGCGGTGTCGTTCGCCAGGCGGATCGCATCGGCCTCATCGTCGAACGGCATCACCGCGACGACCGGGCCGAACACCTCCTGCTGCGCGATCCGGTCGGACGGATCGGCGAGCACCACGGCGGGCGCGAACCAGAAGCCGTCCCCCTCGGGCGCACTGCCGCGGAACGCGATGTTCGCGTCGTCGAGGAACCCGGCGACGGTGTCGCGGTGTGCGGCCGAGATGAGCGGCCCCATGTCGGTGTCGGCGCTCGACGGGTCGCCCACCCGCCAGGCGGCGACCGCCGGTTCGAGCAGTTCGAGGAACCGGTCGTACACCGACCGCTGCACGAGCAGTCGGCTGCGCGCGCAGCAGTCCTGTCCGGCGTTGTCGAAGACGGAGCCCGGCACGGCCGCGACGGCCTTGTCGAGGTCGGCATCCGCGAACACGATGTTGGCGCTCTTGCCGCCGAGTTCGAGGGTGACGGGCTTGAGCGCCCTGGCGCAGCCGGCCGCGACCTCGATGCCGACCTCGGTCGACCCGGTGAAGACGACCTTGCGGACATCCGGGTGCTCGACGAGGCGCTGTCCGACCACGGAGCCCGAGCCGGTGACGACCTCGAACAGTCCTTCGGGGAGGCCCGCTTCGAGGGCGAGCTCGCCGAGCCGGATGGCAGTGAGCGGGGTGAGCTCGGCCGGCTTCAGCACCACGGCGTTGCCCGCGGCGAGCGCCGGCGCGAATGCCCACGCCGCGATCGTCATGGGGAAGTTCCACGGCACGATGACCCCGACCACGCCGTACGGGTCGTGGAAGGTGACGTCGAGTCCGCCCGCGACCGGGATCTGCCGCCCCGAGAGCCGCTCGGGGTCGGCCGAGTAGTAGTTGAGCACCTGCGCGACGTGACCTGCTTCCCAGCGGGCAGAGCCGATCGGATGCCCGGAGTTGAGCACCTCGAGTTGCGCGAGCTCTTCCGCGGCGGCCTCGACCGTGCGCGCGAATGCACGCAGCGCATCGGCGCGTGCGACGGGGGCGAGCGCCGCCCACCGGCGCTGCGCCGCCACGGCGCGGGCGATCGCGGCATCCGTCTCACCGATGTCGGCGCGCGCGATCTCGCGGATCGCCGCACCGGTCGACGGGTTGATGACTGTGAACGCGCTCATCGGGCGTCCTCCTTCCGCCGTGCGGCGAACGCACGGGCCTGTGAGATGAGATCGGTGAAGAGTCGCCGATCCTCGGCGTTCTCCTCGGGATGCCATTGGACGCCGACGATGTGGCCGGCCGAGGTGTCGACGAAGGCCTGCACGAGTCCGTCGGCGGAGTGCGCCGCCGCGACGAGACCGTCGCCCAGGCGATCGACGCCCTGGTGGTGGTAGCTGTGCACCCGCATCTCGGTCTCGCCGGTGATCTCGGCGAGTGGCGTCTCGGTCGACACCTCGACGTCGTTCTCGGCGAAGACACCCCCGCCGATGCGGTACTTCTCGGTGCCGAGCGATTCGGGCAGGTGCTGCTGCAGGGTGCCTCCGCGGGCGACGTTCACGAGCTGAAGGCCGCGGCAGATGGCGAGCACCGGGATGCCGCGGCGCTCCGCCGCTCGGAACAGGGCGAGCTCCCACGCGTCGCGGTCGGCCCTGGCGGGGTCGGTGAGCGGATGCCGGTCCTCGCCGTACAGCTCGGGGGCGACGTCAGCGCCGCCGGAGAGCACGAGACCGTCCATACCCGAGATCGCCGCATCCGCGGCATCCGGATCCTGCGGGGGAAGAAGAAGCGCGATGCCGCCGACCGAGGTCACGCTCGTGAGGTACTGCTCGGGCAGGAACGCCGCCCTGACATCCCACACCCCCTGCTGCGCCCGCTCGAGGTAGGTCGTGACGCCGATCAGCGGCGCGGGGTCAGAGACGCTCGAAGCCACGGATGCGCTCCCAGTCGGTGACGGCGGCATCGTAGGCTTCCACCTCGATGCGGGCCTGGTTCAGGTAGTGCTCGACCACGTCGTCGCCGAACGCCGCCCTCGCGATGGTCGACTCGCTGAAGAGCTTCGCCGCCTCGCGCAGAGTCGTGGGCAGGTGGTCGACGCCCGCCTCATAGGCATTGCCGGTGAAGCGCTCGGGCAGCGGAAGCTCGTTCTCGATGCCGTGCAGACCGCCCGCGATGATCGCCGAGATCGCGAGGTAGGGGTTCACGTCGCCGCCGGGCACCCGGTTCTCGACCCGCAGCCCCGACCCCGATCCGACCACGCGCAGAGCGCACGTGCGGTTGTCGATGCCCCAGGCGACTCCGGTGGGCGCGAAGCTGCCCTTGGCGAACCGCTTGTACGAGTTGATGTTCGGAGCGAGCAGCAGGGTGAACTCGCGGAGCGTGGCGAGGATGCCGGCGATCCAGTGCTCCATGACCGGGCTGAAGCCGTGCTCGCCGTCGCCCGCCATGACCGGAGCGCCCGACTCGTCGCGCAGAGAGAGGTGGATGTGGCAGCTGTTGCCCTCGCGCTCATTGAACTTGGCCATGAAGGTCAGCGCCTTGCCGTGCTGCTCGGCGATCTCCTTCGCGCCGTTCTTGTAGATCGCGTGCTGGTCGGCGGTCTCTCGCACCTCCGCGTAGCGGAATGCGATCTCCTGCTGACCGAAGTTGCACTCGCCCTTCACTCCCTCGCAGTAGAGCCCCGCACCGTCCATGCTGTTGCGGATGTCGCGCAGCAGCGGCTCCATGCGCGTCGAGGCGAGCAGGTTGTAGTCGACGTTGTAGTCGGTCGCGGGCGTCAGACCCTCGTACTTGCGCGCCCACGCGTCGCGGTACGTGTCGTCGAAGACGATGAACTCGAGCTCCGTGCCCGAGTACGCGGTCCAGCCCCGCTCGGCGAGGCGGTCGCGCTGGCGATCGAGGATCGCACGCGGCGACGGGCCGACGGGTTCGCCGTTCTGCCAGACGAGGTCGGCCATGACGAGCGCCGTCCCATCGAGCCACGGGATGTTGCGCATCGTCTCGACGTCGGGCTTGAGCACCATGTCGCCGTACCCGCGGTCCCATCCCGACATCGCATACCCGTCGACCGTGTTCATGTCGACATCCACCGACAGCAGGTAGTCACAGGCCTCGGCACCGTGAGCCAGGATGTCCTCCTGGAACAGCCTCGCCGACACGCGTTTGCCGACCAGCCGCCCCTGCGCGTCCGCGAAGGCCACGATCACCGTGTCGATCTCACCGGCGGCGATGCCGGCATCCAGCTGTTCGATGCTCAGGTTTCCCGACATCTGACGCTCCGTTCTCCTGCGGTGAAGCGATCGGCCGACCGGCTTCGCCCTCAGAGTAGATCACTGTCGCGTTTAAAGGTAGACGAAACCACCATTGACTGTCACAATCGTCCGCAAGGTGCACCCGGCGCCTGCACGCATGCGAACGGAGAGCGGATGTCCCAGCAGAGCAATGAATCCCGCAAGGTCGCCGGAGCGACCTATACACGCGCCGGGAGTGACTATTTCGAGAAACGCACGCTGAAGAGATCCGCCGGAGTCTGGGGGCTGTGGGGGCTCGCGGTCGCCGCCGTGATCTCGGGCGACTTCTCGGGCTGGAACTTCGGCATCGACTTCGCGGGCTTCGGCGGGATGCTGATCGCCTTCGCCATCCTCGTCGCGATGTACTACGGCATGATCTTCGCGATCGGCGAGATGGCTGCCGCGATGCCGCACACCGGCGGCGCGTACTCCTTCGCGCGCTCGGCCATGGGCCCGTGGGGCGGCCTCGTCACGGGGGCCGCCGAAACCATCGAGTACGTCGCCACCACGGCGGTGATCGTCTACTTCTCGGCGTCGTATGCCAACGGCATCACGAGTGAGCTACTCGGCCTGGAGCTGCCCGGCTGGGTCTGGTACCTCATCCTCTATGTGGTCTTCATAGCCCTGAACTCCGCGGGCGCCGCGATCTCGTTCCGCTTCGCGATCGTCGTCTCGGTGATCTCGATCGGCATCATCCTGGTGTTCTCCGCCATGGCGATCTTCTCGGGTGCGTTCTCGTGGGATGCGCTGTGGGACATCGTCCCGGACGAAGGACAGTCGACGTTCCTTCCCCACGGCGTCCTGCCGATCCTGTTCGCGCTTCCGTTCGCGATGTGGTTCTTCCTGGGCATCGAAGAGCTGCCGCTCGCTGCGGAAGAGTCGCACAACCCGACCCGCGACATCCCGAAGGCCGGATTCTGGGCTCGCGGCACGCTCATCGTCACCGGTCTCCTGGTGCTCTTCCTCAACACCGGAGTGATCGGCGCCGAGGCCACCGGCACCGCGGGCGAGCCCCTGCTCGACGGCTTCCGCGCGATCGTCGGCGACCAGCTCGCCGCCGTGCTCGCCCTGTTCGCACTGATCGGCCTGCTCGCCTCGCTGCAGGGCATCATGTTCGCCTACGGACGCAACATGTACTCGCTGTCTCGCGCCGGGTACTACCCGCGCTTCCTCTCGCTCACCGGCAAGCGCCAGACGCCGTGGGTCGCCCTCACGGTCGGTGCCGCGATCGGCTTCGTCGCCCTGATCGTGCTCGACGTGCTCACCGCGGTCGACTCCGAGGGCGCGGGCACCGTCGCCGGTGCGATCGTGCTGAACATCGCCGTCTGGGGCGCCGTCGTCGCCTACGGTCTGCAGCTCGTGTCGTTCATCATCCTGCGCAAGAAGTTCCCGAACGTCGATCGTCCCTACGTCAGCCCGTGGGGCATCCCCGGCGCGGTCATCGCGCTCGTGATCGCCGCTCTGATCTTCGTGGGCTTCCTGCTCAACCCGACGTTCGGCCCGGCGATCATCGCGATCGCGATCGTCTACGCGATCATCCTGCTCGGCTTCGGACTGTTCTTCCGCCACCGCCTCGTGCTCTCACCCGAAGAGGAGTACGCGCTGTCGGGCGGCTCCCACGGCGACCCGCAGGCCGAGGGCTACGACGCCATGGAGGGTGAGGTCTTCGACGGAAAGCGGTGACGCGAGAGGAGCGCGGCAGGCCCGACCCTACTTGCGGTCGAAGTCGAACGCCTTGAGCAGTTCGGCGACAGCCTTGTCGCGCTCCTCCCCGCCCTCGTCGAACATGTGCGTCACGTGCGTGCGCAGATGATTCTCGAGCAGCAGACGGTTCAACGACTCCAGTGAGCGCTGGATCGCGCGGGACTGCGTGATGATGTCCATGCAGTACTCCTCGTTCTCGATCATCCGCGCGACGCCGCGCATCTGACCCTCGAGGATGCTGGTGCGGTGCAGGGCACGCTTCTTGATGTCTTCGATCACGCTTCGAGGGTATCCCGCGTGAAAGGATGACGTCATGCCGCGAACCCCGATGGCGCTTCTGTCGCCCGCAGACCAGGTACGACTTCGCGCTCTGCGGCGCATGAAGGCAGTGGCTCTCGGCGCGCTGATCTTCATGGCCGTCGTGTTCGTGATCGCGTTCGCGTTCCAGGAGCGGCAGCCGTGGCTCGGCTACGTGCGGGCCGCCGCCGAGGGCGGGATGGTGGGTGCTCTCGCCGACTGGTTCGCCGTGACGGCGCTCTTCCGCAGGCCGCTGGGTCTGCCGATCCCGCACACCGCGATCATCCCGAATCGCAAAGACGAGATCGGGCGGACGCTCGGCGAGTTCGTCGAGACGAACTTCCTCGAGGCGAGCGTCGTGCGCACCAAGCTCGCGAGCACCGCCATCGCGAAGCGTGCGGGCGACTGGCTGCGCGAGCCGGCCCACGCCGAGCGGGTGGGCGCCGAGGGAGCGACGATCGCGACCGCCGTGCTCAACGCCCTGAGCGACGACGACGTGCGCGACCTCATCACCGACCTCGCCCGCGAGCACCTCGTCTCGCCCGAATGGGGTCCGCCGGCCGGGGCCTGGCTCGAGAAGATCGTCGAGGCGGACGCACATCACGGCGCGGTCGACCTCGCAGCCGACAGCATCGCCCGCTGGCTGGACGCCAACGCCGAGTCGTTCTCGGGACTCATCTCGCGGCGGCTCCCCGGGTGGGTGCCCAAGCTCGCGCACCGGTTCGTCGACGACACCGCCTACAACGAGGCGGTCAAGTTCGTGCGCGCCGTGCAGGCCGACCCGAAGCATCCCGCTCGCATCGCCGTCGACGGCTACCTCGCCCGCCTGGCCGACAGCCTGCAGAACGACCCCGCGACCAGGGCCAAGCTCGAGAACGCCAAAGCCTCTCTGTTCGACAGCCCGCGCGTCGGCGCCCTCGCCGCCGAGGCATGGAACACGGCCAAGAACGGACTGCTCACTGCCCTCGCCGACCCCCAGAGCGGCCTGCGGGTGCGCGCGGCACAGGCTCTGCAGGAGATCGGCGAGCGGCTGACGACGGATGCCGCACTGCAGCACCGCGTCGACACCTGGGTGTCGGATGCCGCGGTGTTCCTCGTCGACCGGTACCGCCACGACATCGCGTCGATCATCACCGACACCGTCGAGCGCTGGGACCCGGTCGAGACGACGGAGAAGATCGAGCTCATGGTCGGGCGCGATCTGCAGTACATCCGCCTGAACGGCACATTCGTCGGCGCGCTCGCAGGCCTCGCCATCTTCACGATCGCCCATCTGCTGATCCCCGGGGTCTGAGCGCCCGGCCTCCGAGAATCCGCGTCAGAGCAGGGGCGGCAAGTACCATCGGGCCATGACCTCACCCCAGACCTGGATGATCACCGGCGCCGGCCGCGGGCTCGGGCGTGCAGTCGCCGAAGCCGCACTCGAGGCGGGGCACACCGTCGTCGCGACGGTCCGCGGCGAACACGATCTGCCCGATCACGACCGCCTGACGGTCATCACCCTCGACGTCCGCGACCGCTCCGCCGCTCACGACGCCGTCCACCTCGTGGTCGAGAAGCTCGGACGCGTCGACGTGCTCGTGAACAACGCCGGCTACGGGCTGATCGGCGCAGTCGAGGAGGCGTCGGAGGACGACGTCCGCACGATCATGGACACCAACCTGCTCGGTCCGCTCTGGCTCAGCCAGGCCGTCGTGCCGATCATGCGCGAGCAGGGAGGCGGGCACATCGTGCAGATCTCGACGGTCGGAGCCGTGGGCACGATGCCGCTGCTCGGTCTCTACAACTCCACGAAGTGGGGCCTGGAAGGATTCAGCGAGGCCATGGCCGCCGAAGTGGAACGCTTCGGCATCCGCGTGTCATTGATCGAACCGGGCGCGCTCGACACCGCGTGGGCGGGGCCGAGTATGCGGTTCAGCTCGCCGTCCCAGGCCTACGACGAGCAGCGCACCGCGTTGTTCGGCACCGCCGAGGCCCCCTGGCCCCCGAGCGATTCAGGCGGCGGCACCTCGCCGAGGGATGCCGCAGCGGCGATCCTCGAGCACGTCGCCTCGGCCGACGAGCGACGACTTCGCGTTCTCATCGGCGACGACGCTCCCGAACAGGTCGCCGCTGCGCTCGACCTTCGTAAACAGGACTACTCCCGCGATCCGCGGTTCCCGAGCGCATAGTCCCCCAGACCCTGTCAGATGCAGTTGCGAGGGTCCTCACCTATGACCGCCGATGACGCATCCACCCGTCCGGAACGCAGAGCGACGGGTGGGCGCTCTCGGCAGCGGGTCGTTGCGGCACTCGCCGTGCTGGTCAGCGGCGGAGCCGCCTTCCTCCTTGCGAGCTCGGCCCTCGATCTCGTGCGGGAGCAGTTGCACCACAACTGCGGCATGCAGCCGCCGGGCTCCGAGGGAGCAGGCACCTGGTTCTGCAGCGACGGGATCGGGTACCTCGGCATCGCAGGCGTCCTCGGCATGGGATGGCTCGCTGTCGTGCTGTCGGGCGTCCTCATCGCTCTGCTCGTCCGCCCCTCAGGACAGGCGCGACCGGCGCTCGTCATCCTCGCAGCAGTGTCCGCCGCGTGGGTGCTCGGGCTGACCTGGTCCGGGTCGACGACGAACGTTCAGGATCAGTACGCGCCCATGACGGGGGCCGAGTACTGGATCGAGGCGGTCGGACCGGCCGCCATGGTGAGCGCGATCGGCATCGCCGTCGGCGTGCTGAGTCTCCTGCCGACCGGGCCGCTCTCGTGGATTCTCGGGATCGTCGCGATCGTTCTGCTGGTCGTCGCGACCATGCTGCAGCCCGGGTTGAGCCTCAATCTCGTCCCCGCCGTAGGGCTGCTGACCGCGGCCACCGTCCGCGCGATCGACGTCGACACCGTCCTCGGCCGGAGGCCGCGTCAGGCTCGCCAGGCTCGCCAGCGGGACGCATCGCGCGGGAGAGCCAGCGGATGACCGTGCTCTTCGGCACGGCCGCCGTCATCTCCCTGCTGGCACTCGGCCTCGCGACTGCCATCGGCCTCGCGACTGCCATCGGCCTCGGGCTCCGGCCTCGACCGGTCCCCGAGTACTGGGCGAGCCTGGTCCCCACCGACCATGCCGAGCGTGGTGGACGCTGCGCGGACAGCGGCCGGGTCAGCGCGTGGCGAGGGCCGCGAGCATCTCGAGCACGCAGAGCGCCGCGAGCCTGACCGTGCGCATGTCATCGGTGTCGGCGGTCGCGTCGACCTCGGCGATGTCGGCACTCACGACGCGCGGATCCGCGACGATCGAACGGACGAGCGCGCGCAGCTCCCACGCGGCGAACCCGCCGGGAACGCTCGCCGGGCACCCGGGCGCTGCGGCCCGGTCGGCGGCGTCGACGTCGACATCGAGATGGATGCGGGCTGAGGCACCTGCTCCGGAGATGCGCGTCGCCTCGGCGACCACGTCATCGATCCCGCGGCGCCGCACCTCGTCGAGGGTGATCACCCGGATGCCCCACTCCGCGGCGCGCGTCGCGTAGGCTGCGGAGTTCGCGAAGTCCGCGATGCCGATCTGGACGATCCGGGTCGGGTCGATCCGCTCGCCGTCGGGGGCGTCCTCGATCAATCGCCGCACCGGCGACCCGTTCGAGATCCCGTCGCGCAGATCGAAGTGCGCATCGATCGTGATCAGTCCGGTCGCCCCCGCTCCTCGCGCGACCGGGTAGGTCAGCGCGTTGTCGCCTCCGAGAGCGATGACGAGACGGGCCGATTCGGCGAGCTCGTGCACGCGCGCGACGCTCGCCGCGATGCCGGCCTCGCCGTCGGGCTCGGCCACGTCGCCGGCGTCGAGCACGCGCAGCGCCTCGCCGAGATCGACGACGGGCGGACCCATGAGCGTCGCGCTGTACCGGGTCAGCGCCTCCCGGATCGCCCCGGGCGTCGCATGCGCGCCGGTCGGTGACAGCGAGGTGCGCCAGGTCGGCACACCGAGCAGCACGGCATCCGCATCGTCGCCGGCGGCGAAGGCGGGCCAGGAACCGGCGCGCGGCCAGAGGTCATCGTGCGAGAGGGCCATGGTTCTCCGTTCCTCGTACCTCGGCGGGCGACGCGAAGACCGCGACTCCGTCCTTCCAGACCTGATCGACGAGCGGCACTCCCGGTCGATACGCGAGGTGAATGCGCGTAGGAGCGGTCAGCAGCACGAGATCGGCCCTCGCCCCCACCGCGATCACGCCGACGTCGTCGCGTCGCAGCGCTTGCGCTCCCCCGGCGGTCGCCCCCCACACCGCCTCGGCGGGGGTCATGCCCATGTCGCGCACCGCGATCGCGATGCAGAACGGCATCGACGAGGTGAAGCTCGAGCCAGGGTTCGTGTCGCAGGCGAGCGCGACGGTGACACCCGCGTCGATCAGTCGGCGCGCATCGGGATAGGGCTGGCGGGTCGAGAACTCCACGCCCGGCAGCAGGGTGAGCACGGTGTCGGAGGCGGCGAGCGCTGCGACGTCGTCGTCGGTCAGGTAGGTGCCGTGGTCTATGGAGGCGGCGCCGAGCTCGACGGCGAGCCGCACCCCGTCGCCCGGGCCCAGTTGGCTCGCGTGCACTCGGGGCATGAGCCCCTGGACGACTCCGGCCTCGAGCACCCGTCGCGACTGCTCGACCGAGAAGGCGCCGGTCTCGCAGAACACGTCGATCCATCTCGCATGCGGAGCGCAAACCTCGAGCATCGGGCCCGTCACCAGGTCGACGTACTCGTCGGCGCGGTCGGCGTACTCGGCGGGAACGACGTGCGCGCCGAGGAACGTGACCTCCGGCGTGACCTCGGCGGCGAGTCGCACGAGCCGCTCTTCATCCGTGACGCTGAGCCCGTACCCGCTCTTGATCTCGATCGTGGTGGTCCCCTGCGCGAGCAGCTCATCCATGAACCCCCGAAGGCGAGCGCGCAGCTCGTCATCGCTCGCCGCTCGCGTCGCGGCGACGGTCGAGCGGATGCCACCCGCGGCGTACTTCTGTCCCGCCATCCGGGCCTCGAACTCGGCGGCACGATCTCCGCCGAACACGAGGTGGCTGTGGCTGTCGACGAACCCGGGGATGACCGCCCGCCCACCCGCGTCGATGATCTCGTCGGCGACAGGTGCGGCATCCGCCGAGCCGACCCAGGCGATCCGTCCGCCGTCGATCAGCACGGCTGCATCGTGCAGCGTGCCGAAGCGGTCTCCCTCAGGCGAGCCGACGTTCGTGGTCAGCTCTCCGATGTTCGTGATCAGTGTTGTGCTCACAGCATCGGCACCTTCAGGCCGCGCTCGCGGGCGATGTCGCGAGCGTGCTCGTATCCGGCGTCGACGTGCCGCATGACTCCGGTGCCGGGGTCATTGGTCAGCACGCGCTCGAGCTTCTCGGCGGCCAGTGCCGAGCCGTCCGCGACGCTGACCTGGCCCGCGTGGATCGAGCGTCCGATGCCGACGCCGCCACCGTGGTGCAGAGAGACCCACGACGCTCCGGATGCCGTGTTGAGCAGTGCGTTCAGCAGCGGCCAGTCGGCGATGGCATCCGAACCGTCCTTCATGGCCTCGGTCTCACGGTACGGTGACGCGACGGATCCGGAGTCGAGGTGATCTCGGCCGATCACGATCGGCGCCGACAGCTCACCGGACGCCACCATCTCGTTGAACTTGAGACCGGCGAGGTGGCGCTCCTTGTATCCGAGCCAGCAGATGCGCGCGGGCAAGCCTTCGAAGTGCACTTTCTCGCCCGCCTTCTCGAGCCATCGGTGCAGCGCCTTGTCGTCGGGGAAGAGCTCGGCGATCGCGCGATCGGTCTTGTAGATGTCCTCGGGGTCGCCCGAGAGCGCCGCCCAGCGGAAGGGTCCGCGGCCCTCTTCGAACTGCGGACGGATGTACGCCGGCACGAAGCCGGGGAACTCGAACGCGCGGTCGAAGCCGCCCAGCTGCGCCTCGGCCCGGATCGAGTTGCCGTAGTCGAAGACCGCGGCCCCGGCATCCTGGAACGCGACCATCGCCGCCACGTGCTGCGCCATCGACTCGCGAGAGCGGCGGGTGAACTCCTCGGCATCCCTTTCGGCTTCGGCCTTCCAGTCGGCGACCGAGATGCCCACCGGCAGGTAGGCGAGCGGATCGTGAGCGCTGGTCTGGTCGGTGACGATGTCGATCGGCACGCCCCGGCGCAGCAGCTCGGGGAAGACCTCTGCCGCGTTGCCGACGACGCCGACCGAGAGCGCTTCGCCGGCCTGCTTGGCTGCGACGACCCGGGCGATGGCCGCATCGAGATCCGTCGTGTACTCGTCGAGGTAGCCGTGCTGCACCCGGCGGGCGAGGCGCGACTCGTCGACATCGACGATCAGCACGACTCCGTCGTTGAGCGTGACGGCGAGCGGCTGCGCGCCGCCCATGCCTCCGGCGCCGCCGGTGAGGGTCAGCGTGCCCGTGAGCGAGTCCCGGCCGAGCGAGCGGGCGACTGCCGAGAAGGTCTCATAGGTGCCCTGCAGAATGCCCTGGGTTCCGATGTAGATCCACGACCCGGCGGTCATCTGGCCGTACATGATCAGACCGAGCTCTTCGAGCTTGCGGAACTCGGGCCAGGTCGCCCAGTCGCCCACGAGGTTCGAGTTGGCGATCAGCACGCGGGGCGCCCACTCGTGCGTGCGGAAGACGCCGACGGGCTTTCCCGACTGCACGAGCAGAGTCTCGTCGGGTTCCAGCTCGTCGAGCGTGCGCACGATCGCGTCGTACGCCTCCCAGCTGCGAGCCGCCTTTCCTGTGCCGCCGTAGACCACGAGGTCTTCGGGGTGCTCGGCGACCTCCGGGTCGAGGTTGTTCATCAGCATCCGCTTGGCCGCTTCTGCTCCCCAGCTCTTGGCGGTGCGCTGGTTGCCGCGGGCGGCACGGACGGCCCGGGGTCCGGTGGGCGTCGCGGAATCGGGTGTCGCGGTCGATTCGGGGGTCGCGGTCGATTCGGGGGTCGTGGTCGATTCGGGGGTCGTGGTGTCAGTCATTCGCGTGCTCCTTTGCGATGCGGGCGACGGCGCCGGACTGCACGAGCGCGGTCACGGCTTCCATGTCAGGTGAGAGGAAGCGGTCGGGTCCTGGTCCCGCCGCGACGGTGCGCACGAGATCGCGCACGGCGCCGGTCGCAGGACCCGCCTGCAGCGGTGCGCGCAGGTCGAGCGCGCGGGCGCCGGTGAGGATCTCGATCGCCAGCACGCGGCCCAGTCCGTCGATTGCGCGGCGGAGCTTGCGAGCGGCTGCCCACCCCATCGACACGTGGTCCTCCTGCATCGCCGACGACGGGATCGAGTCGACGGATGCCGGAACGGCGAGGCGCTTGAGCTCCGACACGATCCCCGCCGCGGCATACTGCGCGATCATCAGCCCCGAGTCGACGCCCACCTCATCGGCGAGGAATGGCGGCAGGCCGTGGTTGCGCGCAGGGTCGAGGGCGCGGTCGGTGCGACGCTCAGAGATCGAGGCGACATCGGCGACCGAGATCGCGAGGAAGTCCAGCACCGCCGCGACCGGCGCTCCGTGGAAGTTGCCGTTGGACTCGATGCGGCCGTCGACGGTGATCACGGGGTTGTCGATCACGCTCGCAAGCTCTCGGTCGGCGATCATCGACGCGTAGCCCACGGTGTCACGGGCGGTGCCGTGCACCTGGGGCGAGCAGCGCAGCGAGTAGGCGTCCTGCACGCGACCGTCCTCCGGGCCCTTGTGACTGTGCACGATGGGAGAGTCGCCGAGGAACGATCGCAGGTGGGCCGCGGACACGGCTTGCCCTGCCTGAGGGCGCAGTGCCATCAGGTCGGCCGCGAAGACGGCATCCGTGCCGAGCTGCGACTCGACCGACATCGCCGCCGCCATGTCGGCGGTGAGCAGCAGCGTCTCGAGATCGTGCAGGGCGAGCACCAGCATCCCGAGCATGCCGTCCGTGCCGTTGATGAGGGCGAGTCCCTCCTTCTCGACGAGAGTGAGCGGCTCGATGCCGGCGGCGGCCAGAGCGTCGGATGCCGGGATGAGCGTGCCCTCGGCGTCGCGGACGTCGCCCTCTCCCATCGTCGCGAGCGCGATGTGCGCGAGCGGGGCGAGATCGCCCGAGCAGCCGAGTGAACCGTATTCGCGCACGACCGGGGTGATCCCCGCGTTGAGCAGTCCCGCATACGTCTCGACCACAACAGGGCGGACGCCTGTGCGGCCGGAGGAGAGCGTCTGCAGACGAAGCAGCTGGAGACCTCGGACGACCTCGCGCTCGACCTCGGCGCCGGTGCCGGCGGCGTGCGAGCGGATGAGACTCGCCTGCAGCTGCAGGCGACGGTCGGGCGCGATGAAGGTCGTGGCGAGTGCGCCGAATCCGGTGGACACCCCGTAGTGCGGGTGGGGGTCGGCCGCGAGTCCGTCGATGACCTGCCGGGTCTCGGCGACCCGCACGAGGGCTGCGGGGCTGATGGTGACCGGGGCGCCGTGTCGGACGACCGCGACGACTTCGGCGTGACTCAGGGGGGCATCACCGACGAGGACGGAAGGCAGTTCGCTCATGTCTCGATTCCACACCCGACGGGTCGCGCGCGACAGCCGATCGTGGGATCCTGTGTCTGTGATCCCAGACAGCACCGACAGCGCCGCTCAGGTGCCTGCGGCCCAGAACACCCTGCGGATCCTGAGCTATCTGGCGGGACGCCCGGCACCGGTCGCCGCTTCGGCGATCGCCCGCGAGCTCGCACTGCCGCGCTCGACGGTCTACCACCTGCTGACGACCCTCGCGGCGCACGGCTTCGTGCTGCACATGAAGGAGGATCGGCGCTGGGGGCTGGGTACCTCGGCCTTCGAGCTCGCCGGCGGCTACGCGCGCCAGCAGCCGCTCGCGCGGATCGGGCGGCCACTCGTCGCCGCCCTCTCGGATCTTCTCGGCGAAAGCACGCACCTTGCGGTGATGAGCGGAGGCGACGTGCTCTACATCGTCGAGGAGCGCGCACCACGGAGGCAGGCTCTCGTGACGGATGTCGGTGTCCGTCTGCCCGCGCACCTCACCGCCTCAGGGCGAGCCATGCTCGCAGCGCTCCCCCGCGAGCAGGTGCGGGCGCTGTACCCGAGTGCTTCGGCGTTTCCGGATCGCACGGGGCTGGGGCCGCGAAAGCCGAGCGAGCTGCGTGAGCTGCTGCGCACGGTGAGAGAGCGTGGCTACGCGACCGAGGACAGCGAGGTGGCCGACGGACTGCGCAGCGTCGGGGCCGTCGTGCGTGATCATGCGGGCTGGCCGGTCGCCGCGGTCGCGGTGACCTGGGCGGGCGGGGAGCTCGACGAGATCACTCTCGCGGATGCCGTGATCGAGACGGCCGCGGTGCTCGAGTCCCGGCTGAAGCGCTGACGCGCGAGTCGGGCCTGCGGTGTGTGCAGCCCGGTGGCTTACACGTCTGCGTGGGAACAAACGTTAACGCAGAAAAGCCACCCAACATTGGGTGGCTTTTCTGTTTAAAAGAAGTCCGGCGGTGTCCTACTCTCCCACAGGGTCCCCCCTGCAGTACCATCGGCGCTGTGAGGCTTAGCTTCCGGGTTCGGAATGTAACCGGGCGTTTCCCTCACGCTATGGCCGCCGAAA
>Ga0308166_1000568_pt1 | contig 48731 bp, 49 predicted proteins | sample PhyCR2_2_FD_202137 | JGI IMG/M metagenome (GOLD analysis project Ga0308166, IMG submission 202137) | Phyllosphere microbial communities from UC Gill Tract Community Farm, Albany, California, United States - DLSLCC.R2 | ecosystem: Host-associated > Plants > Phyllosphere > Unclassified | place...
CACCGTCAGAAGAGTTAATGCGTTTATATCAAGCTTGGGCAAATGGTGGTGTAGGTCTAATTATTACTGGAAATGTGATGGTAGACCGTCGAGCAATGACTGGGCCGGGAGGTGTGGTGCTTGAAGAGGAAAAGCATCTACATACTTTTAAAAAATGGGCTCAAATTAGCCGTTCAAAAGGTGCTCAGGTTTGGCTTCAAATTAATCATCCCGGTCGTCAAATGCAGTCAAATTTAGGGCAACAAACATGGGCACCTTCTGCTGTTGCTTTAGATTTAGGAAAAATGTCAGACCGCTTTAATACGCCAATTGAAATGAACGAATCTATGATTGCAGAAGTGATTCAGCGTTTTGCAAACACAGCGCGTTTAGGTGAAAAAGCAGGATTTACGGGTGTTGAAATTCATGCGGCACATGGTTATTTATTAAGTCAGTTTCTTTCTCCACTCAGTAATAAACGCCAAGATCGTTGGGGTGGCTCTTTAGAAAACCGCGCTCGTATTTTAATTGAAATTGTTGAAGCAGTTCGTAAAGTGGTTTCGCCTCAGTTTACTGTAGCGGTAAAATTAAATTCAGCCGATTTCCAACGTGGCGGATTTAGTGCAAAAGATGCCCAGCAAGTGGTTAAAATGTTAAATGAGCATGCAGTCGATTTGGTTGAGCTTTCTGGTGGTAGTTATGAAGCACCAGCAATGCAAGGGCAAGCGCGTGATGGACGAACACTTGCACGTGAAGCATACTTTCTAGAGTTTGCACAAGAAATTAGCAAAGTTGCCAAAATGCCTGTTATGGTGACAGGCGGAATCCGCCGTAAACAGGTAGCAGAGCAGGTAGTTGAAAGTGGTGTAGATATGGTGGGGATTGCTACAGCTTTGGCAATTGAGCCTAATTTACCAAATGCTTGGAAACAAGGACAAAATATTTCACCTGAACTAAAACCGATTACTTGGAAGAACAAAACACTCGCTTCACTTGCCAATATGGCTGTAGTCAAATTTCAATTGAGTAAGTTAAGCTCGGGTAAAGAAGCTAAACCAAATGTTTCACCAGCATGGGCTTTAATTTTGCAACAATCAGCCATGTCATGCCGTACTCGTCAGTATAAAAAAGGCATGCATGATTATTCATTTACTTCTTAGTAAGAGCGTTGTGTTATGACAAATAGTAATAATTCAAATTGGATAATTTATGGGGCAAATGGCTACACGGGCGAATTAATCGCTCGTGAAGCGATACGTCAAGGTTTGAGACCGACTATTGCTGGTCGTAATAAAGCAAAAGTTGTGGCACTGGCTCAAGAGTTGGGACTTGATTATCTGGCTTTTGACCTTGATCAGGTCGAGGCTATAAGTGAAAACTTAAAAGGCTTTAAATTGGTCATGCATTGTGCAGGGCCATTTTCAGCGACATCTAAACCTATGATGGAAGCCTGTATAAAAGCAGGTGCTCACTATCTTGATATTACAGGTGAAATTTCTGTCTTTGAGTTGGCACAGTCTCTCAATAACCAAGCAGAAAAAGCCGATATTGTGCTTTGTCCGGGTGTTGGCTTTGATGTGATTCCGACAGACTGCATTGCTGCTGCACTGAAGGAGGCACTACCAGATGCGAATCATTTAGCACTTGGTTTTGACTCAAGAACAGGCCTTTCACCCGGTACTGCAAAAACAAGTACAGAAGGCATGGCTGAAGGTGGAAAAATTCGTAAAAACGGAAAAATTACGACCGTGCCATTAGCACACTATGTTCGGACTATTGATTTTGGCGACGGTCCGAAAAGTGCCATGAGTGTTCCGTGGGGAGACGTCTCTACAGCGTTTTATACAACCGATATTCCAAACATTGAAGTGTTTGTACCTGCATTTCCAAAAATGATTATTGGCGCGAAAATGATGAACTATGTACGCCCCGTATTAAAACTAAAAGCCGTACAGAAGTTTATTAAGTCGCGTATTGAAAAAACGGTTGTGGGACCAAATGAGGAACTCCGTGCGAAAGTACCCACCTATGTGTGGGGTGAAGCGAGAAACTCACGTGGGGAAATAAAAACCGCCCGTATCCAAACAGAAAATGCTTACAGCCTTACAGTTAATGGTTCATTAACAGTGGTAAATTATTTACTCAAAAATACAGTCAAAGGCGGTACATATACACCTGCAAAACTGATGGGTTATAAGCTAGTCACCGAACTTCCGGGTTCTGGTCCTTTGGTTATTAATTAACAAAAAAAATATGTTTATACATAGCCCCGAATAAGGAATCATTCTTGTTCGGGCAATTGATAAGATTTAATAATATTTCAAACGAATACAGCTTGTTTTTTGTCCTAAGAAAAAGAGAAAACAAAACACTCCAAGAGTCAAAAATCAAATTGAATATACTAAAATTTAGTGCATATTTTTATAAACAAAGGAATGTAAATAATGAGAAAACTAATATTGTTCTTACATTCATCGCTTGATGGTTTTGTAGAAGGACCAAATGGAGCAATGGATATTGGTTGGATTGCTTACGATGCCGATTTGGCAAACCATGCAAAAGAAATTTTGAGTACTGTCGATACGGTCATTTGGGGGCGTGCGACTTATCAGATGATGCATAATTACTGGCCAACTATGCTTTCAAATCCAGCAGCTTCGGAACATGAACGAAATCACGCTGAGTGGATTGAAAAGACAGAGAAAATCGTTTTCTCTACTACCTTAGATAAAGTTGAGTGGAATAACTCCAGACTTGTAAAAGATCATGTTAAAGAAGAGATCAATAAGCTCAAACAGCAAGCTGGCAAGGATATGGTGATTCTGGGCAGTCCTCGCTTTGCACACTATCTGATGCAACTTGATTTAATTGATGAATATAAAATTACGATTTCTCCAGTTCTGATTGGTAGTGGCTTGCCGCTATTCCAAGGCATTCAGGAAAAGACCAATCTTAAACTCATCGAAAATAAAACCTTTGCTTCTGGCGCGATTGGTCTTCACTATCAAAAGATAAGCTAATATTTTTACATCAAAGAGGAATTACAGGGCTAGCCTGTAATTCCTCTTTTTAGATTTATCGAAGGGTACTTAAACGCTTAACAACTGCCTCGGCGATTTCTTTACTCGACTGAGGGTTTTGTCCCGTAATTAATCTGTCATCTGAAACTACATAAGATGTAAATGGAACAAATGCTTGTTTGTAGTTTGCTCCGCGTGCAATGAGCCCATTTTGTAAAGAAAATGGAACTTGGGACTTAATACCCGACAGTGTTTCTTCAATATTTGCGAAACCAGTAACGGTTTTACCTGCAATCAATGGTTTTCCATTTTCATCTTGTAGAGGTAATAAACCACCCACGCCGTGACATACTGCTGAAACTATTCCACCTTGGCGGTAGATCTGTTCGCTAATGTTCTGCAAGGCCTTATTGGTTGGGAAATCCCACATAGTTCCATGACCACCAGTATAGTAAATGGCTTTGTACTGCGAAGGATGAATCACACTCGGAGCTAATGTCGTCTTTAACCGCTGCATAAATGCTGGGTCGGCTAAATGATTTCGCGCTGATTTATCTAAGTAAATAGACTTTAAACTACGTTCATCTAACGGAACTTCACCACCAAGTGGGCTTACAAAATCCATTTCATAGCCAGCAGCTAAGGCCACATCGTAAAAATGGGTGAGTTCAGTTAACCAAAGTCCTGTTTTATCCGAACGGGAAGGGTAAGCAGAGTGATTAGTCATCACGACTAAAATTTTTCCGTTTGCTTTGGCAAGGCTTTGAGTCTTATCTGACTCGGCGGCATGTACGGTATTTGAAGTCAAAAAAATGGCAAAAATAATAGTTAACCAACGCTGAAAATCCCAAACTTTAAACATGACAGGTTCCTCATCAATCACCTGCGATCTATCGTATGTTTAAAGCGTACTTTAAGGTCAATAGGTTTCTAAAAAATTACGGTGTTTTTGCTTTGTCGAAATAGAGATTCATGAGACGTTCTGCATTTTGCTCGCATGTAATTTCATCGGGTTTGTTGTTGATTGCTTCAATCATAGTACGTAAGTTTTGCTTACTAACTTTTAGCTTTTGTTCTAAAAGTTCTATTTCCTGAATTTTTAATTCAATTGTTTGAATAAGAGCGTCATGGTTCCAAGTGGCAACTTTTGAAGGTAAAAATGCTTTAATTTCTGCTAAAGAAAATCCAACTTGTTGGGCCTGTTGAATTAAAGAGAGTTGCTTTAAATCGTTATCACTATATTCGCGGTAGCCATTCGATTTTCTTTTTGCTTTAGGCAAGAGCTTAATCTGTTCATAGTAACGAATGGTAGGGGTAGTTAAACCACTAAGTTTAGATAACTCGCTAATATTCATAGCCACATACTCTCTTAACATTGAAGCTAACTTTGGACTTATAGTGATGTAAAAGCAAGGTTCATAATTTTACCAAGCACACACTTTCAGTAACAGGTTTCTATGCTTTGATGAACTAAAGAATAGAATTATAAATATCAAGAATGAGGTGAAAAAATGTCTAAACGCGTACTACATGTCGTGACCAATATTTCACGCTATAAAGATGTAGATGAACCGACAGGTCTATGGTTAGGTGAACTTACTCATGCCTATGATGAGTTCGAAAAACAAGATTATATTCAAGATATTGTCAGTCCAAATGGCGGAAAAACGCCGATTGAACCAAAATCATTAGGCGCTTTAGTTGCCGATAAATCGGTAAAAGCGAGAGAAGATGATCAGGCATTTATGACTTTGCTGGCCAACACGCATAAACCTTCAGATATTAATTGGCAAGATTATGACGTGATTTACTACACGGGCGGTCATGGCGTGATGTGGGATTTCTTAGATAATCCTGAACTACAAGAAATTACCAAGAACATTTATGAAAAAGGTGGCATTGTTTCGAGTGTATGTCACGGCTATTGCGGCTTACTCAATGTACGGCTTTCAAATGGTAAACGTCTTATAGAGGGTAAAAAGTTAACGGGCTTTGCTTGGAGTGAGGAAGTTTTGGCGGGTGTCGCTAAAAAGGTACCCTACAATGCCGAAGAGCTTGCGAAAGAATACGGCGCTCATTATGAAAAGGCTTTTGTTCCATTTGCCCCTCATGTTGTTCAAGACGGTAATTTAATTACCGGTCAAAATCCGTTTTCTGCTAAAAAGACAGCTTTAGCGATAATAGAAGAGCTAGAAAAGTCATAAATTTGAATGATTCAAAAATAAACCCCAAAAGCAGTTTTCTACTTTTGGGGTTTTTAAATAGGCCTATATCATTAAAACAGATCGTTTAAGGAACAATTACAAAATCAGGATTTGCGATTGAGAAAACAGTTTCACGGTCTGCAGCTGGTGGATAAATCCAGACCGTATTAATTTCTTGCTTAATTTTTTTACCAGCTTCACGTACCACTTTCACCTGACGATCCCAACCTTCGGTATAGAGGGCGCCCCATGGGCCTAAATCAAGACAAGTCACATACTTCGGCTGGCTATATGGGTGTAATGGTAAATCAACCAGTTCTGCCGCAGCATTGTAACCTGCCACACGGCCAAGGCTCATGGCGTGCTGACACGACATCACATTAAAATTACCTAAATCATCGGTTGGAACTTTTACCGTATCACCCGTCACAAAAATATTTTTTGCTTCAGGTGCATGTAAATAAGCATCACCTAAAATACGACCTAAATTATCTTTTTCACCCGCAATTTGAGAGGTAAGTGAGTTAGCTCGCATGCCCGCAGTCCAAATGACAGTTTCTGCTTCAATTGTTTCGCCATTAGAAAGTGTTACACCTGATGCGTCCAGTGCAGTAACACGGACTCCAGCTATACCTTCAACACCCAACTCGTCGAGAGCTTCACGAATGACAGCCGCAGCTTCCTCACCCATAGCAGCACCAATTTGTGCCGATGAGTCGACCAACACCACACGAATATCAGTTTCACCTAAAATGCTACGCAGACGTTCAGGCATTTCAGTCACAGTTTCTAACCCTGTAAGACCGCCACCAGCAACGACTACAGTATTACGTGCTTTACTTACAGGTTTGTTGGCTAAGTTCTTAAGATGCTGATCTAGTTTTTCAGCATCTTCTAATGTACTTACGCTAAACCCATACTCGGTAAGACCCGGTATAGGTGGCATAAAAGTAGTACTTCCTGTAGCCAAAATAAAACGGTCATAGCTTAAGGTCTGTTTATCCCCCGGAGGCGTGGTAATTACAAGATTTTGGGTCGTAGCATCAATTTCATTTACCCAGCCAGCCACATATTTAACGTCAACTACACTTAATAACTCTGAAATATCAGGGTACATATTTTCAAGTACAGCTTCGTAAAGACGAGGACGAATATCCACATTGGGACTAGGGGAAACCATCACCACTTCAATATTTTGTTCTTGGGAAGCCAAGTGAATTGCTCTTTGTGCGGCAAGTGCAGCCCATAAACCAGCAAAGCCAGAACCAGCAATAATAATACGTTTACTCATTTGATTATCCTTTCGGTCGATTTATTCGGACATGCAAATTCCTACTCATCACAAAATTTAGGATGAGTGAGTCCTTTCTCTGATTGTCCGAGAAATCTGAGAAGGCGTTTAAAAGGACTAGGGGAGTGAGTGCTCTAGGGGGTGAGCCCCTATAAGCTAATTATTCGGTGTTTTACTTTTTCGCATTTTTGCTGTTCTTCCTTCGATGCGTTCATTGATCCAGCCATTTACATCACTAAAAAATACGTCGGGCGCATAACGGCCAAAGCGGTCTGCAATATCGCCAAGTGTATGAGCACCTAATGCATCTCGCATAGCCTTTTCGGCCTGTAGCATGACTGCATGCACCGCACATACACCATTGGTTGCCCAATCAGGCGGAGCATTATTAAAAACTGCACATTTACCACGAACTTCTTGGCACTCAAAAAGCGGTTTTTCACCCTCAATCGCATTCACAATATCTAGAAAACTGATTTTGTGAGCAGGTTTGGCTAGTAAATACCCACCACGAACACCTTCTTGTGCTACAACAAGTCCAGCCTTTTCAAGTTTAGGAAAAATCTTGGCCATAAAACTCGGAGAGACTCCTTGTAATTCAGCAAGATCCTTACTGCTCAAAGGTTTATCTTCATTATTCACAAGAAAAAGAAGACAGTGAATCGCATACTCGACGCTACTAGTGATATAAGCCATTTAATTTCATAATTGATCAATTACAAACACAGACTAATATAGTCTGTGTTTTGAGTCAATAATAAAACTGAGACAAAGTCAGTCCTAGTTTTATTGCTGGATAGAATCGATGCGAGAAATACAATTTATATATCTGAATTTAAATACCTTTAAAGTAAAATCGAAAGATATAAATAATTTAAAAAATATCGAAAAAAGTTATGAACGCCACCAATAATTTTCGACATTTGGCTCGTTTAAATTCAGTACTTCACCCATCTGAGGCGTACTAATTGCTAACTCATTTTGTTTAGCCAACGAGACAATTCGCTCAAACGGGTCGTCCCAAGCATGCAGCGCTAAATCAAAAGTTCCGTTATGCACAGGCAATAAATGACGTCCTTTTAAATCGAGATGTGCTTGCAGCGTTTGTTCAGGTTGCATATGAACATCTGGCCATTCAGGGTCATAAGCTCCAGTTTCTAGCATGGTCAGATCGAAGGGGCCATAACGATGTCCAATCTCTTTAAAACCATCGAAATATCCTGTGTCACCGCTAAAAAATACTCGTAGATCATTATCAATAATCACCCAAGATGCCCAAAGGGTTGCATTGCTATCGCCCATACCTCGACCAGAAAAGTGGTGGGCAGGGGTCGCAACCAGCTCAAGTCCATCTACATGGGTAGTGTCCCACCAGTCAAGTTGTTGAACTTTTTCTGCCGGTACTCCCCATTGAATGAGTGTGTCACCCACACCAAGCGGTGTTAAGAAATGCTCGACTTTATCTTTAAGCTGCATTACCGCGTGATAGTCCAAATGGTCATAGTGGTTATGCGACAAGATCACGCCTTTAATGGGCGGTAAGTCGGCAATGTTAATAGGCGGTTGGTGAAAACGTTTCGGGCCAATCCACTGAAAAGGCGAGGCACGCTCTGAAAAAACAGGGTCGGTTAACCAAAACTCATTACGTAATTTTAACAAGATGGTTGAATGCCCAAGACGAAATAGGGAACGATCAGGCGCACTCAAAAGTTGTTCTTTTGACAAACTTAAAACAGGAATCTCTTTATTAGGTACCGTGTCTTTGGGTTTGTTAAATAAAAATTTCCACATTAACCCCAATGTTTTTCCGAAAGAAGGCTGATGCTGGTTCGGGCGTGTATTTCTAAATTTGCCATTTTGCTGCTGAGATGGCATTACGGGAGAAGGTAGCTCTGTTGTATTTGAAATAGTCATCTTGTTTTTCCTTTATTGGAACAAACCTATATGTGCAAATAAGAACTTGGGCTAAGTGCTTATTTAGATTTATTTAAATGAGTATTTAATCACTCATTAATTCATTCAAAAATAAGGACGCCGTGCATCCTTAACTTTTATTTATATCGAGACAGCATGCCAAAACGCTTCAAAACCAGATTTGCGATAACGCTCGGCTTGGGAAGGGTCTTGGGCAATAAAATTCAGTGTAACTTCGGCTAGTGCACCTAAAATTGAAGCAATAAATAACGGTGGGTAATCTCTTAATTTGCCATCGTTAATACGGTCTTGAATGTTTTGGGTCAGGTCACAAAAGGTTTGCATGCCAATTTGCTTACTCTGTTCAGTAATTTGTTCAGAGGTTGAGAGCTGTGCCATCACTTTACGTTTTTGTGGGGCATCCAAACTCCAGTCCAAATAGCTTTGCCAAATATGCGACATCTGTGTTTGCAGGTCTGATTGAGTAGGGTAACCATCCATCATGACCTGACGAAGTTCGGCCTTTAGCGAAAGATATAACTGGTTAAGCAGTTCTTCTTTATTACTAAAATAGGTAAATAAAGTGCCTTCTGCCACGCCAGCGATTTTAGCAATTTTTGAGGTAGACGCACGCTCCCCAAGCTCTGCCAATGTTTCTATCGCAGCACTTAAAATCGCATTACGTTTATCTTCACTACGAGGACGAGCCATATGGAAACATATTAATTGAGTGATTACTCAATCATACATAAAAATAGATAGAGTGCAAGAAAATATAAATTTATTTATATCTAGTGTTGACGTTGCAATGAATATATTTTGATCTAACCATAATCGGACTATTTTCAGGGTTGTATAGTTTCAAAAGAATTGCTCAAATTTAACCTGCCAATCAAATAAAAACGAATGAATGCCAGCTTAAGTTTGAGCATGTAAAGCTATACTCAATTTAATCAGAGTTTATTGCATACTTACTCGCCAGATTATATTTCCGACATCATCTGCAACTAGTAAAGCGCCTGAGCGATCTTGTGTTAGGCCTACAGGTGCGCCATACAAACTCTTTTGATCTTGAGAATAGAAACCACTCACTACAGTTTTAGGTATTCCTGATGGTTTGCCATTTATAAAAGGGACAAACACAACGTTATAACCATTGAGAGGTGTTCTATTCCAACTACCGTGATTACTTACAAAAGCGCCTTTTTTAAATTGATCACCAAGATTTGTTGTTTCCGATGCAAACCATAAACCTAAAGGTGCAACATGAGAGCCTAATGAGTAATCTGGCTTAATTGCTTTTTTAACCAAATCTGGGCGTTGCTGTTTTACACGTGTATCTAAATGCTGACCAAAATAACTATAAGGCCACCCATAGAAACCTTTATCTTGCACAGCAGTTAGATAGTCAGGGACTAAACTTCCACCAATTTCATCTCGCTCATTTACTATGGCAAAAAGTTGATTGGTTTCAGGTTCTATTTGTAAACCTGTTGGATTTCGTATGCCACTTGCATAGATCCGACTAGCGCCCGTAAGTACATCAACTTCAAGTACAGTTGCTCGGCGATATTCAACAGCTAAACCTTTTTCACCAATATTACTATTTGAACCCACACCAACATATAGCTTGGTTCCATCTTTACTGGCGACTAGAGATTTTGTCCAATGATGGTTAATTGTGTCTGGTAAATCTGCTAGAACCGTTCCCGTTTCATTAATAGACGTTGAGCCTTCTACATAATGATATTTAGTGACATTGTTTGTATTGGCAACGTATAAAGAGTCACCAATGAGCTGTACACCAAAAGGAGAGTAGAGGTTTTTTAGGAAAACATATCGTTTCCATTCACCAGTTTCAGTTGGTCGTAGTAAGGTTATTTGGTTTCCACCTTTTCCGCCTTTTCCAGAAAGGCCTTTAACTTTATTTGCAATAAGCTGTTTCGGTGTCGTAGTCGGTGCCTCACCCGGGCTATTCGATTCAACAACTAAAATGTCGCCATTTGGAAGTGTGTAAAGCTGTCTTGGGTGTAATAAGCCATCGGCAATTTTTTCAATTTTTAATCCTTGTGCTACAACAGGCTTTTGATTTTCTGCCCAACCTACTCCTCGGGGAACTTTCATAGGAGGAACTAAATAATTTTGGGCTTCTGGTAACTCTGGATTTGCTCCATACTGTTTATCAAGATCAACAACGTTTTCTCTACTGCATCCAAATAATGCTAAGTTCATTAAAAAAAATAATGTGGTTTTATAGATAGTTTTCATATTCCCTTCCTATTAATCTTCTACATCATTTCTAGCAGTTGATTCATATATGTAATAAAGACAAATTAATAAAACAGTGATGAAAGAAAGAATTACGTTAGCAGGAACAATCCCATACGCATCTCTACTATGTATAAAAGCATTAGAGATTCCGCTCACTATGGCAAAACCGTAAAGAAAAAAACCAGTTATTTCAACTTTTCTAATATTTTGTATTGGACGAAACCAAACATAAAATAAATTAATTAATCGAGGGATAATGGCACTGACTAGCCCAAGTACAACCAACCAACTCGCTGCATTGGCCCATAATATTTCGCCTGTATTTTTATAAGTAATATCAAAAATTAAAGCTCCAACAAAAAAACCAAATGGAATTGGATTTAATAATGAATAAAGGGTATAAAGCACTCCATTTCTTGATCTTACTATTTTCATAATCCATCCTTTTTTATAAAAAGAGTGTTATTTTTATATATTTATATAAAAATTTTGGATGTTTGTTTTTTGTAATGTTAATTTGGTGAATTACTTTGATTTATTATTTTGTTTAGATAATGGTTTTTTATATAAAATAAAGTTTCGTATAAGATTTTATGGATGTAACTTAATGAATTTTTTACTTTAATTTATATTGTAGATATATAGATTTTTTGGATTGTTTTTCTTTTTTCTTATTGTTTTTAAAGGTTTTTATTAAAGTGGTTTATGAGATGTAAATCTTTGTGTAAAATAAATTTTGATGATTTAGATATTTTTTATATCTCCAAATATATTATATAATAATATTTTAAATGCTTATTAAGTTAATTCATTTGAAACAAAAAATAATTGTTTTAAAAATAATGTTTCAAGGTTTGTACTTTTTTGTTTATTTTAAATGGTTTAAAAAAACTTGAATTTAACTATTTTATTATATCTGATTCACATTAAGAGAGGGTGGAGAAAAATAATTAGGAAATCTATTTAGTTAATTTAAAAGCCAATACATCAGAATAAGACGCCTACACATTTTTTGTGATTGATGGGCAATGTTCAGCTTTAGATCTGAACTAATCAAATAAAAGAGACACGTCGTTTGAGTTTTTTTACTCTGAAAAAAGCTTAAAACAAACCTGCCGTAACCACTGATTATTTGGCATTTGATGAACTCGGGCATGCCAATGTTGCTTAACACTATATGTTGGAAATGTATAAGGAGGTTCTAAGACTTTGAGGCTACCTCTGACCAAAAGCACCTGACTTAAGTAGTGAGGAATAGTTGCAATCGCATCTGTATCTTGTACGACCAAACCCACACCTAAATAGCTCGGTAAACGTACCAAAATGTTCCGGCTAACTCCTAGTTTTTGCAGTTCATGTTCCAGTACGTAGTGGCCGCCAGTAGCTAAAATATCAACATGCAATTCTTGTCGGAACTCTTGATCTGAAAGCGTTGTACCTGTAAGCCTTGGATGTTCCTTACTGGCAATACAAATATAACGTTGCTGGAATAGGGTTTGTTGGTAAAAACCTGCTTCAAGTTGGGGTAAAAAACCAATTGCTAAATCAATATCGCCATTTGACATCATGAGCGGTGTATTCGCATCAATCGGTACAATTTCTAATCGCACATTCGGCGCATGCTCACGTAAATAGTTGATCAGTTTGGGTAATAGAACCAGATGACTAATATCGGTCATGCTGATTTTAAATTGATAATTTGAGGTCTGTGGATCAAATTCAATATTGTAATTTTGGACCAGTTTTAATCGATTAAGAATCTCTACAACTAATGGAAAAAGTTGCTTTGATAATTCAGTAGGTTGCATTTTATTTTCAATGCGTACAAATAACGGGTCATGAAAATGCTCGCGTAATTTATTTAAAGCAATACTTAAGGTGGGTTGCCCAATTTCTAATTGCTCAGCAGCCTTCGACACACTGTTATGTTTATAAATTTCAAAGAAAATTTGTAAAAGCCGAGTATCGAGATCAAACACCTTACCGTCCTTGTATTGATATTTTCAATACAGATTATTGTTTTTTGTGCATAGATTCAACGATTTTCGGTTGTTACATTGATGATCAAGGAATGATAGGCCCTAAAAGTACAGATGATTGATGTACGGATGAGCCACAAAAGAGGATCTGCAATGGAACAGCTAGCAACGTTGGATGATTTACCAAAACGTTATCTTGGACAACTTGAAGAATCAAATTTAGTCCCTTTATGGCCAAGCTTACGTAATGTGTTACCACCACATAAACCAATGCCGCAAACAATTGCAACTGCATGGTATTTTCAAAATATTAAGCCTTTACTACTCGAAGCTGGTGAGCTAACACCGATTGAAAAAGCTGAACGCCGTGTATTGGTTTTAGCCAATCCGGGGCATGGCCTAGAAAATATGAAAGCCAGTTCGGTCATGTACCTTGGCATGCAGCTTTTATTACCAAAAGAGTGGGCACCATCACATCGACATACACCAAACGCAGTGCGTTTAATTGTTGAAGGTGAAGGGGCATATACCACGGTCGAAGGTCAAAAATGCATGATGGAACATGGAGACTTAATTCTTACACCATCAGGGCTTTGGCATGAACATGGGCATGATGGTGATGAGCCTGTGATCTGGTTAGATGTACTGGATTTACCATTGGTGTATTACATGGAAGCTTCTTATGTACAACCGGGCGAAATCCAAAAAGTGACCAGTGCTGGAAATGCTCATCATTATGGAGTTGGGGTTGTACCAACAGCACATTTTACGCGTGAAAATACCTCGTATCCGATCATGCGTTACTCTTGGAAAGAGACTAAAAAAGTTCTACATGCACTTGCTGAAGATGAGCATCATCAAGCGCCCGTGCAGGTGACTTATATCAACCCTGAAACTGGACAGGACTGTCAAAACATCATTGGTTACTCGGCATTAATGCTGCGTCCAAATGAAACTTTACAACTGCAACGACGTTCGACAGCCCAGATTTTTCATGTCATTGACGGTCAGTTACAAGTCAAGATTGATCAAAAAGATTTTAATTTGGCAAAAGCAGATACCGCATGTGCGCCATGCTTTGCACAAATTGATTTAATCAATACCTCAGGTCAACCATGTTATTTGTTTATTGCGGATGAAGCGCCGTTACAACAGAAATTGGGCTTGTACTCTGTGCGTGAACGTCACTGATTGCCAAATTTATAAGGATATAAATCATGTCAAATATTCAACAGCCTATTTTAATTGCTGGTGGTGGTATAGGTGGTTTTGCAGCAGCACTTGCTTTAGCAAAACAAGGATTTAAGGTGCAAGTGTTTGAACAGGCGCCTGAAATTGGTGAGATTGGTGCTGGTATTCAGTTAGGTCCAAATGCTTTTCATGCGTTTGATGCTTTAGGAATTGGTGAGATTGCGCGTGGTAAAGCAGTCTACACCGACTATATGGTGATGCATGATGCGCTTGATGAATACCAAGTTGGAAAAATTCCAACTGATGAGAAGTTCCGTGAGCGCTTTGGTAACCCATATGCAGTGATTCACCGCGCCGATATTCATGGTTCTCTTGTTGAAGGTGCAAAACAATATGGCAACTTGGAAATCATTACCAACTGTCAAATTCACAAAGTAGAGCAGGATGATGCAGGCGTAACGATTACCGATCAAAACGGCAAGCAATATCGTGGGCAAGCGTTGATCGGTGCTGACGGTGTGAAATCGGTGGTTCGTGACACTTATGTAGGTGACCCAGCATTGGTTACAGGTCATGTGGTTTACCGTGCGGTTGTACCTGAAAGTGAATTTCCTGAAGACTTGAAGTGGAATGCGGCCAGCATTTGGGTCGGGCCAAATTGCCACCTTGTGCATTATCCGCTCCGCGGAGGTAAGGAATATAACGTTGTGGTGACATTCCATAGTCGTGAACAAGAGCAGTGGGGTGTAACCGATGGTTCTAAAGAAGAAGTGTTGTCTTACTTCCAAGGCATTTGTCCAAAAGCCCGTCAACTGATTGAGTTACCTAAAAGTTGGCGCCGTTGGGCAACAGCAGACCGTGAACCGATTGAAACATGGACTTTTGGCCGTGTGACATTACTTGGCGATGCAGCACATCCAACAACTCAATACATGGCACAAGGTGCATGTATGGCAATGGAAGATGCTGTAACGTTAGGTGAGGCGTTACGCATAACCAATAACGATATTTTAAAAGCCTTTGATCTGTACCAAAAAGCACGTGTGGCACGTACAGCACGTATTGTTTTGTCTTCACGTGAAATGGGCAAAATTTATCATGCCAAAGGTGTGCAGCGCTTGGTTCGTAATGATTTATGGCGTGGACGGCCGACTGAGCGTTTTTATGATGCCATGGAGTGGTTATATGGCTGGAATGTCAATAACTGCCTTGATGCTGTGAAAAACTATCAAGGGAATGTGGCATGAAACTCTATAGTTTTTTCCGTAGTGGCACATCGCATCGAACCCGTATTGTGTTGAACTTAAAAGGTTTGGCCTATGACGCAATGTATATTTCGCTGGCTAAAAACGAACACCATCAAGCCTCTTTTAAGGCACTCAATCCGCAAGGTTTTGTGCCAGTACTTGAGACTGAATCTGGAGCTTTATTGCAAAGCCCAGCCATTATTGAATGGTTAGAAGAGCAATATCCAGAGCCTGCATTGCTGCCTAAAGATGCGTTGGGCCGTGAGAAGGTGCGGGCTTTGGCTGCTTTAATTGGCTGCGATATTCATCCTTTAAATAATAAGCGAGTGTTAGAACATTTACGCCAGAACTTGGGCCTTAATGAGACTCAAGTTAATGCGTGGTGTGCTAAGTGGATTCAGGATGGTTTTTCCGCATTAGAGCAACTTTTGCAGCAAGATCCGACACGTGAAAAATTTTGTTATGGCAAACAACCGACCATTGCTGACGCTTATTTGATTCCACAAGTGGTTTCAGCCGAACGCTTCAAAGTCGACTTATCCGCTTATCCAAACATTAATGAAATTTATCAACATTGCATGACGCTTGAGGCATTCCAAAAGGCGGCACCTGAACAGCAAGCTGATGCAATTTGACTAACAGAACAACGTAATATGAAAAGGAAATCAACTATGTCTTTTATTTTTGAACCAATGACGACTGCGGGCCTATTTATTCATGGCTCTGAACACAAATTTCCGGTCCGCCGTGTGTACTGCGTTGGACGTAACTATGCAGCGCATGCACGCGAAATGGGTTTTGACCCTGACCGTGAACCACCATTTTTCTTTTGTAAACCAAACGATTTAGAGTCGATTGTGCCTGTAAATCAAGATGCAGTTGATATTCCATATCCAACTGAAACTTCAAATTTTCACTATGAAATCGAACTAGTCGTTGCAATTGGTAAAGATGCCAAAAATATCTCGGTTGAAGATGCAGTGAACTATATCTATGGCTATGCAGTGGGTTTAGATATGACTCGTCGCGATTTGCAAATGGGTATGCGTGAAAAAGGACGTCCATGGGAAATCGGTAAAGCTTTTGATTTTTCCGCACCAGTTGGCCCAATTCATCCAATTGCACAAACGGGTGAAATCAATAGTGCCGATATTCATTTAACTGTGAATGGTGCAACCAAACAACACAGCGATGTTAGCCATTTAATTTGGTCTGTGGCTGAAACCATTGCCAATTTATCTACATTATTTGAGCTAAAAGCTGGTGATTTAATTTTTACTGGCACGCCTGAAGGTGTGGGTGCTGTAGTGAAAGGTGATGTAATGCGCGCAGAAGTTGCAGGTCTTACTGGAATTACAGTCAACGTTAAATAATCGTGTTGGGCTGATTTATTCAAATAGGTGTTCAAACTGAATAATAAATAGAGTTGAGCACCTATGCCAAGGATTGCACATCCGCCAATTTATTGGCGAAAAGGAGTTCTCATGTCTCAAAATTCTATAGATGTACAAAGTTTCATTGATGAAACACCATTATCTTCCTTACAAAAACGAATCATGTGGTTATGTTTTTTAATTGTCGCGATAGATGGTTTTGATACAGCGGCAGTTGGTTTTATTGCCCCAGCTTTGAAAATGCAATGGGGATTACAAGCAACAGATCTAGCACCTTTATTTGGGGCTGGTTTATTTGGGCTAATGGCAGGAGCATTAATTTTTGGACCGCTCTCCGATAAATTGGGTCGTAAACCGATTTTGATTGGTTCGGTCATTATGTTTGGGGTGGCTAGTGTTTTTGCTGCGTTATCGTCAGATTTACCGTCGCTTATTGTCTGGCGCTTTCTTACTGGTTTAGGTTTGGGTGGGGCACTTCCTAATGCGATTACTTTAACTTCAGAATATGCACCGACTTCTCGACGGTCTAATTTAGTAACGCTAATGTTTTGTGGCTTTACGGTAGGTTCTGCATTGGGTGGAATCATTTCTGCACAATTACTACCGCATATTGGTTGGCATGGTATTTTGCTGATTGGCGGTGTGCTGCCATTGGTAACTGTACCTTTCTTATATTTTTTATTACCTGAATCTATACGGTTTTTGGTGCTTAAAAAGAAAAGCATTCAAAAAATTGAAAAGATTATTCACGATATTGCACCTCATTTAAACACTACACCCACTTTGATTCCAACTGTGAATGAAGTTGAACGGTCGAGCTTAAAAGATTTATTTGCCCGAGGCCTTGCTCTGGGTACATTTTTAATCTGGTTTACCTTTTTTATGAGCTTGCTCATTATTTATATGATTTCGAGTTGGATGCCGACTTTACTCACCAATGAAGGTTTTAATCTGACAAATGCTTCTTGGCTTACTTCGATTTTCCAAATCGGTGGAACCATTGGTGCCATTGTTTTAGGCTTACTTATGGACAAAATGGACCCAACAAAAATTTTAAGTGTGGCTTATGTCTTTGGTGGGGTTTTCTTGATTTGTTTGGGTTTTGGAATTGAGCAAGCAAACACGATTTTGTTGATGTTTGCCATGTTTGGTGTGGGCGCGGGAATTAGCGGCTCTCAAGTTGGAGCCAATGCGTTTGCATCTGGTTTTTATCCTACTCATTGTCGTGCGACGGGAGTGAGTTGGGCTAATGCAGTCGGCCGTTCTGGTTCTATTGTAGGTTCGGTGATGGGAGGATGGCTCATGTCATTAAATCTCTCTAGTTTTGAAATTTTGAGCATTTTAGCGCTACCTGCATTTTGTGCTGCGGTTTCGTTGTTACTCATTAAACATCTTAAAAAAACACAGGCTCGGGTTGTACTCTTAAATTAAATTGATCTGTAGTTTTAAAAAACCTTTCTATGTTAGGCATAGAAAGGTTTTTTTATATCGACAATCATATCCTCTTGATCGCCGACCATGCGTCGTTTACCGAGCTCTACCAAAAAATCAATGCTTAATTTCAATTTCAGTATTTAACCATTTTATATAATTGTTTTAGAGGATGTCTTTTTACGAAATTGGATTGGAGTCATTCCATTCCATTTCTTAAAAGCCCGTGTGAAATTTGTAGGCTGTATATAGCCCAGATAAAGAGAAATCTCTTGTATATCCATATCACTAGTAAGTAATAAATGCTCAGCTTCTTTTTGTTGAGCTTCTTCAAGTAATTGGAGATATGAAGAGCCAACTTGGTTCAAATGGCGCCTGAGAGTTCGACTAGACATATTTAAGCGATTTGCAATTTCATCAAATGAGGGATACCCGACCTGTGGTTTCAAGTTTAATTCGGCTTTTACGGACAGGCATATATCTTTAATTTTTTCAGAAAAACGGATTTGTTCAGCTTCACACTGCGCCAGAGCTTGCTTAAAAGCAATCGGATCTGCCATTTTAATAGGTAAATCTAGAAGCCGTTTTTTATATCGAATTTGATTAGTCGGTTGATTAAAATAAATAGTCGGCAATAAATGTTGATACGCTTTGTGATAGGTAGGTTCAGGCCAATCTACCCACAACTCAAGTTCAGTAAAATCATGCGCTATTAGAAATTGGCCAGTTTGAATCACGCCAATCATCAAGCATTCATAAAAAAATCGTCTAAGCGTTTCCACTTGTGCGGGTTGATTGCTGACAATCGGATGAGTTTCATTAATTTCAATAATTGAAAACTCATTATTTTCAAGCAAAGCAATACGATAATCTTTTAATCGCATGTTAAAGAATTGAGTTGAAACCTCAATGGCCTGACGTAAGTTGGTACTACTCATTAAGGCATATCCCATAGGGCCATGAGCAGTTAAGCGCAGTTTTATTCCATATTCATAACCCAAGCCAGAATCTTTCGACAATAATAAGCTTTCCCACGCCAGTTTAGACCACTGTACAGGGGTAATTCGCGCATCTAGTTGATCTAAAAGGGTTAAAGAAATTTTACTTTTTTTCAGAATATCGAGGGCTGAAAAGCCTTTATCAACCATGATTTCTAATAACAAATGAGCATAGGAAATGGGAATACTGGCTTTGGAAAGCCCATAAGGATCTTTCATGTTTTTTTATTTTGGCCGAAAATGATTAGTAGTATGTCTGATCCACATCTCACGCTCAAGTTAAAAGTTCGGAATAATCAATTTATTCTATTTTGAGCAAGAATTATGAGCTTACCCATTCCACTACCGTCATCTCGTGTTGTGATTACAGGCGCTTCATCTGGTATTGGTGAGGAGTTAGCAAAACAGTTCGCTTTACGAGGTTATTCCTTAGTTTTAGTGGCACGCCGTGTAGAAAAATTAGAGGCACTCGCTAACAAACTAAAAGCTCAATATCAAATATCCGTAGATTTATATCCATGTGATTTGGGTCATAGAGAAGCCAGAACTGAATTTCGTCATTATTTAGAAAATATTGATGTTGCCATTCTTTGCAATAACGCTGGATTTGCGACTTTTGGTTGTCTGCAAGATTTAGATGCAGACCGAGAGCGCGAAGAAGTTGAAGTCAATGCTGTGGCAATTCATGACCTGACTTTAGCCGTGTTGCTACAAATGATTAAAAGAAAAGCTGGAGCGATACTCATTGTAGGGTCTACTTCTGGCCATCAGCCGACTCCAGCAAACGCAACTTATGCAGCAACCAAGGCATTTGCCAATTCTTTTGCTGAGTCATTACATAGCGAACTAAAAGGGACAGGAGTGAGCTGTACCTTACTTGCTCCGGGCCCGACTAAAACAGGTTTTAATGAAGTTGCTGGCATTACTAAAATTGATGATGTCGGTGGAAGCCTTATTTGGGTAACAGCAGAACGAGTTGCCAAAGAAGCTATTCAAGGAATGGATCGTAATTGTCGAATTGTGATTCCGGGTTTCGTGGCACAGGCCCAAACTTTTGGAGGACGTTACACGCCGCGCATTATTTTGCTTCCAATTCTTAAGCAAGTATTTTCGAGATTAAGCCCATGAAACAGTTGATTAACGATTTACGCGTGCCTGTGGGTTTAGCAAACCTTGGAAATAAACTTTATCACAATGCACACTACCTGACTGCTGTGGTTGAGGTCGATGAAAAAGCAATAGCACGGTGGTTACCGTCTGGAATGACACTGGTTAAACCTGCCAGAGCCGATCTGTTTTGTGCGTATTTCCCAGAAAATGTCTATACAGACGCTTACCATGAAGCGGGTTTATTTGTTCATATTAAAGTTGGCAATAAAACTGGAATCTTTTGTCCTTGGATGATTTTGGACGATGACCGAGCCATGGTTATTGGCCGTGAGTTGTTAGGCTATCCTAAAAAGATGGGTGAAATTAGCTGGGAAAATGATGGTAAACGCATTTTAAGCAAAGCTTCACGCCGAGGTACAACACTCATTGAAATGGAAGCCACGCTTGGTGAAGTCATTCATGATGCACCTCCAATTTTAGGTTTACCACATCGGAATATTACGGGTGGATTAGGAATTGGTTTACCACGTGAAGTTCGATTTACGCCAAAAGAGCACCCAGTTGAAGTGCGTCAGGTTGAAATGAGCTTACGTTTTACGGGCACAGCAAACGATCCTTTACATGATATGGGGTTAGGCAAGGTTGTTGAGGCCAGATTACATCGCGTTGATTTGTCGGGTGGGCTAATTCCACCGATTCAAATACCTCGGTTACGCACGCCGTTATTTTTATTACGTCAGTTTAATCCACGTGTTTTATAACTGGAGAATAAACATGAATACATTCTTTCAGTCAAAGCCAGCTCAAGATTTTTCTAAAATTTCCGCATCAATTGACATTACAGTACGCCAATTAGATTTATCTTTTCCAGATGAAATACCAGAATTTTGGTTTAAAGATAATCCATTGCTGACTATGTTGTTTACTGCCTTATCGAGTGCATTTCCCGATGGTGAACGGCAGTTTATTTATAGTGTGCGTAATTATCAGGACAAAATTAACGATCCTGTTTTGCTGAAACAAGTCCGAGCTTTTATTGGTCAAGAAGCCCATCACGGTAAAGAGCATGATGCACTAAACACACTTATGCTGAATAAAGGTTATCCAGTTGAACGCATTTATAAGCGCTTTAAAAAGATGAACCGCATGTTGCAACAACGGTTTTCTTTAGAACATCAGTTGGCTTGCACGGTATGTATGGAGCATTTAACGGCAATTTTAGCGGACTATTTTATTCGTATCGCGCCTGAAGACCTAGAGTTGTTTGATGTCCATTTGCAAAAAATTTGGGCTTGGCATGCTATCGAAGAAACAGAGCATAAAGCTGTAGCGTTTGATGTCTATCAATCTTTAGTGAATAGACCTTATTTCTTACGGTTGGTGATGTTAGAAACCACGCTTTCTTTTCTCATAATTACCATCAGAGGAACAAAAGAGCTTTTAAAGGCTTCGGGCAAAAATAGAGATTTTAAAAGTCTATATGTGGGTTTGAAATATTTGTTTGGCGGACAAGGCATTGTCCGAAAAATTAGCCGTTCTTATTTAGATTTTTATTCGAAGGATTTTCATCCTTGGCAACACGATAACCGTGCGCAAATGACGAAATTAAAAGACAAATATCTCAATTAATCATTTTATAAATTTAGGAATAAACAAAATGACAAAATCTAATCCAAAGCCCACCTTAGCAAGCCCATTAACTTTAGCTTGTGGCATTACTATTCCAAACCGTATTGCTAAATCTGCGATGAGTGAACAACTTGCCGATAGATATGGTTCACCTACAACAGACTTACAACAGTTATATGCAGCTTGGGCCAAAGGAGGAGCAGGGTTGTTGATTACAGGCAATGTCATGATAGACAGTCGTGCTTTTGTAGAACCAAGAAATGTGGTTTTAGAATCGGCAAAGTTTCTACAAGCAAACAAGTTATGGGCTCAGGCTGCTCAAGCACATGGCGCTAAAATTATTATGCAGATTAACCACCCCGGTCGTGTTGCGGTTTTACCACTTTTGAAAAAATCTATAGCTCCTTCAGCAGTTGGGCTTGATTTACCTGCCATGAATATTATTCGCATTCCACGTGCAATGATCGAGGCAGAAATATATGAGCAGATTAATCGATTTGCTCAAACTGCTCAGCTTGCTGTTGAGGCAGGTTTTGATGGAGTACAGGTGCATGCAGCGCATGGCTATTTACTCTCACAGTTTTTATCGCCTTTGGCCAACGTTCGGACAGATGGATGGGGCGGTAGTCCTGAAAATCGACGCCGTATGTTGATTGAAACGGTTCGGGCTGTACGAGCTGCAATCGGCAAAGACAAAATATTAAGTGTAAAACTCAACTCTGCCGACTTTCAAAAAGGAGGTTTAAGTCAAGAAGAATCTCTACAAATTGCATTAGCTTTAGAAGTGGAAGGTATCGATCTATTAGAGATTTCAGGGGGAAATTATGAGTTTCCGGCTCAACTTGGATATGCACCTGATCGTTCTACTCAGCGTGACGCATATTTTATTAATTATGCCACTGCACTTCGTAAACAAAGCAAATTACCACTCATGTTAACTGGAGGACTGCGCAACACCAATCTCATGAACCAGATTGTATCCGATGGTATTGTTGACCTAGTAGGAATGGCGCGACCATTTGCAATCGAACCAGATTTGGCAATGAAACTATTGGCAGGAAAATCTATAGCTGAAACAGTAGACGTTCCTTCAGTGGGTTATAAACCCGTAGATGCATATTTACAGCTTGCATGGCATTTAGCTCAATTCAGCCGTATTAGCCGAGGGCAACCACCCAAACCAATTAAAGGGTTGTTACGGACAGTTATGTCATTTGGTCCGCGAATGGGTTGCAATATTTTAACTCAGAAATAATGAATAAGACCTTTTAATTCATCTTATTTATGGTCTATAGCCGACGTTTGAGCGGCTATAGTTGAATAAAATATTTTATTCACGATCTAAATAAATTTTATGTAGATCAATTTTTATAATACTCAAAATTAGCTTTTTCTAGAACTTGCTCAGTAAAGGTTTAATAGTAAAACTACCATAATAATTTTTATTATTTTTTGATTTCTCATCAGATAAATAAAAGCCAATTTACTAATCTAGATTAGCTAAGATGTAGTTCGTTCTATGGTTATAAATATAATTAGTTATTTCATGAGTTAAGAAGAATTTTTTGTACAGCTTAAAGTAAATTTTGAAGAGTTAATTATTCTTGAATCCACCTTAATAATTAGGTTAAATACAAAGCAACAACATAGAAAACACATAACTTTACTTTTGTAATATCAATTTTAAAAATTAGGAGAAATAGGGTATGAAGACATTTTTTATGTGGGTAGGGATTTTATTTACTATTATTATTGTGTTAGCCCTCATTGTTGGAGGAAATAGTTCAAAAGTATCATCAACTTCCACAAATTATGTAAGTGAATCTGCAAAGCAAGAAGCCATTGCTGCTGCAAGTGAAGCAGTTGAAGCTGCAGAAGAGGCACAGGCAGCAGTTGATGCCGCAAATAAAGCCGAAAATCAAACGGCCCCAGTTATAGTCAACTCTAACTTGACTAATCAACAACGTAATGCTGTTAGAGCTGCCGAGCAATATATAGATTTGACTGGTTTTTCTCGTAAAGGCTTAATTGATCAATTATCTTCAAGTGCTGGTGATGGTTTTAGCTATGCAGATGCCAAAGCTGCGGTTGATAGTATGGATGTAGATTGGAATCAGGAAGCAGTACAAGCAGCACAGCAATATATAGATCTGACTGGTTTTTCTTGCAGTGGCCTTATTGACCAACTTTCATCTAGTGCTGGTGACAGATTTACCGAACAACAAGCCCGATATGGAGCACAGCAAGTAGGAGCATGTTCTTAAGCTTCTTCAGGATGACTAACTTATTACCATTATGATTTTCCGCTACGGCTTTAATATTAATAGTCCAGCGGATTTTTTTATTCTGAATATGAATTGTTTAAATAATTATAGAGTACCAATAGTTTTATTAAGATAATATTTAAGTATTTCCTTAAATATTTAATCCAATGAAAAACAATAATTAATTAAATATTTTCTAGCCAATTTCACATTGACACCTTAAATATTGCAGATTACCATTTGCGGGCTGGCCTACATTGCCAGTCGGTTTTGACGAACCGTTTTCACACGAGTATCAGAATTATTCCTTCTGAGGGATAGTTTTGTGCAGCTCTTCGTCTCCCTCTCGTAGCGGTAGGACGGAAGGGGGACACCTTCGGGTGTGCTGGCCTCGTGTGACCAGTTCGTCAACCCTCTTTCGTTCTGCCACCATAATTTTAATGTTTTGGCAGAACTCCCAATAAAAAGGAGTTGGCTTTGCACATTTATTATTTCTTGGCAGTCTTTGCTGAAAGCTATAACGACACAACTTAAACTTTTAAAACAGTTTGATCGCCTCTAGGCTTATCAGGCTTTAAATCGTCACGATTAAAAACTTGCATCAACAATAAAACTTGAGATGTGCCAAGCACAGTCTTTACGGCTTTGCTATGCCTTTTTTACACCCTTTAAAAGGGCAACGGATTTTATATCTCATTTATATACAACAAAAAATTATTTTATAACGGTAAAACTATGCCACATTCAAATCTTCCATTTCGTGCTTTAAGTGTGCTTCATACATCCCGATTTCTTTTTAATAAACATGGCTTTCACAATGTTGGCATCGACCGAATTATTGAATCGGCAAAAGTCCCCAAAGCCACGTTTTATAACTACTTTCACTCAAAAGAACGTCTCATTGAAATGAGTTTAACCTTTCAAAAAGATGGTTTAAAAGAAGAAGTGCTTTCAATTATCTATGTTCAAAAAGGCTTAAACCTGCCTGACAAACTCAGGAAAATTTACTTTTTACATGCAAATTTAGACGGGCTTTATCATTTGCCGTTTAAGGCCATTTTTGAAATTGCGAAAACACATCCAAAGGCGTATCAGGTGGTTGTTGAATATCGAAACTGGCTTATTAATGAAATCTATCAATTGCTTTTAACCACCAACGAGAATGCTTCAAAACAAGACGCCCACATGTTTTTGTTTGTGATTGATGGGGCAATGGTTCAGCTTTTAGACCCGAACAAACCCGATGAAAGAGAGAGGTTACTTGAGTATTATCTGATTCAGCTTAACTTTTAATATTGATATTTATCAGTTAACTAATTAAATATTAAATCTTTAAGTAGGTTGAGTTAATAGTTTAATAGGATTTTAGACATGTGAAATGAAAAACAAATAAAAAGCCTCATTTCGAGGCTTTCTATATTATTTAATATCTACGCTTTCCTTTTTCGCTATTAAACAGCTTCTCTGGTCATTTCACCATTCACCAGCCTTAAAATCTTCAACGGGTTGCTGTCTTTTAAAGCTTCTGGCAATAAACTTTGTGGGTAGTTCTGGTAACAGACTGGGCGCAAGTAACGGTCAATGGCCAAAGTCCCAACTGAAGTTCCTCGTGCATCTGAAGTTGCTGGGTATGGCCCGCCGTGTACCATCGCATCACACACTTCAACACCTGTTGGATAACCGTTTAGCAGTAAACGGCCTGCTTTTTCTTCTAGTACAGGAACGACATCTGCAAATTCAGTTAAGTCTGCTTCATCTGCAATTAAAGTCGCAGTAAGCTGACCATTCATGCTTTGTAGCGCTTGCAGAAGTTGAGCTTTATCTGCCACTTCAATGATGACAGTCGCTGGCCCAAAAATTTCTTCTTGTAGAAGCTGATCACCCGCAAGTAAAAGCTCAACATCGGCTTTAAACAATTGTGGCTGTGCCTGATTGCCTTGCTGGGCTTGACCTGCCAAGTGTTCAATACCTTGGTGCTGGGTTAAATGCTCAAGACCTGCTGCATAGCTGGTTAAGGTGCCTGCATTCAACATGGTTTGTGCAGGTTTCCCACCCATAATATTAGTCAGGCTGCTAATAAGCTGGCTAAACTCAGCTGACTTAATCCCTAAAATTAACCCCGGATTGGTACAGAACTGACCACAGCCGAGTACTACTGAATCCGCCAAGTCCTGTGCAATTTTATCACCGCGGCTTTTTAAGGCTTCGGGTAACATCAGCATCGGGTTAATACTACTCATTTCAGCAAACACTGGAATAGGTTGTGGACGGGCTGCTGCCATGTCGCATAAAGCTCGACCACCGCGAAGTGACCCCGTAAAACCAACTGCCTGTATTAAGGGATGCTTCACTAAAGGTCCACCTACACCATTGCCATAGATCATGTTAAATACACCTTTAGGCATATTTGACTTTTCGACAGCACGTTCAATTGCCTGAGCCACAAAGTCTGCTGTAGCCATATGACCACTATGCGCTTTGACTACCACTGAACAACCCGCGGCTAAAGCCGAAGCCGTATCACCACCAGCGGTTGAAAAAGCGAGTGGAAAGTTACTTGCACCAAAGACTGCCACAGGGCCAACACCAATTTTAATTTGACGCAAGTCTGGGCGCGGTAAAGGCTGGCGCTCAGGCAAAGCGGTATCAATACGCGCCCCTAAAAAGTCACCACGGCGCAATACTTTGGCAAACAGGCGCATTTGCCCACTGGTACGGCCACGTTCACCTTGCAAACGTGCAAGTGGTAAAGCCGTTTCTTGCGAGACAATCTCTAGAAAATCTGTGCCCAAGGCATCGAGTTCATCAGCAATATTTTCTAAAAAAGTAGCACGCTGTTCAGGTGAAGTATGACGGTAAGTCTTAAAGGCTTTACTTGCAGCTTCACAAGCTTGATTTACTTCCTGTTCGGTTGCATGATGAAATTCATAAGCCAAAGCTTCACCCGTTGTTGCATCCACACTTTTTAATAAAGTTGAACTCTGTGCACTACGTGAACCGCTAATAAAGTTGTGTCCAATAACCATAATAAATATCCTGAGATTAATGAGAGTGCCGTGGCAGATTATTTTGGTTGACCACGCGCATATATAAAGTTGCGGGTTCTAAGCAACCGCCAGTAGATAATTGACCGACCATGTTGCGATACATTTCTTGCCAAGGTGTTTGAGAGGCAGAAACAGTCGGCTGCCATTCCTGACGGCGTTTTTCTAACTCTTCATCAGAAATGAGTACATTGACGGAGCGATTGTTTAGATCAATGCGCAATCGATCATTGGTTTTTAATAACGCAATTCCACCGCCTACAGCTGCTTCTGGTGACATGTTCAAAATAGAAGGGCTGGCAGATGTTCCACTTTGACGGCCATCTCCCAAGCAAGGCAATGAGTCAATTCCTTTTTTAATCAACTGTGCCGGTGGAGCCATATTGACAACTTCGGCACTGCCCGGATAACCCACTGTTCCAGCGCCTCGAATGACCAAAATACAGCGCTCGTCAATTTCTAGTGCAGGGTCATTAATTCGGGCGTGGTAGTCTTCGGGGCCTTCAAACACAATCGCTCTTGCTTCAAAGCTATTTTCCCCATTCGGGTCAGATAAATAGGTTTTCTTAAATGCTTCACCCACCACCGACATTTTCATAATGGCGCTGTCAAAGAAATTACCGCTCAACACAATAAAACCCGCACCGTGTTTAAGTGGTTGTTCATATGGGAAGATGACATCTGCGTTTGAAGTTTTTGCATTTTTAGCAATTTCACCCATTGTTTTACCGCTGACCGATGCACAGTCTTCATGTAAAACACCAGATTTTTGCAATTCATGCATCACCGCAGGAACGCCACCAGCGCGGTGAAAGCCTTCACCTAAATATTTACCCGCAGGCATACAGTTCACAATTAATGGAATGTTTTCTCCAACGCGTTGCCAGTCTTCTAAACTCAGCTCAATGCCCATGTGGCGGGCAATTGCAATTAAATGAGGAGGACAGTTACTAGACGCACCTAGAGCAGATGCTACCGCAATGGCATTTTCAAATGATTGTTTGGTCATGATTTTAGAGGGACGTAAATCTTCTAAAACCATTTCGCAAATTCTTTTGCCTGTCATATAGGCCATTTGTCCACGTTCGCGATACGGCGCGGGAATGCTTGCACATGTAGGTAATGACATGCCTAAAGCTTCAGCCAAGGCATTCATTGAAAGTGCGGTGCCCATGGTGTTGCAATGCCCAACCGAAGGTGATGCAGAAGTCGTCATTTCCATGAATCCTTCATAGTCAATTTCACCCGTGGCTAGTAAATTTCTGGCATGCCAAAGCACTGTGCCAGAACCAATTAATTCACCTTTAAAATGACCGTCCAGCATTGGGCCGCCAGATAAAACGATGGCTGGTAAATCGGTTGTCGCGGCTGCCATTAAGCATGCAGGTGTTGTTTTGTCACAGCCCGTTGTTAGGACTACGCCATCGAGTGGATAGCCATGTAATATTTCAACTAAACCCAAGTAAGCTAAATTTCTGTCTAAGGCCGCAGTAGGGCGGCGAGACTGTTCTGCAATGGGATGAACGGGAAACTCCATTGGAATACCGCCCGCATCACGAATGCCTGCTTTAACCCGTTCGGCAAGCTCTTTGTGATGGCGGTTACAGGGGGTTAAATCACTGCCAGTCTGAGCAATACCAATAATTGGTCGGCCCGACTGTAGCTCGGCACGGGTCAACCCATAGTTCATATAACGTTCAACATAGAGCGCTGTCATGTCAGCATGTGTAGGATCATCAAACCATTCTTGGCTACGTAAAAAAATCCGTTTATCTTGATCATTCATTTTTAGATCCTTCACTCATACTTTTTGAAATTTAATTTTTTTCACGAGATGAATCTTACGATTCAGCCGACTCATAATACGTGAAAATTACAATAATTCGCGTTGCTTCAAATTACGCATTAATGCGTTTATTCCAAAATTCCACGGCGTTGCTTTGTCGCTGGTCATGACCGTGTTGTATAGAGTGCCGAGTTTAGGTGAATGAATACGGACGACATCTCCGACTTTATGTGTAAAGCCCGCGCCAGCTTGCTCTCGATCTTGGGTAGGCGCAAATAAAGTGCCGAGGAACAAGACAAAACCATCTGGATATTGGTGATTTTCATTAAGTGTTTGCTGAATTAAATCTTCTGGGTCACGGCTAATTTGTGACATAGAGCTAACGCCATTAAGCACAAAGTTATCTGTACCCTGAATTTGCAATTCAACATCGCAAGCGCGGATATCATTTAAAGTAAAAGTAGAGTCAAAAAGACGAATAAATGGACCAATTGCACACGATGCATTGTTATCTTTTGCTTTACTTAATAGCAAAGCACTGCGACCTTCAAAGTCACGTAAATTCACGTCATTGCCTAAAGTCGCGCCTAAAATTTTGCCGTGACTATTTGCAACTAATACCACTTCGGGTTCTGGGTTATTCCACTCAGACTTAGGGTGAATACCAATATTTTGACCAGTTCCCACGGCTGCTAAAACAGGTGCTTTAGTAAAAATTTCTGCATCTGTGCCAATACCCACTTCAAGGTATTGAGACCACATTTTTTGTTCAATTAAATATTCTTTGAGTTGAAGTGCCTTTTCAGAACCGGGTTCAATTGTTTTTAAATTATCGCCAATTACATTTTGTACCACTTCACGAATGGATTGAGCTTTTTGAGCATCGCCACCAGCTTGTTCTTCAATTACACGCTCTAGCATGCTTGCGGCAAAAGTAACACCAGCCGCCTTAATCACTTGTAAATCAATAGGTGCTAAAAAATATGCCTTGTTTGTATCTGGTTCAGCCACCGTATTTGCAAATAACTCATCAATTGAGCCAACCAATTTTCCTTCAATTTCAGATAAAGCTTTTAAATGATCTGAACTTTCTAGTAATTGGGAAATAGTGTGAAACTTTTCAGAAATATCAAAAACCTGATCGCCTTTTAAAAGAATCGGGGATGGACCAGAAATTTGATTTGGAATCCATGCGCGACCAATTAAACATCCTTGGGTAGCATCGTCTGGTAATGAGTTCTGGGAATTTAACGTAAAGTTCATTTAAAGCATCCTTCTTTTATTTGAAATCATGATATGTTTCTTATTTAATAAACACCAATCGTAATAATTTAATTATTAATAACCAAAAGTTATCGAAAAGGATTTTATAAATGGCGGATTTGACTTACGCAAGCTTAAATAACTGGTTGAAATTTAAACATTTGGTTTTGTTAGAAACCTTGGCACGAACCAATAACATGCATTTGGCAGCCGAGCAGATGAACTTAAGTCAACCTGCGGTGAGTAAAATGCTAAAAGAAATTGAAAGCCTGCTCGGTTTTCAGGTTTTTGAACGCTTACCCCGAAATATGCCAGTCACTGCTTTGGGAGAGCATGTCATCCGCTATGCGCAGCGCGTTTTAAATGATGCAAAGCATTTTGTCGAAGACATTGAAATTTTGCGGTTGGGCGGTCACGGGTTTTTAAAGGTAGGGGGCATCTTTGCGGCAACCGCAGTGGTCATTCCTAACTCGATTATCGAGATTAAGAAAAAATGGCCGCTACTTTCTATAGATGTGGTTGAACAGACCAGTGACCATTTAATGGAAATGTTAAACGAACATACTTTAGATTTAGCCATAGGCCGTTTTACCGATGTGACCCAAAGTCAGTTTTTCAATTTTCAGCCCTTAGGCCCAGAGCCATTTTGTATTGTTGTAAACCATGCTCATCCATGTGCCCAGAAAAAGTTTTGTACCTTAGAAGAGTTATTAAATTGGCCGTGGGTACTTTATCCTAAAGGCACTCCAATTCGAGAACGGATGGAAGGCGCATTTGCCCGAGCAAAAGTAAAAATACCTTTAAATACGGTGAATACCATGTCCATGCAGACCTTTTTACAGATTTTAAAAGGCGCACCAATGGTTGGAATGTTGCCAGAAGCCATGGTGATTGATCAGGTGAAAGAAGGGCAATTACAGATTTTAGAAACAGATCTAGTTTTAGATGCACAGGATTATGGAATTTTGACACGTAAAGATGAACCCGTTTCCGACATTGCCTCGGCCTTTATCGATATTTTATTAAAGAACGCTAAACGTAAGTAAAACAATAAGTCTCAAATCATGAAAATATTTGGGGCTTTTCAATTAAAAAATAAGAAAAAATAGCGAGTTATTGTTGGGCTATATCCATATAAAACTGATATTAAAAAGTTATCAATATTTAGAAATTATTCATTGGAAATTATTGCTTGGACTCCTTATCGTTTAATTCACGATGATTAAAAAATTTTTAAGTGAATAAAAATTAGGAAAGGATCCCTGTATGAATGTACTAATCACTGGTGGTACTGGTTTTATTGGAAAACAAATCGCCAAAGAGATTCTCAAAATCGGCAGCTTAGCTTTAGATGAACAGCAGCCAAAGCCCATCAATAAAATTATTCTGTTTGATGCCTTTGCTGGTGATGATTTACCGCAAGACCCAAAAATTGAAGTCATTGTGGGTGATATTACCGATAAAACCACTGTAGCCAATATTACAGAAAATATTGATGTGGTCTGGCACTTGGCTGCCGTAGTCAGTTCAGCGGCAGAAGCTGATTTTGACTTAGGAATGGATGTTAACCTATATGGACTTTTAAATTTATTAGAAGAATTAAGAAAAAAACAGACACGCCCTCGAGTCATTTTTGCCAGTGGTTGTGCTGTATTTGGTGGTCAATTACCAGAAGTTGTGACAGATGAAACGGTGGTTACACCAAAGTCTTCTTACGGCATGCAAAAAGCGGTAGGCGAGTTACTCGTTTCAGATTATTCAAGAAAAGGCTTTATTGATGGCCGTATTTTAAGACTACCGACCATTGTGGTTCGTCCCGGTAAACCGAATAAAGCTGCCTCTACATTTTTTAGCTCAATTATTCGTGAACCGTTAAAAGGTGAAACGGCAGTTTGCCCAGTACCGTCAGATACACCAGTTTTTGTTACTTCACCACGGCGCTGTGTCGAGTCAATGATTAAGGCTGCCACCATTTCGACAGATGTACTTCAAGACAATCGAATTATTCCCTTACCGGGATTAACCGTTACGGTTAAAGAAATGCTTGAAGCGCTTGAAAAAGTTGCAGGCAAACAAGCAACCGATTTAGTGCAATGGCAAGAAGACCAAACCATTCAACGTATTGTTAAAAGTTGGCCCATTCAGGTGAAAGCTGAATATGCCGAATCTTTAGGTTTCCAAGCGGATGAAAATTTTGAAAGCGTCATTCAGGCACATATAGAAGATACCCAAAATTAATGGCAGTGATCGCCAGTCGATGTGAGAGTTATTATGGAAGATATCAAGAATGTAACTGCTCTTGAAGAGCAGACAATTAAGCGGGTTTCGAGTCGAATTATCCCGTTTCTCATAATTTTATTCATTATGGCATTTCTAGACAGAACCAATATTGGTTTTGCTGCGCTACATATGAATGATGCACTTGGCATTACTCAAACCATTTTTGGTTTAGGTGCGGGCGTCTTTTTCCTTGGTTATTTTATTGCTGAAGTGCCGAGTAATATCTTACTTCATCGCTTTGGAGCACGGATCTGGATTGCCCGAATTATGATTACTTGGGGAATCATTGCCGGACTTATGGGATTTATTCATAGCGGTACTCATTTTATTGTTTTACGGTTTTTACTAGGCGTTGCCGAAGCTGGTTTCTTTCCGGGTGTTATCTTTTATTTAACTTTATGGTTTCCTGCAAAATATCGTGCCCGCGTTTTCGCAACGTTTTATTTGGGATTACCAATTGCTCAAATTATTGGTGCCCCAATTTCGGTCGGTCTTATGCAATGGGGTAATACCATTGGCTATGAAGGCTGGCGCTTAATGTATATTTTGGAAGGTATTCCTTCAATTATTTTAGGCCTGATTTGCTTAAAATATTTAACCAATAACCCTAAAGAGGCTGAGTGGTTAACAGCAGAGCAACGTCAATGGTTAATGACTACGCTTGAGCGTGAAGAAAGAGAAAAAGAGCAATCTACAGAAGCCGCTTTAACCAAAGGGGAAATGATTAAACAAGTGTTTAAAAACCCATTGGTCTGGATCATGGCAATGGTTTACTTTGGAATTACCTCTGGTTCAAATGCGATGTTTTTCTTCTTACCAAGTGTATTAGAGTCTTTTAGAAACACGTTCGGTATGGAAATTAGCCTGATTCAAAATGGTTTACTCACCGCAATTCCATATGCTTTTGCAGCAGTAGGCATGGTTTTATGGAGCCGCCGTTCAGACCGTAAACAAGAGCGTTATAAACATGGTGCTTGTGCTGCACTCATGGCGGCATTGGCAATTGCGATTGCATTGATTGTAAACCAACCGTGGGCAATTATTGTGGGCTTTATCTTTCTTGCGATTGGTGTGTTTAGTGCGATTAATATTTTCTGGACTATTCCAGGTCAGACTTTAACGGGTGTGGGTGCCGCAGCCGGAATTGGGTTAATTAACTCTGTCGGCAACTTAAGTGGTTTTACTGGTCCATATTTAACAGGTTATTTATATACAACCACGGGAACCTACACGGTCGCATTCCTTGCCATTGCAGGATTTGTAGCAATGGGCGGTTTAGGGTTGCTTCTATTGGCAAAGCTAAAGTCGAATAGCTTAAAAGCAGAACAACAGCAATTCAAAGTTCGAACTGCTACGGAGTTAAAGTAATGGCTAGCATTGGATTTGTTGGTACAGGCATCATGGGTATGCCGATGGCCATGAATTTATTAAAAGCAGGACACCAACTCAAGGTCTGGAACAGAACCCCATCTAAAGCAGATATTTTAAAAGACGCGGGTGCAAGTGTTTGTAGTGAACTTGAACAAGTCGGAAAAGATGTAGATTTTCTGATTTGTATGCTTAGCGACGGGAAAACATGTGATGAAATTCTGTTTAAGGAACACGGTGCGCTCTCGCAGCTAAAACCCGAAAGCACTGTGATTGTTATGAGTTCGATACCCGTTGAAGTTGCTAAAACACAAAGTGAAAAATGCAAAGAGCGATCACTTCACTATTTAGATGCTCCAGTCTCTGGCGGAGAAAAAGGCGCTCAAAATGCAAGTTTGGCAATTATGGTGGGTGGCGAAGCTTCTAGCTTTGAACGGGCTGAAAATATCTTAAAAGCCATGGGCAGACCCATCTTAGTCGGTGCAGCCGGCTGTGGAGAGCTCGCAAAACTCGTCAATCAAATGATTGTGGCTACCACCATTGCAACCGTAAGCGAAGGGTTATTACTTGCCACTAAAGCAGGAGCTGACCCTGTAAAACTCAAACAGGCATTAACAGGCGGTTTTGCAGACTCTCCGATTTTGCAGCAGCATGGCGAACGTATCTTAACGCGCAATTTTAAACCGGGTGGAACAGCTAAAACCCAGCATAAAGATATTCATACAGCCATTAGCTATGCCAAATCATTAGAGTTGAATTTGCCTATTGCTGAATTGGTCAATCAGCTTTTTCACAATATGGTGGTCGCTGGTGACGGCGAGCTTGATCACTCTGGTTTAATCCGTGAGTTAGAACGGATGAATCATTTAGCTCTCTAACACTTTATAAAATCACTACGAATGGTTGAGTAATTAAGGCCTTTAATTATTCAACCACCATGTGTAGTGCTTTTTATTTAAATGAAAACTCAAATTTCATCTATATTTAACACCACTTTGCCTTTTGATCGGCCAGCATTTACATATTGGAGTGCTTCTTTTATTTGGAAAAAATCATAGGTTTGGTCAACCACAGGTTTAATTTTTCCAGCTTCTACTAGTTCAGTAATTTTTGAGAGCTGTTGACCATTTGGTTGCATAAATAAAAATGTATAAGTAATACCGCGTTTCTTCGCTTTATGTCGAATTGACCAGCTTAACATCGGGATAATACATTTTAGAAACCAGTTCGGATTAACGACTTCTGCAAAAGCGTGATCGGGTGGTCCTGAAATACTAATAAGACGTCCACCGCGTTTAAGTACATTCAAAGATTTTTCTAAGGTTTTTCCACCTTGCGTATCTAAAACCACATCATAGTCTTTAAGCTCTTGCTCAAAGTCCATTGTTTTATAATCAATGATGATGTCGGCGCCTAGCTCTTTCACCCAACTACTATTTTTGCCACTGGTTGTGGTTGCAACCGTAGCGCCAAGAGACTTGGCAAGTTGAATTGCAATTGAACCCACGCCACCTGAACCTGCATGAATAAGCACTTTTTGACCAGCTTTAACTTTTGCAATTTCAACCAGCGCTTGCCATGAAGTTAAGGAAACTAAAGGTAGAGCTGCTGCCTGTTCCATCGAAATATTTTTCGGTTTAAGCGCCAGTGAAGACTCTTGAACGACCGTATATTCAGCAAAAGCACCATTCAGATCGGTCTTGGCATAGACTTCATCTCCAACTTTAAACTGAGAAACCTTCGAGCCTACTTCTACGACTGTACCTGCAAAATCATTGCCTAAGATGAAAGGAAATGGAACGGGTAGAATGGCCTTAAAATCACCATCTAAAACTCGTATGTCTAGAGGGTTAATACTGGCTGCATGAACTTTAACAAGTACCGTATTTTCTGACACAGATGGTTTAGGCTGTTCATCGACCTGCACATCACTAATATTGCCGTAGCGGGTTATATAAGCTGCTTTCATTTGGAACCTCTATTCTTTTTTGAAATTTTTAATGTTTTAGATTTTTTGTTCTGTACTACACCTTCATGCTTCGCTGAATTAACTTGTCAAAGACTTTAACAGGAGCAAAGCGTCGTAATGCTTTTAAGCTTTTTGCAGTTTTGCCTGCTGTGTAACGTGGTACAACATGTTGACTCTCAATGACATTTAAAATGGTATGAGCAACCACACTTGGGTCATCTGACTTATTCATAGCGTTAATCATTTGTCGATGTAACTTTTCACGCGTTTGATCGTAAAAAGAAACTTTATTGTCTGCTTCAAGTAAGTTTACTCCTAAAGAAGTATTCGTATAAGCAGGTTCAATCAAAGACACACGAATTCCTTGTGATCTTAGTTCGTGGTCTAAAGATTCAGAATAACCTTCAAGTGCATGTTTAGACGCCGAATAAAGAGCGCCAAAAGGCATAGGCACAAGTCCAAGAATTGAACTGATATTTAAAATAAGTCCTGATTTTTTCTGACGCATGTGCGGAATAACTGCACGAGTCATTCGAACGGCACCAAAAAAGTTAGTATCAAAAATAGCCTGTGCTTGTTGCATTGAGCTTTCTTCAGCGCCAGCAGGTGATATTGCAAACCCAGCATTGTTAATTAAGACATCAATTCGGCCTTCATTTGCAATTACTTTTTCAATGGCTTGGGTTACAGAGTCGTCTTGATTTACATCTAACTCAATCAGATGAAATTTATAGTTTGATGAATTTTTCGCTTGGCGACTTGTGCCATAAACAATAAATCCTGCTTCATGTAAAAGGTCTGCGGTCGCTAAACCAATACCCGAAGATGCACCTGTAATCAAAACTACTTTGCTGGTCATATCATGTTCCTTACTTAAACTTTGTCGCCTGAACGAATGAATTCCGGCTTGATTTTTTCATCATAATCTAAAAATAAAATAGTTACTACTAAAAAGATAGTGACAACTAAATTTTGCTCAGGTATAGTTAGTACTAAATCGATACTTATTCTGTTTTTTATCTTTTCTCCCTTTAAAAGATCACTCATAAAAAACAGATAAAACAGATCAATGAATTAAATTTGAGGATCAGAGAAATGAAGTTTTTATTAAATACGATTGCGATGGGATTAACGGTGGCATCTATTTTTAGCACTCCCTTAACTCAAGCAGAGATGGTGGAATCTATGTCTTTTAGTGACCACGTGACTCAGGAGAATAAAATGTCATCAAAAAATAGTGTTACCAATCCGCAAGCAGCTTCAATCTCCCAGCTAGATACAAATTGGAAGAATGTACCAACTCAATTTATTCGTGCAGGTGACGTTAACTTCGCTTACCGAGAATATGGTCAACAAAACGGTGGAACGCCTGTTATTTTCTTAAATCATTTAGCGGCTGTTCTAGATAACTGGGACCCACGAATTATTGATGGAATTGCGGCTAAACATCATGTTGTGGTGTTTGATAATCGTGGTGTTGGTGCTTCTACAGGTAAACCAGCCCAGTCGATTGAGCAAATGGCAGACGATGCGATTGCATTCATTCAAGCAAAAGGCTTTAAGCAAGTTGATTTATTTGGCTTCTCGATGGGCGGCATGATTTCACAAGAGATTGTTTTGAAGCAGCCAAATTTAGTTCGAAAAATGATTTTATCGGGAACTGGCCCTGCGGGCGGTACAGGAATTAGTACCGTAGGACGAATTTCAAATTGGGATTTAGTCCGTGGATTGGCTACCGGCCAAGACCCTAAGGTTTATCTTTTCTTTACGCGTACTGAAAATGGTAAATCTGCTGCAAAACAGTTTATTCAACGTATTAATGAACGTACCGAAAACCGCGATAAAGAAATCACTATTTCTGCCTATCGTGCCCAGCTTAAAGCACTCAAAAAATGGGGAAGTAAGAAACCTTCCGACCTTTCTGTGATTCAACAACCTGTGTTAGTTGCTAATGGTGATCATGACCGAATGGTCCCAACTGTGAACACCTATGATTTGGCAAAACGTTTGCCGAATAGTTCTCTTGTTATTTACCCAGATGCTGGCCATGGTGGAATTTTTCAGTTCAATGAAGATTTTGTAAAACAATCACTTACATTCTTAGCGAAATAAGAACTTAAATTTAGGACAATGACGATGACTACAATTACACACCAAACAGCCGAGACCCAATTCATTGAAGTAGATGGAGCAAAATTTGCCTATCGTCGATGGGGTAACTCAAACACTGGGCAGCCACCGCTATTTTTTCTTCAGCACTTTCGAGGCGGTTTAGACAATTGGGATCCAATCATTACCAATGGTTTGGCACAAGGGCGTGAAGTCATTTTGTTTAATGGTCGAGGCATTGCTTCATCTACAGGTCAGCCTCGTAACCGTGTTGAGGATATGGCAGATGATGCAGCCGCAGTCATTCGTGCATTGGGCTTAAAACAAGTTGATTTATTAGGCTTTTCACTCGGCGGGTTTCAGGCACAAGATTTAGTACGCCGTCATCCTGAACTTGTAAGAAAGCTTATGCTTTTAGGTACAGGACCAAGAGGCGGTAAACCTCGCGGTGACGACCCAGAAGTGGCGACATTGGTATTGAAACATGCCACAACTGCTGTGCCATCTGAAGAAGACTTTCTCTTTTTATTTTTTGGCCGATCTGAAGCTGCTATTCAAGCGGGCCGTGACTTTTGGCAACGTCGACATGAACGCAAAGATCAAGATACCCCAAGCTCAGTTGAAGTCATGCAGGCACAGATAGAAGCCAATATGCATTTCTTACCTAAGCTTGATGAACAAGACCCGTTTGCGCATTTACGTGAGATTAAACAACCTACTTTCATTTTAAATGGTGTTGATGATGTGATGATTCCGACCATCAATGCCTATCACATGGCACTTAACATTCCAAACGCGCAACTATTTATCTATCCAGACGCAGGACATGGCGCTCAATTTCAATACCCTGAACGCTTTGTAAAGCATGCAATCCAGTTTTTAGATGAATAAATGCATGAGTTAGAGCTAGTCAATTTGATGAATCAAGAAGGTAAAAATGATGAAATTTAAATTGTTGCTGTGGATGCTCACCAAGCTCATGCAGCGTGCGGTAAAAAAGAATCCGAAATGTGCAGCGTTTGTGAAAGATAAAAATGTCACCTTTCAGATTCAGACTGCAAGTGGTGAAGGGCGCTATTTTGAAGTTAAAAATGGCAAGATTAACTCGTACTCAGGGCTAACCAAGTCGCCAAGTTTTATCTTTACATTTAAGACTGCGAGTAAAGGATTCGCCGTATTGTCTGCTAAAGACAGTGTGAATACTTTTTTAACTGCGCTTAAGACACAGGACCTTGTCATTAGCGGAAATTTTGTAGATGTGATGTGGTTTCAAAGTTTAGTGGACTTTATTCAACCTCATTCAAAACCATCTTTAACTGTGTGAGATAAGACCATGACTCAACCGCAATTAGAAACCAATCTCTTGAATCAGCCATTAATATTGCCAAATGGCTTTAGCATTCCAAACCGCTTAGCGAAGGCTTCAACCAGTGAAACCTTAGCCACCTATTCAAATAATCCAACCGAAAAACATGTTCGGTTATATCAGCGCTGGGCTGCATCAGGAATTGGCATGATCATTAGTGGCAACATTATGATTGACCGACGTGCCCTAGGTGAGGCGGGTAATGTGGTGGTTGAAGATGAGCGTGATTTTGAGATTTTGCAAAAATGGGCAAAATCGGTGACCGTGCAAGGTTCTCAATTGTGGGCACAATTAAATCATCCGGGCAAACAGTCAACTAAAGGGTTAAATGTCCGTACTATTTCTGCATCGGCAGTGCCGTTTGGGCCAGAAATGCAATCTTTATTTGCAACACCTGATGAAGCCACACAAGCAGAGATTATCGATATTATTCAGCGCTTTGGTCGTAGCGCAGCGATCTGTAAAAAGGCAGGATTTAGTGGCGTTGAGATTCATGCTGCACATGGTTATCTGATTAATCAGTTCTTGTCACCTTTGCATAATTTAAGAAATGATGAATGGGGCGGTACACCTGAAAAACGCCGTCGTTTCTTAATGGAAGTGTATGCAGAAATCCGCAAACAAGTCGGTAAAGAGTTTCCGATTGCGATTAAGCTTAACTCGGCAGACTTTCAAAAAGGCGGCTTTACCGAACAAGACTCGTTAGAAACTATTCAGGCTTTAGCAGATGCAGGCATTGACCTTATAGAAATATCAGGCGGTACTTATGAATCTGGCGTAGCCAAAGCGCCACAAAAAGCATCGACCATTGCCCGTGAAGCTTTCTTTATTGATTTCGCAGAAAAAGTAAGAAAACTTGTCAAAACACCGTTAATGGTTACAGGTGGTTTTCGAACCGTAGAAGGCATGAATCAAGCTTTGCAGTCTCAAGCATGTGATGTTATTGGGATTGCGAGAATTATGGCGATTGAACCTGATGTACCCAAACTTTTACTAGCTGGCAAAAATGGTCTTCAGTCGGTACATCCGATCAAAACAGGCATTAAGAAGGTCGATAGTCTAGGTATTATGGAAGTACTTTGGTACACCCAACAACTAAAACGCATGGGTAAAGGTAAAGAGCCAAAACCGCATGAAAGTGGTTTATGGGCATTTATCAAATCGATTTTACGTAGTGGTTGGGGAACATATGCCACCCAGCGGGCAAGGGCAAAATAATCTGTTTACTTTACATAAACCCAATAAAAAGCACTCTAATTGAGTGCTTTTATCTATTTAAGTTATCCGATTTTTTGACTAATCGGGCGAGTACCAATTTCGGCACCAGTGATTTGATCAATCACAATCGGCTTAATTTCAGTGCCTTGTTCTGCATCAAGAAAAGTCACCATTTTTTCGGGTTGTTCAAAGGGTTTATATTTTTTGCCCCATGCACCAATCACAAATAAAGCTGGTAAAAAATCTTTACCCGCTTGAGTTAATAAGTACTCTTCACGCGGCGGATGTTCAGAATATTGTCTTTTTTCGAGTAAGCCTTCCTCTACTAAAACAGACAAACGTTTAGTTAGCATGGTTGGTGCAATACCTAAACTTTTACGGAACTGATCAAAACGTGTAAAACCCGCATGAGCATCACGTAAAATCAACATACTCCACGCATCGCCTAGAACAGAAAGACTTCTAGCGATTGGGCAGACTTCAAGATTGCTATTTTTACTCATATCGAATTAATAAACCCAATAGTAACTACTAAAAAAATACTAACACAATTCCACTAAATAAGCTATGACACTCGTAATGTCGATTGATAAGTTTTAGTTAAAAAACTGTGTATTTCAATAGAGATTTAATCCTGCCAATAAGGTGTTTCACCATAGACTTCAGCAAAATAATCAATAATAACCCGAATATTTAAAGGCGGATGGCGCACATTCGGATAAATTGCGGCAATATGCTGTGGTTGCGATTTAATAGATGCTTCATATTGCGGTAAAAGTTTTATTAATTTGCCATCCTTTAAAGCCTCACCAATCAACCAGTCAGGGAACAAAACAATTCCCATCCCATTGAGTGCAGCCATCATTAAACTCTCAGCATTATTTGAAGCAAGCAAGGGCATAATTGGATAATGTACCCATTCTTCATTGGGTTTTCTCACTAACCAACGGTTAGGACCTTCAAATCCTTTATAGACTAAACATTTATGGTCATGGAGTTGTTTGGGATGATTAAGCGCGCCGTATTTAGCAATATAAGCAGGAGAGGCTGCCAAATGATATTTTTGTGTGCCGAAAATACGTGCATGAAACGATGAGTCTGTCAGGGTTCCAATACGAAAAATTAAATCGGTACTATCCCGAAGAGGGTCTATAAATTCGTCTGTCTGAATGAGCTCTATTAAAAGCCTTGGATAACGTTCTGATAAACCCGCTAACCAAGGCGCAATATGCCTTTGACCAAAAAATACAGGTGCATTAATTCGGACCAGTCCAGAGGGTTCTACGGTTTTATCTTGCAATGCCTTTTGAGCTTCATCAAATTGCTCTGTAATTCTTTTGGCATATTCAAAAAATAATTTACCCGATTCGGTCGGAGTGATTGCTCGCGTATTTCGATAGAAAAGTTGCTGCCCTAACGCATCTTCTAACTGCTGAATGGTCCGAGAAATCATCGATGCTGACACATCTTCTTTTCTCGCCACCACAGAGAAATTTTGAGCATTATATACACTGATAAAAAAGCGAAGGGTACGAATATCAATCGAATTGGTTAAATTCATCTGTGCAATTTCTGCAAAAGTGATTCATGAATTATGCTGTTTTTCTAATGAATTGACTACTCTAAGATTCGTTGTCTAAATAAAATGAGGCAATGTTTTATGCAAATTCTATTACTGTTCCTTACCATTTTGGGTGGAATGGGGCTATCAGTAGAAGCAGGGCTTTTAGGGCCATTAGGTACAGAAGTTGGGGAGTTGTGGGCCACTTTTAGTATTTTTGGTGTAGGGGCAGCACTTACCTTTTTATTGATGCTGTTCTTTAGCCCACGTAACAGCCCTTCATTTTTTACCCTTCCATCATGGCAGTTATTGGGAGGCGTTATTGGTCCGATCTACGTCATTATTCTCACCATTACCGCACCGATTATTGGCATTGCCATGACCATGATTGGAATTTTGGCGGGACAAGTTTTTAAGAGCCTTATTATTGATCACTATGGACTACTCGGAACTCCGCATAGAAAAGTAGATAGTAAACGTGTGCTTGCGCTTGTTTTTATTGTGGTTGCACTTTCATTAGTTGCAAAAGCATAAGAGGGTAATATGACAATATTTATGATTTTATTGGCAGTCATCGGCGGTGCTCTTTTAAGTGTTCAAGCCGCAATTAATGGTCAGCTCGGCAGTAAAGTAGGCGTATTTCGTAGTGCATTTTTGACGTTTTCGGTAGGTGCTTTAATTACAGCATTGCTTATTTTTTACTTTGAGCCAAAACACACTTTAACTCTGCTAGATGTACCTAAATGGCAATTGCTTGGCGCAATGTGTGGCGTTCCCTATATTGTGATTATGGTCTTAGCTGTGCAAAGAATAGGGGCGGCTGTTGCTACGGTTGCGGTGATATTTGGGCAACTCTTAATGAGTATGTTAATTGATAATTTTGGTTGGTTTGGCAATGAAATTCTGCCTTTTTCAACATATCGCTTAGGCGCACTCATCTGTTTAGCGATTGCACTTTATTTTATCTATTCGAGTAGTAAAACGACTCCAGCAAAACCTAATAGTTAACATATATATAAAACAGGAGAGTTTTATTAAGATAATATTTAAGATGTTCCTTAAATGTGTAATTTAATGAAAAACAATAATTAATTAAATATTATCTAGCCAATTTCACATTGACACCTTAAATATTGCAGATTAACATTTGCGGGCTGGCCTACATTGCCAGTCGGTTTTGACGGACCGTTATTTGAACCACATCAGGATTATTTCTTCTGAGGAATAGTTTTGTGTGTGCACACCCCGTTCCCTCCCGTTGCGGTAGGACGGGAGTGGGACACCTACGGGTGTGCTGGAGTTCAAACCAGTCCGTCAACCTGCTTCCGTTCTGCCACCATAATTTATAATGCTTTGGCAGAACTCCCAATAGAAGGAGTTGGCTATGCACATTCATTATTTATTGGCAGTCATTGCCAAAGTCTATAACGACACAACTTAAATCAATTTAAAGCAGTTTGATCGCCGTTAGGCTTTTCAGGCTTTAAATCATTTCGATTAAAAACTTTAGCAACAATAAAACTTGAGATGTGCCAAGCACAGTCTTTACGGCTTTGCTATGCCTTTTTTTCTCCCAGAGAAGGCACAGGCTTTTTTATCTCTTTCGAAACAACAAGAATTTATAACGGTAAAACTATGCCAACTTTAGAAACATCTTCCAAAAAATTACAGGTTATTCATACCGCAATAGAACTGTTTAATAACTATGGATTTCACAATACAGGCGTAGACCTCATTGCTAAAAAATCCAAAATTCCTAAAGCCACTTTTTACAACTACTTTCACTCAAAAGAGCGTCTTGTTGAAAGGTGCATATCTTTTCAAAAAAGCAGATTGAAAGAAGAAGTGCTGGCAATTATTTACTCAAGCCGCTACCGAACCTCAAGTGAAAAAATTAAAGAGATTATCGTTTTACATGTCAATTTTAATAGTCTGTACTATCTATTGCTTAAAGCCATTTTTGAAATTAAACAGGTTTACCCTCAGGCCTACCGTATGGCAATTGAGTATAGAAAATGGCTGCTTCATGAGATTTTTGATCTGGTTTTTAGTTTAGAAACTCATGCACTAAAACCCGATGCCAACATGGTTTTAAACTTAATTGATGGTTTGATGTTCCAGATTTTAAGCTCAAATCGTTTGGATGAAAGGGATGTGGTGGTGGAGAGGTTTTTTAGTGGCGGGGCCAGCTTTTACGAAATAAAAGATTTTGAGCAATTTTGCCCTAAAATATAAGTTAACTTTGTTGTAAATTAATTATAAATAACTAGTCTTAAATAAATACTATTGTTTATTTTTTAGAGTAATTTTTTGAAAATTGAGGATGAAAATTATGAAAATATAGTGCATGAAATGGTCAAGTGTAAATTTTATAAATGAGTTTTTGTTAGTTTTAATTGTATATTTTTAAATAAGGAATAATATGAGTAATTTTGAGCCTGATAATAAAAGAAACTATCTTAAAGATATCTATTTTCATTTAAAAGATTTAAATTATAAAGATATAAATCATAATGACCCTACAGAAATGAATTATGTGTTTTCATTTCTAGGAGTAATTTTTTTAATTACTGGTTTCTTAAGTAGTGGTTATACAGAAAAAGATGGTTTGAACTTCTTTTTATTAGTTTCTGGGCAAGTAATTCTTTTTATTCTTATTTCCCACAATTTGTTCGAGTTAATACCTTCTGTGAAGCGTTTTTTAGAATTAAAATCTACAAAATTCTTTTTTATTTTTTCAGTAAGTTCTTATTTTTTCTACTCAAGATCGCAAGTTTCCATAATACTTAATAATATTTTTGAAGTATCAGGTGATAGTTTTACTTATAGTTTGTTTTTTGGTTCTATTATTTATTTTTTAAATCATTTTTTTAGTTATTATATCTGGTTGCTTTTGTCTATTTCTCTTATTTTAATATTTAATTATGGGGAGTTTTGTTATAATGAAAAACATAAATATAATATATTTGAGCTTATATTTAATCGAAAAACATACATTTTGTTATTGTCTATATTACTCACTTATATAACTTATTCAATAAGCAAGAATGATATTAGTCATGAAGCGCTACCCTATAAAATATATATAATTGCTAAAAAGCTTGATTTTGATTCTAAAAGTAAATGTGATGATATAAATATAAATCAAAGTGTTGTTTATTTAGGTTCAAGTAAAGAGAGAATTCTAGTAAGTAATTATTCTTCTTATTTTGAAGGTGATAATATGACTATATATAGTTTTATGAGAGATAAAGAGGAAAAATATTTGAAATTTAATGAATCCTTAAATAATAATTTAATTCAATTCGAAGATAGAAAGTGTTATTTGGATAAACAATAAATAACTATTGAAATTAGAAAAAGCTTACAAATATGAAGATTTTTTATTACACATTGCTTAAAATATATACAGAAAACTCCCTGAAACGAGTTGGAACGCTACAAACGCGAATGATACTTTAAGTTTCACTCTTCCCAATAAGTGAGGTGAGCAATGAAATTGTTAGCTTTGATTAGTATGGGAGTTGCAGCGAGTTATTGGTATAAAACTATAAAAAATAGCAAGCTAACTCTTCGAAAACCAAATTTTGATGAAATCGTTAAAAAATTTGTATTAGCAGAATTTAAAGGCTAATACTTATTAATAATCTTAATTAAATAAAAAGCTCATCGTAAGGTGGGCTTTTTACTTTATGTGTTAAGCTGAAATTCATAATTTTACGGTTTCTTATAATGTTCATTTGTATTGGTGGTGATTTAGACGGCGAAGTTGTTAATAACCGTGAAGGAACGTACTTTAAGGCTAGTGAAATAGATACAAGTAAGGAATCTACTTACAATCGACAAAGTTACATTATTGGTGAAAATACTTATCGCTTTTGGCTTTGTGCAGAGTTGACCTATGCTGAGACAACAAAATTAGCGAATGATTACTTGGCGAAAAAACATTCATACCTTTCATAATTCAGATATTAAAAAATAAGCCCGCCAATTTTGGTGAGCTTAAATCTATCTGTGGTGAGTCGGCTAAATATGGGTTAAGTGAAAAAAAACAATTAAAAAAGCCCCTCATATCTGAGAGACTAGTCATATCAATTTTCTGGAATGAATGGCTGTAATTTCTTAAATAACTAAACAAATCAAATTGATAAAAGTAGTTAATATTATAATAAATCAGTGCACTAATTTATTCTTTATAGTAGCAGGGCCTCAAAACATCTTCCAAGGCACTGTTAATAAGAAATTATTTGTTATTTGGATCAGGTTGTTCATTATTCTCAGGCAGATCTTTTACTGTGCCAGGAACTTGTGAAGGTTCAGTTTCAGTAGGTGGTGTTGCCGCAGAATGCTTGTTCATTTGAGCTTTGATAATATTTGTGTTGTTAGTTGTATTTTGTGAAAAACTTTTAAAACCTGACATTTTTATCTTCTTATCTTCACTAGGGAGAGTTCATAGTACGCTTTAAAAGCCTTTACATTGCGGTAGTTTTAAGACTGATATGTGTTGATATGTCCTAGAAAAGATCTTTATCTCGAGGACTTATTTCATAAATAAAATCAATTATATATAACCTGTTGAGTCTTATCCTTTAAATTTTGAAATTACCCTATCCAAATTTCAAGTAGGGGTACATAAAGCACACATATATAAATTAATTCAAGATAGTGGAATAATACAGTTTTAAAATTAATTCAATCGAGTTGCCTACAAAATATTGATAGTATAAAAATGTTGTTAGGCATAATATGCATGATTAAGTTGGAGCATATTGATGCTAAAAGACATTACAATTATTGATTTCCAAGGTAAAGAAAAAAGAGCACAGGCAAACTATACAGAAGTAAATACTAATAAAATCAATCATTCATCTAGAGTTCAAAGACCAAAAGTTGAATATATTTTGTTAAAAGGTGAATTTATTTACCCTACTTCAAATTCGGTTTTCTACAGTTCCGATGGCAACAGCTATTATATAGAGTAAACATGACCCACTTCAGTGGGTTTTTTTAATTGGGTGAAACATGAAAAAAAAAGTTGGCTTTTATGTTCTTGTTAGCCTAATGCGGCTGGAATAGATTTTTAATTTAAAATTAGCTTTGATCCAAGTGCAAAATAAGTTCATCGGAAGATGGGCTTTTTTTAATTTACAAATTTCCATGGAAAAGTCATTTATATTGTATATTTTTCAATCAATTAAAATAAATTATGTAAAATTAATATATTGTTTTATAAGGCTTTTTGTCGGAAATTTTTACCAAAAGTTAAAAATTTCTTTATTTTAAATGAAGGGGTTAATGGAAACCTCTTAAATAAAATAAAGGAAATTAAATGGATATTTTAAAATTAATAGGCGGGAATCTGCTCGCTGTGGCTTTTGTAACGGGAACACAAACAGCACATGCGGAATTTAAACGGTTTTCTGTGTCTGCTGGATGGTTACATGTCATGCCACAAGGAAAGGCAAATCCATTCAACATAAATACTGCTGTAGCAAATGGAACCACTGCCAAAGTTGGAGCTATTTCTACTGCGGCATTTATGAAATCTATAGACCCTAATGCAACATTATCAACTGGGGAAAATGCCAAAGAAGTTCTTGATATGGTATTTAGCCATCCAGTCGATGAGAACGGTAATCAGCAGCAATCGGTTGGTCAGCTATTAGGGCTAGTAGATGAAAATGATATGGTTTCGCCAGATATAACTGGCACAGCAACTATTAAAGGACTAGAGCAATGGGAAGCTCAAGGATCAGGTCTTGAAGCTGATGATGTAGATACTTTGGGATTAATGTTTAATTATTACATTAATGAAAATGTGTCATTACAGCTCATTGGTGGGATTCCTCCAAAAGTTGATATTAAGGGGAAAGGAGAAATCAACGCACCATTATCTGGTTTTGCAAATCCAGAAGGGTTAGCTGCTTTAGTAATTGGAGATAAACTTGATTTATTACAAGATATTCCGATCACTAATCTTGGTAATAAATCGAAAGCTGCTACGGTACGTGCATGGACGCCGGCATTAGAAGCCCAATATCAGTTCGGGAAGGCAGGAGTAAATAAATTTCGCCCCTATGTTGGAGCAGGAATTATGTATTCACGGTTTTCCAATATTAAGTTAAACGATCAAATTAACTCAGACTTAGTTGCTGCTGGACATATGATTCAGAATGTTCTGGATAACAATGCTGGTGCTGCATTAGATGGCAAAACTTCGAGTGCAAATCCATATGTTCGAGTTAAAGCGACTGATGCAATTGCCCCGATTGTTAGTCTAGGAGCTACTTATGACATCACGCCTAATTGGTATGCTGTTGGTTCGGTGTCTTATGCGAAGTTAAATAACCGCGCAAATATTGATGTCATTGATAGCAAAACAGGTAAGCAGTTAATTCATGCATCAACCAAAGTTGATATTGATCCTTTAATTACTTATTTAGGTGTGGGTTACCGTTTTTAGTAGTCTCATTTAAATATTAATTACTTGCTTAGGAAACTTTGCGAGTCACGCTGCCATTATTTTTTAGGAATAAAAAGTCCCGCTAAATATCGATTATTGGCGGGGCTTTATAAGCAAAGCAGTGGAGTGGTCTGTTTGTGAATTTAAGGAAGAACTTACTATATTTTATGATAAACATATGAAAGAACTTAGTTTTATATGGTTGGGTAAAGAAAATTCAAAGGTCACCTGATAGGTTAAATCAAAATATAAGAAATATGGTAAAGTTAAAAACCTAATTCAATACATTTAAAATTGATATCAAGTTATTGTAGGAAAAACATGGTTAAAATTAAACCTCACCCAGCATCAAGCGGAAATGCATCGGCTGATCGCCTTTTAA
>Ga0308166_1000570_pt1 | contig 48667 bp, 47 predicted proteins | sample PhyCR2_2_FD_202137 | JGI IMG/M metagenome (GOLD analysis project Ga0308166, IMG submission 202137) | Phyllosphere microbial communities from UC Gill Tract Community Farm, Albany, California, United States - DLSLCC.R2 | ecosystem: Host-associated > Plants > Phyllosphere > Unclassified | place...
ACCCCCTTCAAAGTATTCAGCGGCCACGGAGCAAGCTAATGGACGGTTCAACCAATAAAAGCCTGAGCATCGCCAGCCCCAGCGAATCGAATCTGACCTCGACCGTGCTGGATCTCGATCTGCGCAGCCTGTTCCTGACCGCCGCCAATCCCGGCGCCGGCACCACCACCAGCGCGCTGGCGCTGGCCAGTCAACTGGCGCAGATGAGCAGCGGCCAGGTACTGCTGGTCGACGCCAGCCAGTCGGCAAACAACCTCACCCAGCAGATGAACCTCGGCAAGGAGCGCGGCCTGCGCGACCTGCTGTTCAACCCGGACAACCCGCCGCTGTTGCAGGACTGTGTGGTGCAGGTCTCGAGCCTGCCCTTTCATGTGCTGCCCAATGGCCGGCCGATCCGCACGCTGGAGCACCTGACCCCCGAGCGCCTGAGCCCGTTGCTCGAGCAGCTGGGCCGCCAGTACCGCTTTGTGGTGATCGACGGCGACGCGGTGTACTCCGCCGCCGACACCCTGGTCATCAGCACTCAGGTCGACGGCGTGGTGTTTGTCGTGCGCGCCGAAGACACCCGCTGGGAAGTCGCCCAGGCCGCTGTGCAACGCCTGACTCAGGCCGGGGCGAAAGTGGTCGGCAGCGTGTTCAACCGGCGCAAGTACTACATGCCCAAATGGCTTTACAAAAACCTGTAAGCGAACGCAAAGGATGACGCCATGAACGCCAGAATGCTTGTCCTGCTGTTGCTGCCGCTTGCGGGCTGCACCAGCACTTCCGAGACCCGCAACATGCCGGTGAATATTCTCACCGCCACACCGGCCAACGCCCAGGCCACCGACATGCCGCGGGTCGAACAGACCCTGCGCCCGAAAGACGTGCTGGATGTGATCTTTCACATCAGCACCAGCGGTTCGGACGCTTACCGCGTGCAATCAGGTGACCAGATCGGCCTGAATTTCACCGCCGCCAGTCAGCTCAACGGCACGCAACTGGTGCTGCCCGACGGCACCATCGAACTGCCGGGCGCCAACACCTCGGTGAAAATCGCCGGGCTGACCAGCGAAGAAGCCCGTCAGGAAATCCAGCGTGCGTATCAGCGCAAGCAACTGTTCCAGCCCAACCGCAATCAGCTCTCGGTACAGATTCTCAGCCCGCTGAGCAACGAGCAGAACCTTAAAAGTGCGCTGAACCATCCGGCCACCGGCATGAGCCGCGAGATCACCGTCGGCACTGATGGCTACGCGAGTTTTCCGGAAATCGGCGCCGTGCCGCTGCAAGGCATGACCGTCAATCAGCTGGAAACCTTCCTCAATCAGAGATACGCGCAACTGCCGGGGCGAATGACCGTGGACGTGCTGCTCAAGTCCACCGCCGGCAACGAGATCTACGTGCTCGGCGAAGTCGCACAACCGGGCTCCTACCCGATCCGCCGGCCGGTGTCGGTGCTTGAGGCGCTGACTCTGGCGCGTGGCACCAACGTCAAGGCGCGGCTGGATTCGGTAGTGATCATGCGGCGCAACGGCAATCAGGTGCAGGCGATGAACTACGACGTCGAGAAAGCACTGTCCGGTGACGCGCCACAAATCGCCTATCTGCAGCCGGATGACATGCTCTACGTGCCAAAAACCAAACTGGCCAGCGCCGGCGAACTCGCCCGCCAACTGGCTGATGTGGTGCTGTTCCAGGGCGTCGGTTTCAGCTTCGGCTACCGCGTCGACAACAAAGGCAGTGACAACTGACTCTCAGGTGACCGACATGAACCCAAAAGAAAATTACCTGCACGAGTTCTTCAGGATTTTCTTCGCCAACAAGCAAACGGTGAAGCGCATCTTCCTGACCTTTGCAGTGATCGCCCTGCTCCTGCCGTTGCTGCTCAAACAGAGCTTCGATATCACCGCGCAGGTCATCGTGCAGTCGAAAAAGCTGTCTCAGGGCGATGCGACCACCTCGCTGACCCAGGACAGCGCCACCTTCATACCGCCATCGCTGGCGGACATGGAAACCGAAAGCAATATCCTCCGTTCGCCGGCGCTGATCCGTCAGACCATAAGCGAACTGCGCGACATGGGTCAGTACAACCCGCCGCCGGGGATGCTCAGCAAGCTGGCGGGCGAGCCGTTCAAGCGTTACGTCAGCACGCCGCTGCGCGAATACGTGATCAATCCGCTGCGTGATGCGCTGGGCATGCAAACCGATCCGGTGCGCGACACGGCACTGGACGGTTTGACCCAGGACGCCATCGACAACCTGAAGATCGAAACGCTGCCGGGTTCCAATGTGATCTCGATCGTCTACAGCTTCCCCGATCCGGCCCAGGGCACAACGTTTGTTGCCGCGTTGCTGCAGAACTATCTGGTCGATCGTCAGGCGTTGCAATCGATCGAGCTGCCGCATTCGTTCTACGAAACCAAGAAGCATCAGTATCAGGTGCGGCTCGATGGTCTTGAAGGCGCGCGGCTGAGCCTGCTGGAAAGCGTCGGTTCTTCCGACCCGAAAGAGGAAATCACCTTTCGCCTCAACGCGATCAACACCGAAGAGCAGGCACTCAACCTGTATCGCGATCGCTTGCTGCAAAGTCAGCGCTGGCTTGATTACCTGAAAACCAGCCTGGCCGCCGCCAACACCAACAAACTCAACGACTACACCTTCCCGTTCACCTTCACCACGACGGTGGACAACATTGCCTTCGAGGACCGTGAAATCAGGCAGATGGGCGAGGCGCTGACCACTCAGGTCAGCCGCTATATGAATGACCTGGCGGTATTCCAGCCTGGCAGCGAGCCGATGTTGCTGGCCCGCGAGCAAATTGCCCGCACCCGCCAACAGTTCCTCAAAGTGGTCAACAACCGCATCCAGGAACGCACGATCGACCTGTCGGTGGTGAGCCAGGTCATCGAGCAGAAAACCTCGCGCATTGCCGAGTTCAAGAATCGCATCCATCAGTTGCAGCAGACCCAAAGCAAGCTGCGCCAGATGGACACCGAGATCGGCGCCTTGCACGCAGCGTTTTCCACCTATGCGCAACGCTTTGCCGAAAGCAGCACGACACGCGCTTTGGACAACGACTTGTCCAACGCCCGGGTATTGAGTCCACCGTTCGAGCCGACCGAAGCGGCTTTTCCCAAGCCGATGCTGATCATTCCGTTCGGGCTGTTCACCGGGCTGCTGCTGGCAATCGCGTTCGTCTACGTGCGTGAGTTCTTCGACCATCGGTTCAAGCATCCGGCGCAAATCAGCCATGAACTGGGCGTGCCAGTGTTGTTGGTGCTCAACGAAGAAACTTCGCAGCCGGGCAATCCGCACAAGAACTGGACCATGCCGAGCCTGGTTCACTGGGTGCGCAATTGAACGCGGTGTCCACCCCAGTCGTCGCCCTGCCGATCATTCATTTGCTCAGCAGCGGCGGCTTCTACGGGGCCGAGCGGATGTTGCTGGATCATTGCCTGGCCACGCCGGGACAGCACCAGGTGCTGTTCCTCGACGCGCCGCCAGAACTGATCGCGCGCTTTCGTGAAGCCGGGGTGGACGCTCGCGCTTGTGCCGGGCTCGGCGAATTGCTGCGGCACTTGCGTCAGCGCCGTGGCGACCAACCGTTGCTCAACACCCACAACTTCAAAGGTCTGCTGTTCGGCTGGGTTGGCGCCACGCTGTTGCGCCTGCCGCTGGTGATCACCCAGCACGGCTTCACGCCGCGCAGTCGCAAGCAGAAGTTCTACACCTGGCTGAGCCTGCAACTGTGCCGCACGGCGTCGGTGAAACGGGTGGTTTGCGTGGCGCAGAGCATCGCCACGCTGCATCTGAAGGCCAGCGTGAGCGCGGAGAAGTTGCAGGTGATTCCCAACGGTTTGCCAGCGGCGCCAGCGATGCCGCCGCTGGCAGAGCGGCAACGCTGGCTGGCCGGTTACGTCGGCCGGTTGAGCAGCGAGAAAGGCCCGGATCTGTTTCTCGATGCGCTGATTGCGTTGTGTCACCAGCATCCGCAACTGGACGCGGTGATGCTCGGCGACGGCCCGGAACGCGAGGCCTTGCAGGCGCGCATCGACGCTGCCGGCTTGCAGCAGCGGATTCGCCTGCCGGGCTACCAGACGGCGATGCAAGGCTGGTGGCAGCAACTCGATGCGCTGGTGATCAGCTCGCGCACCGAGGGCACGCCGATGATTCTGCTCGAAGCGATGCAGGCCGGCGTGCCGGTGGTGGCGTTCGCGGTCGGCGGCATTCCGGATGTCTTGCAGGATCGCCACAACGGCCTGCTCGCGGCGCCGACGGATACCGCCGCCCTCGCCCGCCAGCTCGACACACTGCTGGCCGAACCGAAGCTGGCCGCGCAGTTGCGCGACAACGCCAGACGCACCCAACAGGAGCGCTACGACCTCAAGGCTTTGGCCGAACGCTGGTCGCAGCTGTACATCCAAACGGCACGGGAGACACGCGCATGATTTTCCCGCTCTCGATCGTCAGTCTGTTCGCTCTGGTCAGCCTCGGTTTGCTGGCCAGCCCCTGGCCGTATCTGGCACCGGGGGCGGTTATTGGTCTGGTCGGTTTCACCGTTCTGTACCGCAAGCCGACCTGGGGCCTGCTCGGCATTGCCGCGCTGGTGCCGTTCGAAGGTTTCTTCAAGGACAGCTCGGTGTCAGGCAGCAAGTTGATCGGTGCCTCGCTGGCGGTGATCGTGATGCTGCAACTGGCGCTGCACCAGATCCCGTCGCAACGCCTGCGCAGCAACCTGTGGCGCTACCTGATCGGTTTCATGGCCCTCTACCTGCTGAGTCTGTTCGCCAGCGACAATCTGGGCATGTCGCAAACTCATCTGCGGGAACTGAGCGTAGGCCTGGTCTTGTTCGTGATCACCCTGTTGATCGGGCGTGAATTGAATCTGGATCTGTTCGCCCGACTGGTCACCCTCAGTGTCAGCGCGACCTGCGCGATGGCGATGTTTTCCAGCCGATTCCAGGACAAGGGCCGCGCCGCCGGCCTGCTCGAAGACCCGAATGCCTTTGCCCTGCTGATCGCTTTCGCCGTGCCGCTGGGCCTGCTGCTGGTGATTCGCAGCCCAAACCTGCTGCACCGGTTATTTTGGGCTGGTTGCTGTCTGTTGCTGCTCGGCGGCATGACCAAAACCGAGTCGCGCTCAGGGCTGGTCGTACTGGCGTTGAGTCTGGCAATCGGGGTCTGGCACTACCGCCAGCAGTTGACCCGCATTCGTCCACGGCATTTCGGCTTCGCCATGCTCGGCGCTGCGATCATCCTGCCCTTGGCGATCTATGCGATGCCGGCCGGTTATCTGGCACGCATTCAATCGCTGAGCATCCTCAGCGCCGGGGCCAAGGCCCAGGACGAATCCCTCGGCCGTCGCGCCTCCTACATTGTCGTTGGCAGCCAGATCATTCGCGAGCATCCGCTGCTCGGCTCCGGCCCTGGCACCTTCCCGCTGCACTACGCGACCACCGGTTATGCCAAGGCGTTCTCGGCCAACCGGAAGATCGGCGACCTGTATCGCCGGGCGCATAACACTTATCTGGAGATCTTCAGCGAACTGGGGATTCCCGCCGGCCTGCTGTTTGTCGGCATGCTGGTGCAGGGTTTCTACAACCTGATCCGTGCACGACGCACGTGGCTGCAACGGCGCGAGTGGCAGCACGCAGGCATGGTTACCCATCTGGGCATGAGCTTTCTGTCATTGACGCTGTTCCTGATGTTCCTCAGTGCGCCGAACCTGAAATACCTGTGGATCATGCTGGCGCTGACCTGGGTGCTGCGCCTGAAAGCCGAGCAGACAGCGCTGACGGAGACCAAAGCATGAGCCGGATCAGCATTGTCATTCCGATGTTCAACGAAGCCCGGCACATCGGCCGCACGCTGCTGGCCGCCAGCAAGGCCGCGCACGCAGCCGACATCGACTGTGAACTGATCGTGGTCGACAACGGCTCCACCGACGAAGGTCCGCAGATTGCCCGCGCATTCGGCGCGCAAGTTCTGCTGCTGCCCGGCCTGCTGATCGGCGCCTTGCGCAATCGTGGCGCAACGGTTGCCCGTGGTGAATGGCTGGCGTTCATTGATGCCGATATCGAGATGCCGGAAGACTGGCTGAAGCAGATGTTGGCTCTGGCTGCGGGCGACCAGGGCGACGTCTTCGGCCTCGACCTGCACACCCCTGCCGCCGCGCCATGGTTCGCCGCCGCGTGGCAGCGCCGTTCGTTGCGGCCGTCGAGCCGCGCCAAGCGCACTGTGCAATGGCTGCCCAGTGCCAACCTGCTGCTGCGCAAGCAGTGGTTCGACGAGGCCGGCGGATTCAACGAAACCCTGCGCACCGGCGAGGACAAGGAATACACCCTGCGTCTGCACAGACACGGTGCTCGTCTGCTGTCGGTCAATACCAGCGTCGCTCTGCATTGGGGCTACGAAATGACCTGGCGCGAATGGATCGGCAAGGAACTGTGGCGTCAGGGCAGTCACCTGCAACTGCTCCGCGCCCACGGCATGAGCCTGCGTCTGCTGAGGTTTCCGCTGCTCTCGTTACTGGTGTGGCTGCTTGATGCTCTGGCGATTCTTGCGTTGCTGGGCGGCTACGCGCAGCAGGCGTTACTGCTGCTGATGGCAGGCCTGCTGCCCAGTCTGCTGCTCAGCCTGCGGCAAAGCATTCGCCAGCATAACCTCAGCCTGACCTTGCAGCTCTGGGGCCTGCACTGGGTGCGCCTGCACTTGGCAAGCGCAGCATTGATTCTCGGTCTGTGTCATTGGAATGCAAGGAGGCCTGCCCGTGGCTGAACTCATTTTTTGCCTGTGCCTGTTGTTGCCAGCGTACGCCTACATCGGCTATCCGCTGCTGCTCACCTTGCTCGCGCCACTGTTCCCGGCCTGGCGACATGCCCCCGCACCGCCGCTGAACGTCAGCATTGTGATTGCCGCGCACAACGAGGCACGCCATATCGAGCACAAGCTGCGCACGCTGCTGGCTCAGGACTATCAGCCGGCCGCGTTGCAGATCATTCTGGCCAGCGACGGTTCGACCGATGACACCGTGGCTTGCGCGCACAAAGTGATTGATCCGCGCATCACCGTGCTCGACCTGCCGCGCCAGGGCAAAGCCGCCACGCTGAATGCCGGCGCCGCCCTGAGCAGCGGCGACATTCTGGTGTTCACCGATGCCGACAACCAGTGGTCGCGCGACACCCTCGGCCACTTGCTCGCGCCGTTGAGCGATCCGCAGGTCGGCGCCTGCGCGGGGCACATGGTGATCCCGGTTACCGGTGGCGGCCTGAGCATCGGCGACAGCCTGTATCGGCATTACGAAGGCTGGTTGCGCCGGGTCGAGAATCGCACCGGCTGCATGGTCTCCGCCGACGGCGCCCTGCTCGCCTTGCGTCGCGAGCTGTTCCAGACCGTGCCGGCCGAGGTCAACGATGATTTCTTCATCAGTACCTGCGCACCGGTGGCGCATAAACGCATCGTCTACGTGCCCGAGGCGCAGGTGATCGATCAGGGCGTCGACGAAGCGGACAAGCAATGGCGTCGCCGCCAGCGGGTCACCGTCGGTGGCCTGCAGAGCCTGGCGCAACGCCGTGAACTGCTCAATCCCTTCAAGCACGGCCTGTATTCGATCGCATTGATCAGCCACAAACTGATTCGTCGACTGGCGCCGGTGCTGTTGTTGCCGCTGCTGCTGAGCAATTTCTGGCTGTGGAACCAGCACGGTTTCTATCGCCTGAGCCTGCTCGCGCAATTGCTCGGTTACTCGATTGCCATCGCCGGCCTGCTGGATTCGCAACACCGTTTACCGAAACCGTTCCGCCTCGCGGCCTTCCTGCTGGTGACGCTGGCAGGCATGAGCGTCGGCCTGTGGCAGTTCCTGCGCGGGCAACGGTACGCACAGTGGAATCCTGACCAGAATCGTTGAGGGGGCGCATGCCATGGCTATCAAACAACTGATAAAACGCACCAGCGGCTGGCTCTATCTCAACTCGTCCGTGGGGCGCAGCCAGTTGCACGGGGCCGGAGTCATCCTGATGCTCCACCGAGTGCTGGCCAACGACCGTGCCGCCAACCTGCCGCACCGCAATGAACTGTGTGTCGGCCCGCAGGCGTTCGAACACTTGCTGATATGGCTGCGCAAGCATTTCGATTGCGTGCCGCTGATGGAGTTGTTGCAGCCCAACGCCCTGCGCACCGAGCGCCCGCGCGTGGCGCTGACCTTCGATGACGGCTGGCGTGACAACGCGGTTAACGCCTATCCGCTGCTGCAAAAATATCAGGTGCCGGCGAGCATTTTTCTTTCCACCGATTTCATTGGCAGTCGGCAACGGTTCTGGTGGGAAAGCGTCGGTGAAACGCTGTGGGGCAGCCATGGCGAAAAGGCGCGCATGCACCTGATCGAGCACCTGCGCATCACCGGTCATCCGCTGCCGGTGCTGCTCGACGATATCGATGTCGACCGGCGCAGCCTGGCACTGCTGCATTACCTGCAAGGGCTGAAGAGCCTCGATCCGCAGGAACTCGAACGTCTGACCAATGAGTGTCCGCCGGATTCTCTGCCACAAGCGCTGGACTGGCATCAGGTGCGCGCCATGGAAGCGTCCGGTCTGGTGCGCTTCGGCCCCCACGGCGCCAGTCATGCGATCCTCACTGGCCTGGATGACATGCGTCTGCACGAAGAAATCAGCCGCAGCCGCGACGCCCTGCACAACGGCTGCAATCGGCCACTGCCGGTGTATTGCTACCCCAACGGCGACAACGATGAGCGCGTGCGCGAGCAGGTCGCCAATCACGATTATCCGTTTGCGCTTGGCACGTCCACCGGACTCTATCGCGGCGCCGGCGACCCGCTGAACCTGCCGCGCTTCGGCGTCAGCCAACGTACCGCGCGCAATCCGGAGCTGCTGTCGCTACGGATCTTTCGCGGGGCACGGCCATGAGTCGCGGCAGCTACATCAAGCACCTCGCCCTGAGCATGGGCACCAAACTGGCGATGATCGCCCTGCGCCTGCTGCGCAATGTGTTGCTGGCGCGGATTCTCGGGCCGAGCGAACGCGGTCTGTTCGCGCTGCTCAGCACCCTGCCGGATCTGATCAGTGCGGCGACCAGCGGCGGCCTGAATTCAGCGGTCGGTTATCAAGCGGCCAACCAGCGGCCGATGGGGCTGTTGCTTGCCCAGGTGCTGGTATTCGGCTGCCTTCTGGCCGGGCTGCTGACGTTGCTGGTGGTGGCGCTGGCGCGAGAATTCGGCAGCGAACTCGACGTCACGATGCAGCTCGGTCTGCTGGCGTGGCTGTTGCTGCTGGCGGTACCGCTGACCGTGCTCAAAAGCGGCCTGCTGACCTTGCACAACGCGTCGGGTGGCGTGGTCGCCTTCAATGTCCTGCGTCTGATCGAATCGCTGGCGCCATTACTGCTTTTTGTTGCGCTGTTCTGGATGTGGAAAGAGGCGGCACTCGAAGCGGCGCTCATCAGTTGGCTGGCCGGTATCAGCCTGGTGGTACTGGTGGGCTGGATGTGGCTCAAACGCGCACAGCCGCTGCAACTGCAATGGGATCGTGCAAGCCAGAAGGAGCTGCTGAAATTCAGTGCACGCAGCCATCCGGACCTGCTGTTCCAACAGGTGATCCTGCGCTCCGATTACTTGTTCATCGGCGCCCTGCTCGGTAGCAGCGCGCTCGGCCATTACGCCATGGCCAGCGCCGCTGCTGAACTGTTGCTGATCGTTCCGGAAGCAGTCACCACACCGCTGATGAAGCGTCTGCTGCAACAGGACAAGGGCATGGACAAGGTCACGCCGCTGGCGCTGCGTCTGACCGCGACGGTAATGCTCTGCGCCTGCATCACCATGGCGCTGATCGGCGAATGGCTGATCATCACCCTGTTCGGCGTCGCCTACCAACCGGCGTATCCGGCGCTGCTGGCTTTGCTGCCGGGGCTGTTGGGCCTGTGCTACGCAAGCATTCTGCGCCTGGACCTGATCGGCAAGAATCGCCCTGCCACCGTCTCGCTGATGATGGGGGTGGGCGCGTTGCTGAATCTGGGCCTGAATCTGCTGCTGATCCCGAGCTACGGCATCGTCGGCGCAGCGGCGGCGTCCTCGATTGCCTATCTGGCAGTGACCCTGGCGATGCTGGTGCTTTATTGCAGGCTGAGCGGCGTACCGTTCTGGCACACGCTGTTCATTCTGCCCGGCGACCTCAGCCCGATGTGGCTGATGCTGCACCGCAGGAAAGCCGCATGAAGCGCCTGGCCCTGCTGCTCGGACTCGGCCTGACGCTGAACGCCTTCGCTGCGCCGATGCAGTGGGGCGACATCCGCGATGGCAGCCTGTATCTGCAAGCCGACCGCCCGGATACAGTCACCGTGCGCTGGGTTCCGGCGTGGCAGGCCGAGGCCAATGAAGAGCATATCTATCTGCTTGACGGCCATGGCCGCTTGCAAGGTGATCGCTTCATCAAGGCCAGTGAGGTTCGCGGTTCGCAAAGCTGGCCGCTGGTGCCTGGAGCTGCCGGTTATCGCCTGGAGATTCCCGGCTACAGCTTCCGTAGTTACCGCGTCGAGCATGACGCAACCACCGTGGCGCTGTTCAGTCCGGCCAAAGTGCATTTCAGCGTCGAAACCCGCAATGGTACTGAGCTGTTTTTCCAGGTCGCACCGGGAGAGCATGCGGTGCTGAACGGCAAATACCATGGCGGCGTCAACGCGCTGCAAGCACAGCGTGTGGACGATGGACAACAGCTGTCGCTGGCCCTCAAGCCCCACCGCGCCTATTGGCAATTCGATCAAGTGGCCTTGCCGGTCAGTGACCGGCCTCAGGTCTGGCGCTTGCGCCTGCAGGGCAGCGGCAAAGCGGCGTTCTGGCTCGACGGCACGGCCAACCTGTTTGCGCAGAATCCGCAGCAGCTGCAGCCGGTGCATGAAGAATCGGGTGAGGTCCGCCTGACCCTGCACGCCATGGTGCTCGGGCGCACTCCGGATCTGGGCATCGCGCTGCCCAATCTGATGCCGCCCGCGAGCAGTCATGCCGCATTGGATGCGTTGAAACCGAGTGCGGCGAGCTACTACAGCTACGTTGACATAACGTCGAAAAGTGCCCGCTTCGAAGACCCGGTTCGTCAGCTTTATCAGACGCGCTTCGGCATCCGCCAGGACATCACCCTGCTCGCCGGCACCGGGCGTCAGGCCAATCTGCGCGCCGATGTGCAAAGCAGCAACGGCCTCGAGACGTGGCTCGCCGGCACTCGTGCCTTGGGTGCTCAAGGCACGCACTACATCGGCTTCGCCGACGAGCCGAACCTCAACTATTCGAGCTACGACGAATACCGCTCGATTTTCCTCAGCATGGCCCGACAGGTGCGCAGCAATCCGGCCAATGCCAGCGCCGGTGTGCGCATCGCCATGCCGGCCACTTCGCGCTTGGTCAACGGCCCGTTCGCCAATAACGCCGCAGACAAACGCGGGATTGATTGGGCACGGCGTCTGCTCAGTGAAGCGCCCGATCAGATTGACGCGTTGGCCTGGCACGAATGGATGATCCGCGACCTGCTCGCCACTCGCGTCTACCGCGACAGCGTGCGCCGCGCCGCGCAACTGGTCGGCCTCGACGCAAAGGGTCAGCCGCGCAAAGCCTTGCTGCTCGATCAGACCAATCTGTCCAGCGGCTCGAGCCTGAGTCCATACGACCAGGAAACTCATTACGCCGCGCTGTGGTGGGCATCGGTGGTCATCAATGCTTCTCAGGACGGCTTGCTGAGCATGCTCAACTGGTTTCAGGCGGCCGACGAACCGCCCTACGCCAAGGGCATGGTGCGCGTGTTGGCCGGCGATCGCTTCGAGCTGAAACCGGTGGGCCTGGCCCAGCAATTCATCGCCCGGCATTGGCTGCCGCACGTGCTGCAATTGGATAACGACGCCTTCGAAGTGGACGTACTGGCGATGGCCGGCGACGAGCAGCGCACGTTGCTCGGGGTGAACAAAGGCACGCGCCTGCAACGCGTTGCTCTGAGCGGTGCCAAGTGCCCGCTCAACCAAGGCGCCCTGCATTTCTTCGGCGCTGACAATCGCGCCCGCGACGCACCATTTGCCTGCGAACACGGGCGCGTGCGTTTCGAATTACCCGGGCAAACCCTGTTTGCCCTGAACTGGAACGCTTCATGAACCGCCCCTCCGCCCTGCGAGCGTGATGCTGCGCGCGGCACTTTCATCAGGAGAAGAGACCATGGAAATCTTGCAAAAACTCAGCGGACATATCCGTCGCAAAGGTCTGCGAGCGACCTTGGCGAAGATCCGCAGAATGTACATTTTTGCCCATCAGCAACTGCTGTGGATGGAACGGGATCTGGTCAGCCCCGTGCCGCCGCATAGCCTCAAACCCTACCCGCCGCTGCGCGTAATGGAGATCACCGCAGACAACGCCAGCGCCTTCACCCGTTACTTCGGCGACCGTGTCGGCGTCATGGCCGAGCTGGCCAGTGAGGGTCATACCGGGCATATGCATGTCGACGAGCAAGGCGATGCCGTTGCGTTCATCTGGGGTACGCCGCGCGACTATTTTGATCGGCATTACTACGGTTGCCGGTTCCCGGTGAAACCTGGCGAGTTCTTCGAATTCGGTGGCGAAATGACCCGTGCCTACTGGGGCAGTGAATTGTCAGTCGATGTGCAAGTGCGCCTGTGGCAAGCCATGGCTGAGAAAGGCTGCCGCAAAGTGGTCGATGTCTGTGACTCGAGCAACATCCCGGCGCTCAAGCTGCACCTGCGCATGGGCTATACCGAGCAACAGCGGATCATGAATATCTACACGCTGTTTGGTCGCTGGCGCTTTTATCGCGAAACCCGCTACAGCGGCTCGCGCCTGGAGGCACTGCGGAAAAATTCCCGTCCACCTGTCCCAGCAACGGCGGTCTGAACCTATGGTGATGCGATTTGAATGGCGCACCTCCCTGTGCGCTGCCGACTTCCCGGCAACCGCGTACGAAACGCTGCGCCTTCACGTAGCCGATCACACGCCGTTCAACCACCTCGGCTGGTTGTGCGCAGCAGAGCAGGCGTTGGAAGAGAATCAGTGCCTGCACGTTCTGCTCGGCTGGGAAGCAGAGGCTTTGCGCCTGTGCCTGCCCCTGGTGGCCAGCCGCGAACGCTTCGCGGGCGTGCCATTTCGCGTCTTGCGCCACTTGGGTTATCCGCTGGCCGATCGGTTGGCCCTGCTGTCGTTGCTCGGCGCAGAGGATATGCGCGATGCGCTGATGCTGATCCGTCAGCGCCTGCCCCATGCGCTGCTGCAACTCAATGAACTGTCGGAACCTGCCGGGGAAGAAAGTGCCCTCACCGATTGGATGGCGCGTAGCTCTACCGCTGAACGGCGCCTGAGTTGCCGGGTGCCGGTGCATCTGATCAGCGACGCCGACCAGCAGGAAGTTTCCGGCGACCCGCGCTACAAACTGCGTCGTGCGCGCAAACGGATTGCCGCGTGCGGCGCTCAAGTACGGCGAATCACCCCCGATGCGCTGTCGATGCCTGCGGTTTTACAGGCGTTGCAAGAAGTCGAGTCGGTCAGTTGGAAAGGCGACGAGGGCGTCGGCATTTTCGCAACTGACCACAGTCGTCAATGGATACAGAACGCCTTCACCGCCCTCGCCGCTCAAGGGCTGGTGCGAGTGGTGATACTGGAGCTGGACGGCCGCTGCATCAGTTATCGGCTGGGCCTGCTCGAGCAGGGCCGCCTCTACGACTACAACCTGGCGTTCCTGCCGCAACATGCCGATCTGGGCAGTGGTCGAGTGCTGCTGGAGGAATGGATTCGCTGGGGCCTGGACGAGCAATGGCACTGGATCGATGCCTCGCGGGTCAGCCTGGAAAACTCCAGTCATCAACTGCACGAGCGCATGACCGGACAACTGGAACACTGGCGCTGGAGCTTCTACTCATGGCGCCCCAGTGGCTTGCTGCTGGGCCTGGGCCTGCGTCTTTGGTACTGCGTCAAACCGGCCCTGCAAAAATGGCGCGCACAGCGTGCCGGCAAACCGAAAGCGGCAAATACCTGCGCAACTCAACCGGCAACATCATCCACCACACCAGGGCTAGCGCCTCGGAGAGCATCATGAACGTCATCGACAAACTGCTTCTGCGCATCAAACAAAAAGGCCTGCGCCGCACCCTTGGCGCTTTCGGCAAACGTTATGTCTTCGCTCACCGTGAATTGCTGTGGATGGAGCGCGATCTGGTCACGCCGATCGCGCCGAACAAACTGCGCCCCTGTGAAGGTTTACATAGAGTCGACATCACCGAGGACAACGCCAAGGCTTTCGGCAAGTACTTTGGTGACCGTGTGCAGACCATGGCCGAATTGGCCGCTGAAGGGCACACGGGGCACATGTACCTGGACCAGGAAGGCCACACCGTCGGGTTCGTCTGGGCCAGTACCCGCGACTATTACGATCGGCACTTCTACCGCTACACGTTCACGATCCAGCCCGGTGAGTACTTCCAGTTCGGTGCCGAAATTGCCCGGCCCTACTTCGGCAGCACCTTGACCGTCGACGCACAGACCGCACTTTGGCAAGTCATGGACGCCGGGGGGTATAAAAAGGTGGTGGATATCTGTGACAACGCCAATATCCAGGCCCTGAAGATGCATGTGCGCCTGGGCTACAAGGAACAAGGGCGTATCACCCATGTTTACGACCTGTTCGGCCACTGGCGCTTCTTCCGCGAAACGCGCTACAGCGAGTCGAGGCTGGAGGCGCTGCGCAAGCCGGAAAGACCAGTAGTAAGTACGCCCGCGCAGGCTTGATTCAGGCTGAATATTTGCGGCGGTTTTGATACCGCCATCGCGAGCAGGCTCGCTCCCACACTGGAATGCGTTTCCCTGTGGGAGCGAGCCTGCTCGCGAAGAGGCCAGTAGCTGCACCCGCAGCTCTCACAAGCGATTGTCTGGTTGCCTACAAACTGTGACGACACTTCCAACATTCGGAAAAGACTTCGCCGACTGTTTATCTGTATCCACTTGGATACAGTCGACTAATGACTTATCTTATCCAGCAAACCGCAATATTCCAGGCTTGGCACCGTTCGATTAGAGACTTGCGCGCCAAAGTGGCTATCGCCCGGCGTATTGATCGGGCGTCAACAGGTAATCTCGGCGACGCCAAATCGGTGGGCGATGGAGTCTCTGAGATGCGTCTGGATGTTGGCGCGGGCTACCGGGTTTATTTCACAATCCGCAATGGCGCAGTAATCATTCTGCTGGCCGGAGGCGAAAAATCCTCACAAAGCGCAGACATCCGACGCGCACAAAAAATGGCAAAGGAGGTTTAACCATGAGCCAGACTTTGACGAATTTCGACATGGTCGCGCTGCTCGACAGTGATGAAGCCATCAGTGAGTACCTGTCACAGGTGCTTGCAGACGGAGACAGCGAAGAATTCCTTCGCGCAATCGGTTACGTTTTGAGAGCGCGAGGAATGACGCAGATCGCCAAGAATTCAGGCATGGGTCGTGAAAGTTTGTACAAGGCTTTTGCTCCCGGAGCAAAGCCGCGCTTTGACACAGTGTTGAAGGTGATTCATGCGTTGGGCATTGATCTTTATGCGCAGCCGGGGCATGTAGTCAATCACGCCGTTCCCTGAATTTCGTAGCGGTCGCAAGGCCGTCATCGCGAGCAGGCTCGCTCCCACATTGGGATGCGTTTCCCTGTGGGAGCGAGCCTGCTCGCGAAGAGGCCAGCCGTCGCAATAAAGGATCTCAGGCCTTGCTTGCCACCAGGCTAAAGCACATCGGCAGCTGCGCCTGCTGGTTCAGGTAGCAGTCATACACCTCTTCCCGGTTCGAATGCGCATATTCCTGAAAATCCACAATGCTCAGCCCCGCTCCAATGGCGCCGCTGAAGATCGCGCCCAGCGTATGCACGAACCAGTACGACTTTGCCGCCGGCTGCTCGACTTTACCTACGTAAACGATCGGCTCTTGCTGCACAAACGGCTCGGCACGGAAATACGAGCTGACGAGGCGGAAAGGATCTTCAGCCTGCGGATCAACCATTTCCAGAAACGGATGGGTTTCGTAGATCACCAGCTTGCCGCCCGGCTTCAGCACCTGCGCGACATGATGGAAGAATTCGCCGATGTCAGGCATCCAGTTGAGTACACCAATGGTAATCAGGGCTACGTCGAAGCGGTTATGCAGCGATGCGGGCAGATGGTGGATGTCGCTCTCGACGAATTCGGCAGTATGCGGCGAGCGGCTGTTGAGCTCGCGGGCCTGCTCAAGAAACGCTGCCGATTGATCGACGCCGACGACACTGCGCGCACCCAGCGCAAACAGCGACAGGCTCTCCCGACCGTTATTGCAGCCCAGTTGAATCACGTCTTTGCCGTCGACTTCCAGCAAGCCGCGCAAGGTGTCATCAAGGCAGCAAAACTCTGCCTGCGCGACATCGTTGAGCAATGCCTGCCAGTCCGGCGAATCCTGATGATGACGGGCGGAATCGTTCCACGCCTGTCGATTGCTTTCGATGGCGGTTTTGGGGTTGGGCACTTCCATGGCGCTACTCCGGGTGAGGCTCGTGATTGAGCGGCGTGAGTCTAGAACAGACCCGGGGTGGCGGTTGTTCCAATGTTGTAATCACACTGCGCAGTCCTCTTCAGCGAGTCCTACAGAAAAAGGAAGGAACTCGGGAAACCCCAACCGCTTTCCTACATCTTCCGTCGGTTGGCCGTCGGAAGCGCTCAGTCTAGGATTTGTCGAACTACAAGTACTCATGGAGCTCGACCCAGATGCAGTTCATCCAGACAACGACGACAGCAATCCCTGTACCGAATAGACTGCCAGGCATTGATCCCGGAGGCACTATGGACGGCAAAATCTTTCCCGACGATTCAGGGTTTGAAAACGACAAGCAGGCTGCCAGTCATGATCGCTGGTTGCGAGCCAAGGTGCAGGCGTCCAGAGATGATCCCCATCCGAGTCTCCCCCATGAGGACGTGATGGCGGACATGCATGCCTTGATCGAATCCATGCGAAAAAAGGCCGATGCAGATTGAGTGGCGGCCCGAAGCCAAGGCCGATCTTTCGAACATCCTCAGATACATTGGCGAGAGAAACTTTGCAGCCGCAGTGAGTCTCTCGAAATCCATCGAAGAATCCACAACCTCACTCTCCGTTCATCCCCATCTCTACCGTAAAGGTCGATCTCCCGGCACCCGGGAAATCGTTGTACATCCTAACTACGTAGTGATTTATGAGGTGACGGATCGAATCGAGATACTTAGCGTTTTGCATACCCGACAGGAATATCCATAAAGACATAGCAGGAAAAAACGGTGTGATGTTCGCCCGATCGATAACACGCCGTTTGTTTGCCCAGTAGGCACCACTATCAAAGATTCACATGACTCTGGTTAAGCCGCTCACGCAAAAACTCCACCAGCGCCTGCACCGGCCGCGAAGCCTGGCGATGCTGCGGATAAACCGCCGACAGGGTCAGCGGCTCCGGGCGCAGGTCATCCAGCACCGGCACCAGCCGCCCGTCCTTCAGCGCCGCGCCGACGATGAAGGTCGGCAGATAGGTAATGCCCATCCCCTGCACCGCTGCGTCTCGCAGCAGTTCGCCGTTGTTGACGCGCATGCGCCCGGTGACGTTGATCAGCAGCGGTTTGCCCGGTGCTTCGTTGAAGCGCCATTGCACCGAGCGACCGTGGCCGTAAGGCAGGCAATCGTGGCTGTGCAGGTCTTCGGGTTTGAGTGGTGTGCCGCGTTCGGCGAGGTAGGCCGGGCTGGCGCAGTAGACCCGTTCGATGCTGGCGATGCGCCGGGCGATCAGTGTCGAATCTTCCAGCACGCCGATGCGCAGGGCCAGGTCGTAACCTTCGCCGAGCAGGTCGACCGGGCGATCGCTTAAATCGACCTCGACGGTGACTTCGCGATAACGCTGCAGGAACAACGGCAGCAGACAACCCAGATGCGCCACCGCGAACGACAGCGGCGCGCTCAGGCGAATCGTGCCGCGCGGCTCGGCGGTTTCGCCGGCGATGCCCTGCTCGACCTGCTCGACTTCTCCGAGCAAACGCAACGCCGATTCGTAATAGCTCTGCCCCAGGGGGGTGACGTCGAGGCGGCGGGTCGAGCGATTCAACAAGCGCACACCGAGGCGCTCTTCCAGTTGCATCAAACGGCGGCTGACGAACTGCTTGGACAGGCCCAACTGATCGGCCGCAGCGGTGAAGCTGCCGGAGTCCATGACCTGGCAAAAAATACGCATGTCTTCGAACGGGTTCATTGTCACTCTCTGGTGGACAGTTAAACGCTTTATAGCCGCTTTTTCGCTTTTCAGCAGCCCATTAATCTGTGCTCACGGTTTGAAAACAACCCTGAACACAAAGAGCTGCCGAAGGCAGCCATCTGATTGTTGGGACGCGGAGCGTCCCCGGCTGCATTCCCACGCAGAGCGTGGGAACGATCAGAAAATCAAAATCATTCAAAAGGATTTCCACCATGAACATCGTCAAGAAAACCCTCGCCGCGTCCCTCCTCGCCCTATCCGTCAGCAGCGCTTTCGCCGCTGGCAGCCCTGGCGTCGAACACAACACCCAAGCGTTCCTCGATGCCCTCGCCGCTGGCGGTGGTCGTCCGCTGGAGCAACTGAGCCCGAAAGACGCCCGTGCGGTGCTGACCGGTGCGCAGGCTTCGGTGAAGGTTGATCTGTCCGGTGTGGAAGTCAGCGACAAGGCGATCAAGGTTGATGGCCAGACCCTCAACCTGAAAGTGGTGCGCCCGGCCAAGGTCAAAGGCGAGTTGCCGGTGTTCATGTTCTTCCACGGTGGCGGCTGGGTGCTCGGTGACTTCCCGACGCATCAGCGCCTGATTCGTGATCTGGTGGTCGGCTCTGGCGCTGTTGCGGTGTATGTCGACTACACCCCGTCGCCGGAAGCGCAGTACCCGACCGCGATCAATCAGGCTTACGCCGCGACGAAATGGGTGGCCGAGCACGGCAAGAACATCGGTGTCGATGGCAAGCGTCTGGCGGTGGCCGGCAACAGCGTCGGCGGCAACATGGCGGCGGTCGTGGCGTTGATGGCCAAGGAACAGAAAGCACCTGCCCTGCGCTTTCAGCTGTTGATGTGGCCGGTAACCAATGCGCAATTCGATGACGGCTCGTACCAGCAATTTGCCGAAGGCCACTTCCTCACCAAGGGCATGATGCAGTGGTTCTGGGACAACTACACCACCAACCCGGCCGAGCGTGCGCAGATCCATGCCTCGCCGCTCAAAGCCAGCGCCGAACAGCTCAAGGGCCTGCCCGCTGCCCTGGTGCAGACCGCCGAGTTCGACGTGCTGCGTGATGAAGGTGAAGGCTATGCGCGGCATCTGGATGCGGCCGGCGTGCCGGTGACCTCGGTGCGTTACAACGGGATGATTCATGACTTTGGTCTGCTCAATCCGCTGAGCCAGATTCCGGAAGTGAAGGCCGCGGTGCGTCAGGCGGCGGCTGAACTGAAGACTCATCTGCAGCCTTAACCGCAAAAGATTGCAGCCTGCGGCAGCGCCTACCCGGGAATACGATTCCCTGTAGGAGCCGTCGCAGGCTGCGATCTTTTTTCTCACCAGCGTCGCGGAGTACCGGTCATGACTCTTTTCTACGCCCACCTGCTGTCCTGGAGCGCCGTCCTGCTGCTGCTCGACGCCGCACTCTGGCACTTCTCGCCCTTCAGCCATCGCGCGCCGCGAGTCGGCGTGCGTCTGGCACTGTTTCTGGCATTCAGCGCGCTGGTGATCAACGCCGGTGTCAGCCCGTTGCAGGCTCCACTGTTCGCTGATGATCGCGTGGCACAACTGGGGGCGACGGCGCTGGGGATTCTCTGGTGGTTGTATGCAGCACGGGTGCTGACCGAAGTGATCGGCCTGGCGTTGATGCGCCGCATCGGCCACAGCGGGCGCTTGCTGCAGGACGTCATCGGCGCGCTGGTGTTTCTGGTCGCCATTGTTGCGGCGGCCGGTTACGTGCTGGAGCTGCCGGTCAAAGGTCTGCTGGCCACTTCCGGCGTGGTCGCCATCGTGGTCGGTCTGGCGCTGCAAAGTACCCTCGCCGACGTGTTTTCCGGCATCGTCCTCAACACCACCAAGCCGTATCAGGTGGACGATCTGGTGATGATCGATGGCGTCGAAGGCAAGGTGTTCGATATCGACTGGCGCGCCACGCACCTGCTGACCAGCGCCGGCACTATGGCTGTGGTGCCGAACTCGGTGGCGGCCAAGGCAAAAATCGTCAATCTCAGCCGGCCGAGCAACATGCACGGCGTATCGATCAGCATCCAGGTGCCCAATCACATTCGTCCGCGCCGGGTACTCGATGCCCTTGATCGCACCTTGCAGGGCAGCAGCTCGCTGTTGCTGAGCCCGGCGCCGAAAGCCGTGCTCAAAGAGGCCGGCGAAAGCATGTCGGAATACGTTGCCAGCGGTTTCATCGCTGAGCTGGGCAAGAAGAGCGAAGTGCGCAACCAACTGTTCGACCTCGCCCACCGCCATCTCGAAGCGGCGGGTATTTCCCGGCATCCCGACGGCGTGATCGAACCGTCGAGCCGCGCCCGTGCGTTGCTGGACGAGGTGAAGATTTTCCGTTCGCTGAGCAGTGAAGAACGCGATCGCCTCGCTGAGTCGATGGTCGCGCAGCAGTACACGGCCGGTCAGGTGGTGCTGGATCTGGACGAGGTGCCGGACAGTCTGTTCGTGATCGCCACGGGCGTGGTCAGCGCGACGGTGCCGGACGGCAATGGCCAGACCGAGGCCGGGCGCATGGGGCCGAGCGAAGTCATGGGTGAGCAGAGCATTCTTGCCGATACACCGTCGCAGGCGACGTTCACAGCGCTGACGTCGAGCATCATCTATCGTCTCGACAAACAGTTGACCCGTGAGTGCATGGACAAGCGCAGCGAAGTCGGCCGGGCCTTGAACAAGTTGCAGGCGGTGCGTCAGCAGAACAGTCGCCTCGCGTTGATGGCCAAACCGGTGGCGGTGAAAAAAGGTGGTTTCTTGGGTTGGTTGCAAAAACGCTAACAGCAAAAGATCGCAGCCTTCGGCGGCTCCTACAGGGAGAATGCGTTCCCATGCAGGAGCTGCCGAAGGCTGCGATCTTTCGATTTTCTTACTTGGCAGTGAACTTGGTGTAGCTGTTGATCAGGTTGCGATAGTTAGGCAGACGCTCGGACAGCAGATGCGCCAGACCTTCCATGTCGTTGCGCCAGTCGCCCTGCAGCTCGCAGGCCACAGCGAACCAGTTCATCAGGTGTGCACCGGCGGCCGACATCCGCGCCCACGCCGCTTGTTGCACGGTGGTGTTGAAGGTACCCGACGAGTCGGTGACGACGAACACTTCGAAGCCTTCAGCGATCGCCGACAGGGTCGGGAAAGCTACGCAAACGTCGGTCACTACACCGGCGATGATCAGTTGCTTGCGGCCGGTGGCCTTGATCGCTTTGACGAAGTCTTCGTTGTCCCAGGCGTTGATCTGGCCTGGACGCTGAATGAACGGCGCGTCAGGGAATTGCTCGAGCAGCTCAGGCACGATCGGGCCGTTGGGACCTGCGTCGAAGCTGGTGGTCAGAATGGTCGGCAGCTTGAAGAACTTGGCGATGTCGCCCAGTGCCAGCACGTTGTTCTTGAACTCGTTCGGCGAGAAATCCTGCACCAGCGAGATCAGACCGGTCTGGTGATCGACCAGCAGGACGACGGCATCATCTTTGTTCAGACGCTTGTAAGGAACGCTCATGGCAAAACTCCTGGATGGATGGTTGTTGCGGGAAGCGCCGGCCCTGATGCCCGGCGCTTTTTTCAAACTCAGAACGCGAAGCAGGAACAGCCGAACGCGCCCCAGAAACCGGCGAAATCGCTGACCGGTGCATTCGACATCCGCGCTTTTTCATGGCTATGGGTGTGCACGGCGCATGGCCCGCTGCACTGGTGAACCTGCGCTTGCAAGGGCGAGTTCGGGCGCCAGTGGCCCGGGACTTTGACTACCGGCGACCAGTCCGGCAGCACCGGAATCGAACGCGGGCCGAGGTCTTCGAAATCGCCGGCGGCGTAGACAATCTTGCCGCCGACCACCGTCATCACCGACTCGATCCACTTGATCGCTTCTTCTTCAACGCTGAAGAAGTCCGCGCTCAGTGCAGCGAGGTCTGCCAGTTGGCCGACACGGATCTGGCCTTTCTTGCCCTGCTCCGAGGAGAACCAGGCGCTGCCGTGGGTGAACAGTTCCAGCGCGGTGCTGCGTGGCAAGCCTTCTTCGTAGAGGGCCAGACCGCCAACGGTGCGGCCGCTGACCATCCAGTACAGCGAGGTCCACGGGTTATAGCTGGACACGCGGGTGGCGTCGGTACCAGCGCCGACCGGCACGCCTTCGGCGAGCATGCGCTTGATCGGTGGCGTGGCCTCGGCGGCTTGTTTGCCGTAGCGATCGACGAAGTATTCACCCTGGAACGCCATGCGATCCTGAATCGCGATACCGCCGCCCAGCGCTTTCACACGCTCGATGTTTTGCGGGGTGATGGTTTCAGCGTGGTCGAAGAACCACGGCAGACCGTTGAACGGAATGTCGCGGTTGACCTTCTCGAACACGTCGAGCATGCGGCTGATCGATTCGTTGTACGTGGCGTGCAGACGGAACGGCCAGCGCTGCTCGACCAGGTGGCGCACCACCGGTTCCAGCTCCTGTTCCATGGTCTGCGGCAGGTCCGGACGCGGTTCGAGGAAGTCTTCGAAGTCGGCGGCGGAGAACACCAGCATTTCGCCGGCGCCGTTGTGGCGCAGGTAATCGTCGCCCTGATGCAGCTTGACGCTGCCGGTCCAGTTCTGGAAATCGGTCAGCTCTTCTTTCGGCTTCTGGGTGAACAGGTTGTAGGCGATGCGCACGGTCAACTGGTCGTCTTTGGCCAGTTGCTCGATCACTTGGTAATCGTCCGGATAGTTCTGGAAACCACCGCCGGCGTCGATCGCACTGGTCAGGCCGAGACGATTGAGTTCGCGCATGAACTGGCGGGTCGAGTTGACCTGATATTCCAGCGGCAGCTTCGGCCCTTTGGCCAGGGTCGAGTAGAGAATCATCGCGTTCGGCCGCGCGACCAGCATGCCGGTCGGGTTGCCGTTGCTGTCGCGCACGATCTCGCCGCCCGGCGGGTTCGGCGTGTCGCGGGTGTAACCGGCCACGCGCAGGGCGGCGCGGTTGAGCAACGCGCGGTCGTAGAGGTGCAGGATGAACACCGGAGTATCCGGCGCGGCCTGGTTGATTTCTTCCAGGGTCGGCATGCGTTTTTCGGCGAACTGGAATTCGTTCCAGCCACCGACCACGCGCACCCATTGCGGGGTTGGCGTGCGATCAGCCTGGTCCTTGAGCATGCGCAGCGCGTCGGCGAGCGATGGCACACCTTCCCAGCGCAGTTCGAGGTTGTAGTTCAAACCGCCACGAATCAGGTGCAAGTGCGAGTCGTTGAGGCCAGGGATGACGCAGCGGCCCTTCATGTCGACCACTTGTGTGGCGTTGCCTTTGAGGGCCATGGCCTCGGCATCGTTACCGACGACGACGAAGCGGCCGTCCTTGATCGCCACCGCACTGGCCAGTGGTTTTTCCCGGTCTACGGTATGAAACTGGCCATTGAATAAAATCAGATCGGCGCTCATCGCAGTTCCTCAAGCGAAAGTGAAAAGAAGCAAACCCCGCTCAACGCGGCGAGGTTTCTTGGGAATCGAGGTGTTCATGGGCCTGACTGGCTTCCAGCCACGGGGTGAACAAACGGGTAACCGGCGGCATCACCACGTAGACCACCGAGAGGACGATGGTCAGGGTGATCAGGAACGTGGCGACCACGTAGTTGGACAGAAACGGATGCAGCGCCAGCAGCGGCGCCCAGATCAGCGGCACCAGCAGGGTGTGCGGCAGAATCACCAGCAGCGTGACGACAGCCTGCTTCCAGCGCGGCGGCGGCGAAGCGGCATCGCCCAGGGGCGAGAACCAGAATTCGTTGACCGGGGCGACTTCGGTCTGATCACCGTCAGCCAGCATCGGCGCCGCTTCAGCCACCAGCGCCTGACGCTCGGAGGATTCCAGCCAGCCTTGCATGGCTTCGGTGGAGCTGAAGCGCAGCACGCAAGTGTAAAAATCCAGACGCCCGCGCTTGCCGCGCACCACGTCCACACCCAGATGCCCTTCGCGCTGCCCGGCAACGCGCACGATGTTGCGCAGCCATGCTTCATACGCCGATTCGAAACCGGCCTTGACCGAGTGTTTGATGATCAACGTGACGGTCTCATCGGCCCCCGGTGCTTGTGAATTGAGGACTTCAGGCATAACGCAGCACTCCGGGCAAACGAACAGGAATCGCCAGCCGTCCGGGCCCGGCGATCAATACGGTGGTGAAAAGAATCAACAGCAACCAGCCGAACTGCCCTTCGGCCACACTCCATTGCGGGTGCACGACCAGCAACGCCACCAGCAGCACAAAGAGAATAGGCAGGCAGGCCAATCGCGCCAGCACACCGGCGACGATCAGCAATGGGCAGAGGACTTCGGCGAAGATCGCCAGGATCAGCGTGAGGCGGGCGCCGAGGTGGAACGGGTCTTCGATCAGCTGCAGTTGCGCGGTGAAGTCCAACAGCTTGGGCAAGCCGTGAACCCACAGCAGAAACAACCCGCCGCTGACCCGCAGGAACAGCAAACCGATGTCGCGTGCCTGTTCTTCTCGTTGCGAAGCGTTCATGGCCCCACCCTTGAAACATCATTGGCCTGAATCATGCCAATGACGGGCGGGGGGAAATTGGATAGATGTGCTCAGTTGCTACGGCTGTTACACGATGACGCCAGCGGCCGGTCTCGGGTTCAAGGCATCGCCCGAATGGTGTATTCGCGCGTTTGAAAGACGGTCACCGTTTCCGGGTTGGACACTCTATCCAGGTTGACACCGAAACGGATGAGCAGCTTGCTGCCGTGAATTAGCTGTCGCATATAACTGGCCGCAATCGTCACTCGGTAACTGCCATTTGTCACCCATGATTGGGGCACGATGTTGCCACCATTCCACATCGGCAGATTATGCGGTCCATCGGACCTCTGCCCTTCCAGAAAAAGCGTGAGTCGCTGGTTAACCGCGATGTGAGGCCATATGCCGAACACTAGAGTTGCGCCGGATTGCACGCTCTGCAAATCCAAAAAATCGGTGCCATTGGCTTGTGCAATCTCCGGTGCCGGGAGCCTGTCCAGTGAAATCGGCAGCACGTTGAGGCGCAAAGGCGGAAAGGACACCGGCGCAGAGGTTCCCCGAGTGTAAGTAAAGCTCACTTCCATGGGCTTGCGGATACTGAATGCCACCAGCGGTACCGGCAAAGAGATTGTTCTCGGACGCGAGGTACCGGCCGCTACTGGCACAGTGGTATGCGAGCCTGCAGGCGGCGTGCCCGCAGCGGCCGTCACCGTCACACTGATTGTGTCGGTGGGCAGGAATTCGTAATCCAGCGCCGCGGTGAAAGATGCGACTGCTCTCAGCGGATCAAGGTTGATGTTACCGGGGGCCTCGACAATGGTCAGCACCGAGCTTTGCAAGACGTTGATTCGCCATGGATTTGAGACGTTTCCGCTACCATCGGCCAACCTTACCGTAAATTCATGCGATTCTGGTGTCAGGTCAACCGCGACGTACTTCCAGTTATTGTCAACGGCATTGACCGTGTCGAGTCTGGTCTTGCCATCGAACACATTTACGGCGTCGGTAGCGGTGCCGCTTAGCGTGACCGTGGTGTACCGGGTGTCCGCGCCGTCAAGTATGTCTCCATCCGGATCGGTGACTGACGTTATCCTCGGCCCACTGGAGGCCCCCGTCAGTACGATGTAGTTTCGATGTGCAAATGGCTGTGCGAGGGATGGATCCTGACTGCCTTGCAGTCCGGCCATGAAACTCAGCGACAGCACGCTGCAATTCTGCAGACTTTGCAATGGTGCAGCAGGGAAGTTCTGCTCGAAGAAACCGAAGCGGTTGAATTCGTCATCGACCACATTGTCCGGCGCTTGCCAATACGACGCCTGGAAATCACTGCCATCGGCATTGATGCCTTTGAGGTTTAGCCAAAAGGGATTGCCGCGCCTGCCCAGTAGCCATGCATTGATTCGCAAGGTGAACTCGGAAAGGTCCCTGACATTCAGCTCACCTCCCAAACCGTCGTTGTCGGCCTGTCGGATGAATGGCCGAGGCAGGTTCAATTGATTGATGCGTGTTATGTAAAGCGGCAAAGGCTGTGAAGTAACAGGCGATTCAGTGCCACGATAAACCGTGTAAGTGACGATGACGGTTTGCTCTAAGTTGAAAGCCACCAAGAGGTTATCAATATGGGTCTGGAAAGGACGTGCAAATCCGCCGATCGGTATGCGTGGTGAAGTGTAGGACCCGGAGCCTGGCGTACCCGCCCACGAGATCGTGAGACTGTCTCCTGCCTGCCAATCGAAGTCGATTTTTACCCTCAGGTTGTACCGAGCGGCCTCTGGGTCCAGCAAACCGTCAGGGCGACTTTCTATGATTGAGAGCGGCGGCAGACTGCTACTGTCCAGCGCGGGTGTCAACGTGTCCATGTTCACGTCCTTTTTGGCTACCTTTCGACATCGGCCAATCAGACATGTGAATGCGCAGATGCGCCACTGTCAGAACTAACAGGTCAAGCCCTGTTTCAGACGAACGGACGCTCAAATCACCGGAATATCCAACGGCGCCGCCATGAACTGGCTGATCCGCGAGCGCAGCCATTTCTCTGCCGGGTCGTTGTCGTGCACCCCGCTCCACGCCATCGACAATTGCGCGGCATCGATCGGGAATGGCGGGTCTTCGGCACGCAGGGCGCAGCCTTCGACCAAGGCACAGGCGGCGTAATCCGGCACCGTGGCGATCATCTCGGTACCGGCGAGCAAGGCGCGCAAGCCGCTGAACTGCGGCACACCGAGGACGACTCGGCGGCAGCGGCCGATCTTGGCCAGATCCAGATCGATATTGCCGCTCAGGTCACCGGAGAACGACACCATCGCATGCGGACGCGCGCAATATTCGTCCAGCGTCAGTGGCCCCGGACGGTCGTCGCCGCGCAGGACTTTGCAGGGAATGTCGCGCAGTTTTTTACGCTTGGCATTGGCCGGCAGATCGGTGGTGTAGCTGACGCCCACGGAGATTTCCCCCGAAGCCAACAACGCCGGCATCAACAAGTAATTAGCCCGGCGCACCACCACGACTATCCCCGGCGCCTCCTGCTGAAGCTGGCGCAACAGCGGCGGAAACAGACCGAACTCGGCGTCGTCCGACAGTCCGATGCGAAACACATCGCAACTGCTCGCCGGTTCGAATTCCTTGGCGCGGCTGACTGCGCCGGAAATCACGTCCATCGCCGGTTGCAGCTCCTTGAGGATCGCCAGCGCCCGCGCCGTCGGCTCCATACCGCGACCGTTGCGCAGCAGCAACGGATCGTCGAACAGATCACGCAAGCGCCCCAGCGCAGCACTGACCGCTGGCTGGCCCATGAACAGTTTTTCGGCAACGCGGGTCAGGTTCTTTTCGAACATCAACGCTTCGAAAATCACCAGCAGGTTCATGTCGACGCGGCGCAGATCGTTACGGTTCATGGGCGTGGTTTCCTTATCGGTGTCAGACGCGTTTTGCCACTGGCGCTGGGCACTTTACTCGATCAACGGCACTTTCGCCGCGCGTTTGTAAGGGCCGTACTCCACCGGCACCCACTGGAAATGTTTGCCCTCGGCGGCGATGTGGCCGATGCCCGGGAACGGCAGATGCGCTGCCGTCACCCAGGTCTTGCTCGCTGCCGCAGCACTGAACACTGCCTGCCGACTGGCGATCGCTTGCTGACTGTTGACGTCGAAACCGATCGAGACTTCCGGGTGCAAGAACTGCACCGCGAGGTTGTGCACCAGATCGCCCATGAACACGATGCTCTGCTGCTGCGAGGTGAAGCGGTACGTGGTGCTGCCCGGCGTATGCCCGGCTTCGAGGGTTGCTTCGACCAGTCCCGGCAATGGCGACTGCCCGGCGGCGAACGTCTTGAAGCGGCCAGCGGCAACATAGGGCGTCGTAGAGTCCTGGGCTATCTTGAAAAACTCTTTGGCGCCGGCCGGAGCCTTGGCCAGTGCTGCCGGATCAAGCCAGTAATCGGCCTCGGCCTTGGCCGCATAGACGGTGGCATTGGTGAACAGCGGTTTCTTCTCTGCATCGACCAGACCACAGACGTGATCGAGATGCAGGTGCGTCAGCAGAATCGTGTCGACCTGTTCAGGCTTGTAACCGGCGGCCTGCATGTTGGCCGAGAGTTGGCCTGCGGTGGCGCCGATGCACTGCCCTGCGCCGGTATCGACCAAAATCAGTTGTTTGCCAGTGTTGACCAGAAAGGCATTGAACGCCGTCTGCACACCCGGGGTTTCAATCGAACGGCGTGCGAGCAGCGCGCGAATCTGACTCTGGCTCATGCCCTGCAACAACTTCGGCGACAAATCGTTGTAACCGTCGAACAACGCGGTGACTTCGTAATCGCCCACCGCCAAGCGGAAATAACCCGGCGCCTGAGTGCCCACCTGCGGTGCCTGCGCCATCGCGCCGGACATTGCCAGCATGACCGCCAGGGTCGTTGCTGCTTTCACCAAGCCTTTCATTGCATTCCCCTTTGAACCTGGCCAACGGCGGCCGTGCTTTGTCGACATCGTCGCGCAAAGCGCCGGGCGCTGACTTGCAAGGATGTGCTGAGTTCCAGCCTGAGCGAGGAAATTAACAACGATTAACTCGTCAGCCTCACGCCCTCGCCCAACAATGAAGCCCTCTGCGCAGCGTTGCTTTTTTGACCTGAGGGAATGCGCCGACCGTGTATTCCCCACCGACACGGACCTTGGCCATGGCTTATCTACAGCAAACCGTCGCCCTCGCCCCTACTTGCGGACCGCGGAAAAACGCGACTGGCGGACTCAGTCCGCAGCGCGAACGCCAGATCAAACAGTTGATCCTCGATCGCTTGGGCGAAAGTCTCGAAGTGGCTGAACTGGCCCGTGCCTGCTCACTGTCACGCAGTCATTTCTCCCGCGCATTCAAGTGCAGCACCGGCCTGTCGCCACAGGACTGGATCCGCGCCCAGCGCCTGGCCCGGGCCAAGTTGCTGATCCAGCACACCGACCTCAGCCTGACGCAGATCAGCCTGGAATGCGGCTTCTGCGATCAGGCGCACTTCTGCCACATGTTCACCCGCAGCGAGGGCATCAATCCCTTCGCCTGGCGCTGTCGAGTCATGGGCAGACCGAAAAACAGCGCAGCGCAGCCTGCGATGTTTTGACTGCTGCCGTTACGCCACCCGTTGCACTGATGCTCAAACCTGAGGATTATGCCCGGACACCCCGGATCAGACGGCCTGCGCATGCGCCAGGGACTGATTCGCCCTGTCCGCCGCATCACCGCAGGAGCGCGCTGTTGAGTTTCTCCCCGAATCAGGCCATTGCCTTTGGCCCCTATCGGATTCATCCCGGGCAACGATTGCTACTTGAAGGCCAACAGCCTTTGCGCCTGGGACGGCGGGCGATGGACATCCTGCTGATTTTGCTGGCCCACGCCGGTGAAGTGGTGAGCAAACAGCAATTGATGGCCGGGGTCTGGCCAGACAGCGTCGTCGAAGACATCAACCTGCGCGTGCACATGGCGGCGCTGCGTAAGGCGCTGGGCGACGGACAGAACGGTCAGCGCTACATCGTCACCGTGGCGCAGCGCGGCTACAGTTTTGTCGCACCGATCGTGCTCGACAGCATCGAACAAAAACCGGCGATGCCCGTCGCCAGACACAACCTGCCGCTGCGCCGTACGCGAATGATTGGGCGCCAGCCCGTGATCGATCACCTGATCGCGCAACTGCCGCGCCGACGCTGCATCACTCTGGTCGGTCCCGGCGGCATCGGCAAGACCACCGTCGCCCTGCGCGTCGCCGAACAATTGCTCGACCGGTATCGCGACGGCATCCGCCTGGTGGACTTGGCGCCCATCGCCGATCCCGCGCTGATCGGCTCGCACCTGGCGACATTGCTCTATCTGTCCGCACCGGAAGGTGATGCGCAGGCGTGTCTGGTCGATGGCCTGCGTGACCGGCAAATGTTGTTGGTGATCGACAACTGCGAGCACTTGATCGATGCGGTCGCGTCGCTCAGCGAGCAGATTCTGCGGGGGGCGCCGAAGGTGCATATCCTCGCGACCAGCCGCGAGAGCCTGCGCGCTGAGGGCGAGTTCGTGCAGCGTCTGGAATCGCTCGAATGCCCATCCATGTCGACTTCGATGGAGCCGGCTCAGGCGCTGGGCTTTGCTGCGCTGCAACTGTTTGTCGAGCGCGCGACCGCGGCGCGGGAAAGCTTTGAACTGAGCCCTGCACAGCTGCCGCAAGCAATTGAAATCTGCCAGCGCCTGGACGGCATTCCGCTGGCGCTGGAACTGGCCGCCGCGCAGGTCAGCGAATTGGGCATGGACGGATTGCTCAAGCAATTGCGCGAGGGTTTGCCGCCATTGTCGGCCGGACACCACAGCAGCGCCGAGCGCCACCTGACCCTGCGCGCAACGATGGACTGGAGCTTCAACCTGCTCAACGCCTGCGAGCAAACCTGTCTGCGGCGACTGGGGATTTTCCGCGGCAGCTTCACGCTCGCCTCGGCGGCAGCGGTGGTCATCGGCCAACAGATCGACCCCGGCGCGGTGTTCACCGCTGTCACGCAACTGGTGGCCAAATCCCTGCTGAGCGTCGAAGTGGGTGACGAAGATGTTTTCTACCGGTTGCTCGACACCACGCGCCACTACGCACTGGAAAAACTCGAACAGGCCAACGAGCTCAGCGCAACCCGCCAACGCCACGCCGAGCGCTGCCTGACACTGATGCAGCAGGCGCAGGCGGATTGGGACAATACTCCGACTGTATTGTGGATGGAGCGCTATGCCAGGGGGCTGGAGGATTTGCGCGCGGCGCTGGACTGGAGCCTCGACGGGCCGGGACCGGATGAGCTGGGCGTGCAACTGGCAGCCGCGTCGGCACCGTTGTGGCAGGAGCTGTCGTTGCTGCGCGATTACAGCCGCTACGTGCGCCGGGCATTGAGTCTGCTGGAGGCTTCGCCAGCAGGCTCGCTCCTGCCGCCCTGCCCTCGCCTGCAAATCGCCTTGAAACTGGCGCTCGGCAGCGCCAGCTATCACACCTGGGGCGGCACGCCACAAACCATCCAGGCGTTCGTCGACGCCTGCCGATTAGCCGAAGAACACGGTGACGTGGCCGGGCAACTGCGTGCGACATCGGGGCATATGGCGGTCAATCTGAGTTGCGGGCATTACCGCATGGCCTTGGCCCAAAGTGAGCAATTCGACCGCATCGGCGTGCACGGCGAGCCATTGCTGTCGCTGAGCACGCATCGCTTGCGCGTGCTGGCCCTGCATTATGCCGGCGACCAACCGCAAGCCCGCGTACATGCCGAGCAGGTGCTGCAACGCATGGCCCACAGCGGCCATCTCAATCGTTTCACCCATGGCTTTGGCGTGCAGTACGACCAGAGCGTCGCTTCGCTGACGGTGCTGGCCCGGGTGCTGTGGTTGCAGGGGCTGCCAGAACAGGCATGGCGCGCGGCACGGCAGGCGCTGGATATTGCCGTGCAGATCGACCATGGCACATCGATCTGCTACACGCTGGCGCTGGCCAGTTGTCTGATCGCCCATTACAACGGCGACGCCGCTAACGCCCGCGCGCTCCTGCAATTGTTGCTGGAGCAGTCGCAGAAGCATTCGGTGCTGCTGTTCAATAACTGGGGGCGGCAGTATGCGCAGGTGATCGATGCGGATAATGCCGCGCCGGTTTCGAGGCAGAGCAGCGGTTTGATCCGGGAAGTGATGGTTACGCTGGATGAGCGCTTTGTCGATGAGACACTGGTGGAGCGAGCACGCAATGGGGAAGCGGGTTGGAGTGCAGCGGAAATACTGCGGGCGCGGGCGGCGGCATTAGTTAAGGGTTCAGAGTGGCCCCTTCGCGAGCAGGCTCGCTCCCACAAGGGGTCGGTGTCGGGCGCAAATTCCGAGCTGTGTGCTGTTTCCTGTGGGAGCGAGCCTGCTCGCGAATCGGCCTGCTCAGACACCGCTGAAACCCGAGAAGCCGAACAAATCCTGCAACAAGCGCTGACCATCGCCAGAAGCCAAGGCGCGTTGGCCTGGGAAGTGCGCAGCGCCACGGACCTTGCGCAGTTATGGCAACGCCAGTCCCGCCATCGCGAAGCTTGGGATTTGCTCAGCCCCCTCTACCAGCGATTCACCGAAGGCTACGCCACACCGGACTTGCGCAAGGTCCGCCTGCTACTCGACAGCCTGCGCGAGCAGTGTCCGGCGTGACGCATTGCGCGTGTGGCTGAGATAGCGCGCATGACGCTGTTGCAGTTCGAGCCTGTCGTCGCTGCGCTCAAAGCGATCACGAGCATAGCGGCGCACGGTGTTGAGCATCCAATAGCGCGCCGTTGCCCGGTTGGGTTCTTGAATGAGCAATGACTTGCGCGCCAACCCTTCGATAATTGCGCTCAACCTGGATCCCGCCAGATCCACGCTGCTGATCACGCTAAGCGCAGCCTCCAGAGTAAAGCCCGTGCTGAACACCGACAGACGCAGCAGCACCCGCTGTTCCATTTCCGTCAGGTACTGGAAGCTCCAATCGATCGCAGCTGCCATTGACTGATGGCGCGGCTCCGCGGTGCGCCGGCCTTGGCCAAGCAACTGCAGACCGTTTTCAACCTGTGCCTGTAAACCGATCAAGCCCAGCGCGTCGATCTGCGCAGCGGCGAGCTCGATCGCCAGCGGCAGACCGTCCAGTTGGCGGCAGATTTCGCGCACACCTGGCAAATCCTGTTGACGCAAACTGAAGCCCTGTTGCCGCGCTCGCGCGCGATTGACGAACAACTGCACCGCCGGATAGCCCATGGCTTCCTCGACGGAGTTCAATGTAGAGCGCTTGGGAATCGCCAGCAGCGGCACGTAATGAACGGCTTCCTGTGGAATGTGCAAGGCTTCGCGGCCGGTGACCAGAATCGACAGGCGAGGCGCGGCATGCAGCAGGGTCTCTACCAGAACCGCGCAACTGTCGCGCTGGTGATCGCAGTTATCCAGCACCAACAAGGCGTGCCGGCCCGTCAGTGTGAAAAAGTCTGTCTTCAGGGCGTGCAACAGGTGGTCGAGCAAGGGTTTGTCATCTTCGAGCCTGGCAAGGTCGACCCACCAGGCGCCATCACGAAAGTATTGCAGCAGCAATTCCGCCACGCGCAATGCCACAGTGGTTTTGCCAACACCCGGCGCACCGGTAATGGTCATCAAGCGGCACACCGGCATTTGTCGAACCAGACTACCGATCAGGGCGTCGCGCCCACTGACTGGCGTCAGTCGTGCAGGAAGATTGTGCAATGGCATGAGCGCGGCAGCGAGCATGGTCAGCGCCTCACATGTACCCTGCTCAACCGGGGCGACAAAGCTGTAGCCGCACTGCGCCACGTGAATGATGTAACGCTGGCCGTTGGTGCCGTCCCCCAGTGCGCGGCGCAACGCCGCGATGTGCACCCGCAGGTTGATCTCTTCAACGATCGATGTCGGCCACACACGAGCAATCAACTGCTCTTTGCTGACTACCTCGCCCGCGTGTTCGAGCAGCACCTGCAGAATGTCCATGGCGCGCCCGCCCATGCGTAGCGGCTGCTCCCCTGCAAGGACCAGACGTTGGCGCACATGAAAGGCGTAGGGGCCAAAACGCAGCACCGAACCTTGGCTTGTGTCGTTGTGATTATTCATGCCAAACATCTTGGCACTGTTGCGTGACGATACAACCGCCGGAGCTGACGCAGCACGGACATCCGGCTGCGTCTGACGGACAGAACCGCTCTAGCTGAACTGTTCGCGGTATTGTAACGGCGTAAGACCGAGCTTTTCGGCGAACAACGAGCGCATGTGCCGGACACTTCCGAAGCCGCTTTTGTAGGCGATGGTCTTGAGCGGCAGATCGCCGGTTTCCAACAGGTTTCGCGCGCAGTCAATGCGGGCATTCTGCAGAAACTCCATGGGAGTCATGTTGACGTCACGGGCGAACAGGCGAGCAAAGTGCCGTGCGCTCATATTGGCCAATCCGGCCATGCGCTCGACGGTGAACGCTTCATCCAGATGTTCAAGGACGTAATTCTGTACGCGGGTGATGGGCGTTTCTTGCGGTGAGACGGCCGCCATCAACGGGCTGAACTGCGCTTGCCCACCCTGACGCTTCATGACCACCAACAACACCTTGGCGACGTCCTGGGCGATTTTCTTGCCGTGATCCCTGGCCACCACCGCCAGCGCCAGATCGATGCCAGCGGTCACGCCCCCCGAAGTGATGAGATTGCGATCCTCAACGTAGATCTGGTCGGTGGTCACCGTGGTTTTCGGGAAAGCCTTGATCAGGCGCTCGGTGTAGTTCCAGTGCGTGGTGACGCGATAACCATCAAGCAGGCAGGCATGGCCGAGGATGAATGCGCCAGTGCAAATCGAACCGTAACGCTCCGCGCGCGGCACGGCTTTTTTCAACCAGCCAAACAGCTCGGGAAATCTCTGGTTATAGGCGCCGGGGCCGCCGGGCACCAATAACAGGTCATAGCACTCGGCCGCCTCGTCGATGTGCAGATCAGCCTGAACCTGCACACCATTGGAAGCCTTGAGCAAGCCGCGCTCCGTCCCTAGTGTCGTCAGTTGATAGTGCAAATCAGGTTTCAGATAACGGTTGGCGACTGAAAACACTTCCAGCGGCCCGGCCATGTCGAGCATCAGAAAGTCGGGGAACAGCACCATTGCCACGGTTTTCATGGGAGGCATCACACATATTCAAGGGTCAAGACGCACGTTACAGCCGGGGCGTTATGGCCAACTGAGTCGTGATGAGCGTAATCGAATACGTGAACCATAACGCAAAACTGTCAACCTGAGCCGGACAGTCTTTCAATTTCCATCTACTTATTGCCTCCCAAGGTAACCAGTAACCTTCTCCTCACTCGGACGAATTCACGTCCAACCAGGAGATTTCATCATGCTGACTCTTCGCAAAGCCTCCGATCGCGGCCTCGCCAATCACGGCTGGTTGAAGTCGTTTCACACCTTTTCTTTCGCCAGCTACCGCAACCCGCGTGAACAGGGTTTCTCCGATCTGCTCGTGATCAACGATGACCGGGTCGCCGCCGGCAAAGGCTTTGGCCAGCACCCGCACCGCGACATGGAGATCTTTTCCTATGTGCTCGAAGGCGCGCTGGAACACAAGGACACCCTCGGTACCGGCTCGGTGATCCGCCCCGGTGATGTGCAATTGATGAGCGCCGGCAGCGGCGTGGCGCACAGCGAGTTCAACCACTCGGCCACCAAGCCCGTGCACTTTCTGCAAATCTGGATCGTGCCGGATGTCAGCGGCGCCAAGCCGCGCTATCAACAGGAACACTTCAGCGCGCAGAAAAAACGTGGTCGCCTGCAACTGATCATCTCGCCGGACGGTAGCAATGGCTCCCTGAAAGTCCGTCAGGATGCGCGGGTCTACGCCGGGTTATTTGACGGCGAGGAAAGTGCCACGCTGAAATTGCCGGCCAATCGTTACGCTTACGTGCACGTTGCGCGTGGCAGCGTCGAACTCAATGGCCAAGCCTTGCAGGAAGGCGACGGCGTGCGGGTTCGTGAAGAACAGCTGCTCACTTTGAGCAACGGTATCGATGCCGAAGTGCTGGTGTTCGACTTGCGCCCTCAGGAGTTGCCGGAAATGCCATGATCTGGCGTGATGCAGAACGGCCTTCCGATGAAGGCCGTTTTTTATTGCGGCGGCACTGTTGAGGGTTGTACGACCGGTTTGGGTGACGAGACCTCTTTGCCAATCTGAATCGCTGCCAGCGTGGTTTGTATCGTGGTCAACACCGCCGCCTGATTGGCAAAATGTGCGCCAACCAGCAAGGAAGCCACGCCGAGGAAATGCACAGTGGTGGCAGTCCAGTAATTGGCCTTTACCGTCGATGCCTGTCTGATCGCTTCCCGCGATTCGTCGGCAATTTTCTGCACGCCCATCCACATCACGTCATAACACTTGTCCCGTTCCTGTAGTGCCTTGTCCCGCTCTGCCTGAGCAGCCAGGAACCCGCGAATGTCGGCGCGCATTTCTGCCACGCGGCCATCCATCCTCGTCTCGATGGTTTCTATCCTGGCATCAAATTCTTCGCGACTTATGCTGCTCATGATTTGCCTGTCCCGCCCCGCGTCCGATCTGTCCGTGACTGGATATTGATTCACTTCCCTGATTTTCAATTCGACACCTTTCTGCGGCTACGCGGCCTTCCCTGGCTCTCCGTTTCGATGCGTCACTGAGGTCTGCATCGAGCTGTAGTGACAATAGAACTCATCACGGACTACAACAAGCCGGCCCATTCTGTCTCGGACGTAGGCTGTTTCGTCAGCAGTTGTAGCCTCGGGCAAAACCCTGAACCACTTATTCGTTTTCCAGCGCAAACGCCTCCACGATCTGCTCGATCACGGCCCGTACCCGCGCGGTGTGGCGCAAGTCGGCGTGGGTGACCAGCCAGACTTCATACGGCTGCGGCCGGGTCCGCTCCGGCCAGAGTCTGACCAGGCCGTCGCGTTCGCCCATGTAAACAGGTATCTCGCCTACCCCGAGGCCAGCGGCAATCGAGCGGCGCACCAGAAGGCTGGAGCTGAGCGTGGTGACGATGCGTCCGCGGGTCAACGGTTCAGAGACCAGCGTGAGGTCTTTTTTGCTCTGTAAGTACGGCTGATAGACCACCAGATCATGGCCCTCGAAAGCGCTGCCGGGCTGTGGTTCTCCATGGCGATCGACATAGGCCTGTGCTGCGAAAAGTCCTACAGGCCAACGGGCGATCCGTCGAGCGATGAGATCGGGGTTATCCGGCCGGGTATTGCGCACCGCGATATCGGCCTCGCGCTTGGCCAGACTGAGGATTTGCGTCGACGCATCCAGCTGGATCTGCACATCTGGATGTTGATCATGGAGGCGCGCCATCGCCGGAATGATGAAGTCAATGGCCATCGAGTCGGTGGTGCTGACCCGTACGTTACCGGTCAGACGGTCATCCAGCCCGTGGATGTGTCGCTCCAGTTCCAGCGCCGAATGCTCCATTTTTTCCACACTTTTACGCGCCGCTTCACCAACGGCGGTCAGCGCATAACCGTCGGAGGTTCGCAGGAACAGCGTCGCGCTCAAGGACTTCTCCAGAGCGGTGATGCGCCGCCCTACGGTGGCCTGATCGACACCCAGCACCCGCGCCGCCCCACGCAGTGTCGACTCGCGACAGACCGCTAGAAACACTCGCGCATCATCCCAATTCATACTGATCCTCTTTGGAGCATTTTTGCATCACCGTGCCGCTTAATCGCTGCGTATGCGCAGCAACGATAGCCGATAAGCTGAGCGCCATACACATCTTGTGAGATCGCTATCATGCGTACTGCAAACTCTTCCGGCATCTGGCTGCCGATCTTCGCCGGACTTTGCGCCAGTCTGGTCAGCATTGGTCTGGCGCGTTTCGCTTACACGCCATTGATCCCTTCGCTGATTCAGGCGCAGTGGTTTTCGGCAAACGATGTCGTCTATCTCGGCGCGGCCAATCTGGTCGGCTATTTGATCGGCGCCCTGCTCGGTCGGCCAATGGCTCACCGAACAGGCAACCGCAACGCCTTGCGCCTGATGATGCTGGTAGTCACGGCGGCATTTTTTGCCTGCGCTTATCCGCTGTCGGTGAGCTGGTTCTTCGGCTGGCGTTTGCTGTCCGGGATTGCTGGTGGCGCGATCATGGTGTTGGTCGCGGCAACCGTGCTGCCTCATGTTCCGGCTTCACGCAGAGGCTTGGCCAGCGGCGCAATCTTCCTGGGCATCGGCCTGGGGATTGCCGGTTCCGGAACCATCGTGCCGCCGCTGCTGACTCTTGGCTTGCAGGCAACATGGCTCGGGCTGGGCGCGCTGGCTTTGTTGCTGACCGCGGTGAGCTGGTTCGGCTGGCCTGCGGATACCACGCATGGCGTGGCTGCGCACGCAACGTCGACTGATGAGCCAACACCGTCGGGCGTTTACCTGTTATTCGCTCAATACGCGTTCATGGCCGCCGGGCTGGTGCCTGCCATGGTGTTTCTGGTGGATTACGTAGCGCGTGGATTGGGTGCCGGGGCGCATATCGGCGCGATGGTCTGGGTGATGTATGGCCTGGGAGCGATTGTCGGGCCGGTGACTTACGGCTTCTTGGCCGACCAGCTTGGCGCCCGCACTGGTATTCGACTGGTGTTGGTAGTGCAAGCCATCGCCCTCGGTTTGCTCGCCGTCTCCCATTCATTTCTGGCGCTGGCTTTACTGGCGGTGATTCTCGGCTCGTTCCCGCCGGGCATCGTGCCGCTGGCCTTGGCCCGGGTGCATGAACTGGTGCCGTCGCATCATCGTCAGCAGATCGCCTGGAGCCGCGCCACTGTGTCATTCGCAACCTTTCAGGCGCTGGCCGGGTTTGCCTATTCGGCATTGTTCAATGCCTCGGGCGGCCAGCACACGCTGCTGTTTGTGATCGCCGCTGGCGCAATCGTCATCGCTCTACTGCTGGAGCAAGCAATGCGCTGGCTGCCCTCTACAACTGAATCCCGTTGCGCGGCGAACTGAAGGGAATCATTGCGCGCTGCCAGCGTTCCCATCTACACGACCTTTTTCACAGGAATCGACAATGTCACTGCCCAACGAAATGACCCGTATTGAAATCACCGAACCCGGCGGCCCTGAAGTATTGCAAGCCAGGCGCGTGCCTCTGCCGACCGTTGCCGAAGGCCAAGTGCTTATCCGCGTTCACGCTGCCGGCATCAATCGTCCGGATGCCTTGCAGCGCGCCGGAAAATATCCGATGAAGCCTGGGATGGACCCGATTCCCGGCCTGGAAGTGGCTGGCGAAGTGGTTGCACTGGATCCCGGAGTTACGCGGTTCGCTGTGGGCGATCGTGTGTGCGCACTGACCAATGGCGGCGGATACGCCGAGTATTGCGCGGTACCAGCCGGCCAGACTTTGCCTGTGCCGGATGGAGTCGATTGGGTCCAGGCCGCCGCGATTCCGGAAACCTTTTTCACCGTCTGGGCCAACCTGTTCGGCCTCGGCGCCGCCAAGGCAGGCCAGCGCGTGCTGATTCACGGTGGCACAAGCGGCATCGGCACCACCGCGCTGATGCTCTGCCGTGAATTCGGTATTGAGGCGTTCGCCACCGCCGGCAGTCCTGAAAAATGCGCCGCAATCAGCAAACTTGGCGGGCAGCCGATCAACTATCGGGAAGAAGATTTTGCCAAGGTCATTGCCGAGAAAACCGCAGATCAAGGCGTGAACGTGATTCTCGACATCATGGGTGGCTCGTATCTGAACGGCAACATCAGCGCACTGGCGATGGACGGCCGACTGGTGATGCTCGGTTTCCTCGGCGGCGCCCGCGCCAACAACATTGATCTGCTGGCGATCCTCGGCAAACGCGCGGTGGTCACCGGTTCGCTGCTGCGCGCGCGTACCGCTGCGGAGAAAGCCGCCATCGCCGATCAACTGCAAGAACACGTTTGGCCTGCCCTCAGCGCCGGGCGCTGCCTGCCGATCATCGACAAGGTTTACCCGCTGGCTGACGCGGCTCAGGCCCATGCCCGCATGGAGGGCGGCGATCATATCGGCAAGATCGTTCTGCAAGTGGCGTGAGTGATTGCAGCATCTTGTAATCGTTGCACATGCACGGTGGTCGAAAATAATCACGCGCAGACCGAGGCATCTGGTAAAAAGCGTTCTTTGTCTGCGCCGTGGTGAAACGATTAATGTTCCTGTCCTTCCTGACCCGTCTGCGACGCCGCCGCTTGGCGTTCGCCATGATGGCCGCGCTGATCATTGGCGTGCCGACGAGTTGTGCGGTACTGGAACACACCGAGCGCAAACTGTTGTTTCGCATCGAGCCGGGCACCGCCGGCTGGTATCGCGGTCTGCCCGGCAGCGTTCAGGAACTCGATCTGCAACCGAAGAGTTTCAAGGCCGGGCAGAACATCCATGCCTGGTGGTGGCCGGCGGAACGTGCCAATGCCCCGGCAATCCTTTACTTGCATGGCGTGCGCTGGAACCTCACCGGACAGTTGTTCCGCATAGAGCAACTACGCGCGGCGGGCTATTCGGTGCTGGCCATCGATTATCGAGGGTTCGGCCAAAGCAAGGGTGATCTACCATCCGAAAGCAGCGTTTATGAAGATGCCCGCGTGGCCTGGGAGCGCTTCCAACTGCTGCAACCGGACCCGAACAAGCGCCTGATCTACGGCCACTCTCTCGGTGGCGCGGTGGCGATTGATCTGGCGGCCGAGCTGGGACAGAACGCGGCGCGCAACAACACACCTCTGCCGGTTCGCGGTCTGGTCATTGAATCTACCTTCACTTCTCTCGCCGACGTAGCTGCCGCCGTGGCCAACACTTCGCTCCCGGTGCGCTGGTTGCTCTCGCAAAAATTCGACTCCATCGACAAGATTGCCGATATTCATATGCCGCTTTTGGTGGTGCATGGCCTGGCTGATGCCTTCGTGCCGCCGCGCTTCAGCGAGCAGCTGTTCAATGCCGCTGAGCAGCCCAAGCGCCTGTTGCTGGTGCCCGGAGCAACGCACAACAACAGCATGGCGCTTGGCGGTCAGGGGTATCGCAAGGCACTGGATGCGTTGATGCAGAGCAAACCGTTGCCGAAGGTTGCCGGGCCGGCGGTGGTCAAAGGCTCTAGCGACTCCTGACCGACGTACCGGCATACTGGCGCCCCTTCCGACACCACAAAAAGGACTGAGTGTGTTAACCCGCCCCAATGCCCAATGGATTTACTACCCGATTTGCTGGCTTGCTGTTCTCTCACTGCTGCTGCACATCGCTTTCTATGACTGGAATCTCCTCACCCCGATCGACGTTGGCGGTACCTTCATGGGTGGAATGGGCGGCCAGCTGTTCGCCAGTGGCTGGGTCGCGGCCACTGTAGCTTTGTTGTTGGCCATGCTGGTGCGCATACCGGGAGCAATTCATGCCTGCATACTCGCGGGCCTTATGCCTTTGGCCATCGGCATGTGGTGGCAGATCAACTATCCCGACGATGCGGAACAGCGCATCTACAGCATCAGCCCTCACGAAATCGGCACCGCGATGCTGATCGGTGCGTTGTTATTGGGGCTCGGCCTGTTTTTGCGTTCCAGACTGAAGAAGCAACGCGCGCCCTCGCGTTGGGCGATGATCGGGAGATCGGCCACGGCGATTCTCATATCGACAGTATTTATTGGCGTGCCCATTTATGTCGCCAGGCAGATGTCACTGCCGCATTGTGCGTTCAACAAAGATGGCCAGCAGTTGACCATATGTTTGAGTGACGACGACAACGAACGCGTGATTGTCGACTGAATATTTCGCCACCGTTCAAAAAACACAAAAAGCCCAACCAGTCAGGTTGGGCTTCTTGGCTTATCGCCGTGCCAACTCGTGGCGTACGCACTGTTCGTAATAGGTCTGCTTGACCGCTGCCGGTTTGAGCTTCGAACTGCTGTTATAGGTCTGCTCGATAATTCCCATCGCGGTCATACGCATCCAGGGCTGCTGGAACCGGCGAACCTGCAATTGCTTGCGCGCGCCATACAGCGAGACTCCGGACAGCTTTGATTGCTGCGCACCGGCAGCAATGTCCGAGCCCCAGGTGCAGGCAAAGCGATGGCCCTTGCTTAACTCTTTTGCCTGCACTCCCGAGGCGATCAAAGCCAGGAAAAGCGTCGCAACGGTGATGACAATCGTCCGCATATAGCCAACCTAACCTTTTGAAAAAAGGCGATTTTGCCGGGGCGAAATGTCTCTAGGGGCCAGCAATTTGCCTGCTCTCAGGATTTTTCTCATCAGGGTGAAATTCGCCGCTCGTCCAGTACCGCGCACCTTTGCCAGACAGGCCTATCCAACGCTGTACATCCCACCGCGCAGAAGGCCCACGTGATGAACAAGAAAATTTTCGCCCTGTCGTTTTTCAGCTTGTGCCTGATCGGCCCGATTCACGTTTCGGCAGCCGAATCCACGGCGGGCGCCGCCACCCCTGCCACCGCCCTGCCCGGCGTCAATCATGCAGAAAGCTCTCGCGACCATGACGAGAAGGCGAACAAGAAAGGCGAAGAGTCCTCGGGCGCCAACGCGGGATCAGAGCCGCATGAGACAGAGAAGGATGCGGCGACGTCGAGCGATTCCAAAGACCTGAATAAAAAACCCGCTCAGTAAGAGTGGATTCGCTTTTAGTAACGAAAATCCGACGCCGAATCTAGCGCAACACTGGGTGATATCAATATGATGCGCGCACTGGCCGCCATAGAGGGCGGCCAGAGGAAAATACATCCAAGGAATGCAAATGAAAGATTTCGTCATCGGCGTCAACAACATCGTTCTCTACATCGCACTGGCGGTCATCCTGATCGTTTCCCTCTTCATGATGAGCCAGAGCTTTCTCTCGGGTCTCGGTATGTTCGTAGGCGGCACCCTGGGCTGGTGCATCGTCTCCGGCTTCTGGTTCGTGCAATCGGCAACCTATGAAGAACTGCGCAAGTTGAACTCGAAAACCAACTGATCTGCGCCGAGTATTCGTTAAAGAGAAAAGGCCAATGTCATCGACATTGGCCTTTTTTTAGCGGCGAAGAGACTAGTTCTTCATTGCTTGGTGCACTGAGCGCCCAGTCCCATGCCCATGGAACCCAGAGCTACCATCGGGCCGCTCGGCAGCTCGCACGTATACTCACCGCTTTCGGTTTGAGCGGTATAGAAAGTTGTATTGAAGTCACTGCGGATGTTGGAAACCTTGATCACGGGTTTGCCGATGGTGGTCTGTGCGCGATTCTTGAGATCACTCTCCCCCGGCTTTACGGTCTGGCATCCAGTGACCGCGAGGACCAGTGTTGCGATTAAAGCGAGAACCGAAATAGTCCTTAATGAGTTCATTGCAGATCGACCTTTTTGATTTTGTACCGGAAAAATTTGACAGTCAGCTGCCAAGCGACAGGACTTTAAGGTCGAGCCGGAACAGGGGCAATTAGGTCGGATGTGCTAATGGCTGAAGGCTAGTGGCGCTCTCAGTGAAGTTTTGCGACTGCCTTCGGGACCGCAGGTCGCTACTAATGAGTTTGTGAAACTGCTATCCGCAAGCGATCACTGCCCTCCTCCTGGCAATCGATACGGACGGGCAAAAACAGCTGGATGACTTCAATGTTGCTGCGCAAATGATCAGTCATGCGCGGCGTGGTGAACGATCCACCGCCGGCCAGCGCCATTGGCAACAGCAACTGATCGGCCAGATGCTCAGCCACCGCAGCACCACTACGCAGCCAGTCAGCAGCCTGATTGATCGCGGCATCCGCTACTTTCTCAGCGCGTAACGACACTTGGCCAAATGCGCTGAACACTTCAGTGACGTGTTCGAAAACGTACTCCAGCAATAATACATTGCCCGGGCCGCGCGCCGGATCAAGCGTCACCGCTTGCAGCGCCTCCGCAAGCCAGTTCAACCGCTTGGCCACTTGGCTCAGTTCCCGCTGAGCGACGATAGGCGCAAGTCCGGCAGTCAGCGCCAGAGCTTGCCGTGAAATCGCCTCGCCCCGCTCACACACATCCAGTCGCGTCAGGCGCGACGGCTGCACCGTCACGGCAATCTCGCCACCGCCAGCCGGTACGAAACCATGACGCAACAACTCCAGCTCGACATTACCGCCCATGCGTCGCAGCAGCGGCAGCCAACTGCGCGAGAGGAAATCCGTCGGCGGCGCCAGCGGATTGTGGGTGCCACCGGAGATCGTCACTCGGCTGGCCTGCGGCGCCTGCAACAAGGCTGGCAACAGCGTCTGTAGCACCAGCGTGCAACTGCCCGCCGTGCCAATAGCGAACTGAAAACTGCCTCCGCGAATCTCGCCCGGTTCGAAGCTCAGGGCTTGCGACCCCAGATGCGCACCAGATATCTCTGCACCACAAACCTCGGCCGCCGCCATCACGGCTGTCAGATGCTGACGCAGCAATCCCGGACGGCTGCGTCTGGCGCGGATCTGTTTAATACGAAACGCCCGGCCTGTCACCATCGACAGGCTCAGAGCGCTGCGCAGCACTTGGCCGCCGCCGATGGCGCCGTCCAGCTCGATTATTTCTTTCATTGCAAATCCTTACGCGTATAGCCCGACGGTGTCTCTGAGGTACCGTTTAGCCGTCGTGGGTCTTCCTGAGTTCTGATTAATGTTGGTCATCCGCGCTTCAGCTCAGCCGCGATGAACCAGCGCAGTGACGGGTGAAGTGCTCTCTCCTGCGCCGCAGTTCCTTATCCTTTGACGCACACCACTTGACGCAGGGTATGCAGCACTTCCACCAGCTCACGCTGGGCGTGCATGACTTTGTCGATGTCCTTGTAGGCCATCGGAATTTCGTCAATCACCGCTTCGTCCTTGCGGCATTCCACGTGGGCGGTGGCGCGAATCTGATCGGCGACGGTGAAGGTATTCTTCGCCTTCGTGCGGCTCATGGTGCGCCCGGCGCCATGACTGCAGGAACTGAATGACTCTTCATTGCCCAGACCGCGAACGATGAAGCTCTTGGCGCCCATCGAGCCTGGAATAATCCCCAGCTCGCCCTTCTTCGCCGACACCGCGCCTTTGCGGGTAATCAGCACCTCTTCACCGAAATGCCGCTCCTTCTGCACGTAATTGTGGTGGCAGTTGACCGCCTCCAGCGCCACTTCGAACGGCTTGCGGATGATCTGCCGCGTGGCCTGAACCACCGCGCGCATCATCAGTTCACGGTTCTGTCTGGCGAAATCCTGCGCCCAGCCAACCGCCTCCACGTAATCATCAAAATGCTGACTGCCCTCTTCGAAATAGGCCAGGTCACGGTCCGGCAGGTTGGCAATGTGCTGACGCATATCGGCTTGGGCCATCTGGATGAACAGGTTGCCGATAGCGTTGCCGACGCCACGCGAACCGCTGTGCAACATGAACCAGACACGGTTGGCTTCATCCAGGCACACTTCGACGAAGTGGTTGCCACTGCCGAGCGTCCCCAAATGTGCCCGGTTGTTGGTATTGGCCAGTTTCGGATACTTGTCGGTGATCAGTTTGAAGCGCGGCTGCAACCCCGCCCAGGCCTGATCGGCTTGCTGCGGAACCTCGTCCCAGGCGCCTTTGTCTCGCCGCGAACGATTCGAACTGCGGCCGTGCGGCACCGCTTGTTCGATTGCAGTACGCAATCCATGCAGGTTGTCTGGCAGATCTGCAGCCGTCAGCGACGTACGCGCAGCGATCATGCCGCAACCGATGTCGACGCCCACCGCTGCGGGAATGATCGCGCCGACCGTTGGAATCACGCTGCCAATTGTCGAACCCTTGCCCAAGTGCACATCGGGCATGACCGCCAGATGCTTGAAGATGAACGGCATTTTTGCCGTGTTCATCAACTGTGCGCGGGCTTCGCTTTCAACCGGGACACCTTCGGTCCAGAGCTTGATTGGCTTGCCATTGGCGACTTCGAGGAGTTGGAAGGTTTGATCTTTCATGTCTTGTTGTCCATGTGCGTTTCCATCAGCATTGCAGTCGCTGTGCCAGCTTTGGATGCGGCTATGGTTGTTTCTGATATGTTTTTGATTTTAATAGCTTTTATCTCTGATGCGACGAGTCTCGATAATCTATGGAAGACAAATCCGACCAGCAAAACTATCATTGCATATCGTCATTTATCTTATGGGATAAACATGCCCAATAAACGCACGATCGCCATCGGATTCATCGGAGCCACCCTGGATCGTGTCGGCAAAGGCACCAGTCGTTGGAATTATTGGCGGCCAAGCGTAGGCCTGTGCCAACAAACAGACCTCCCTATCCATCGGCTTGAATTGATTCACGGCCTCGACGCGCGCGACGTCAGCCTCGCCGAGCGTGTCCGAGCGGACATCCAGCAGATTTCTCCAAGCACCGAAGTGCGCCTGCATCCAATGTCGCTGCGCAACCCTTGGGATTTCGAGGAGGTCTATGGCGCCCTGCACGACTTCACCACCGCTTACAACTTCGACACCGAGCACGAGGATTATCTCGTCCACATCACCACCGGCACCCACGTCGCGCAGATCTGCTGGTTCCTGCTCACCGAGGCGCGCTATCTGCCGGCCCGACTGATCCAGACTTCCCCCGCCAAGCGCAAGAGCGAGAACGAGCCCGCCTGCGGCACTCATGCGCTGATCGATCTCGATCTGTCGCGCTATGATCGGATTGCTTCACGCTTCGCCAGCAAACGTCTCGAAGGCCTGGAATTTCTCAAGTCCGGCATCGCCACGCGCAACCCGGCCTTCAACCGCTCCATTGAACAGATCGAGCGCGTTGCGCTGCGCTCCAAAGCCCCCATGCTGCTGATCGGCCCGACCGGCGCCGGCAAATCCTTCCTGGCGCGGCGCATCTACGAACTCAAACGCAATCGCCATCAGATGCAGGGACGCTTTGTCGAAGTCAACTGCGCCACTTTGCGTGGCGACGGCGCGATGTCGGCCTTGTTCGGCCACGTCAAAGGCGCCTTCACCGGCGCGCAGAACTATCGCGATGGCCTGCTGCGCGCCGCCGATGGTGGCATGTTGTTTCTCGATGAAATCGGTGAGCTCGGCGCAGACGAACAAGCGATGCTGCTCAAGGCGATCGAAGAGAAACGCTTCTTCCCGCTGGGCTCGGACAAGGAAGTCGAGAGCAATTTTCTGATCATTGCCGGCACCCACCGCGACCTGCGCAGCCGGGTCGCCGAAGGCCTTTTTCGCGAGGACCTGTACGCTCGGATCAATCTATGGACGTTCGACCTGCCCGGCCTCGCCGGTCGCCGCGAAGATATCGAGCCGAACATCGACTTCGAACTGGAACGCCATGCTCGAGAACAGGGTGAGCGGGTGCGCTTCAATCTCGAAGCACGCCGACGCTACCTGGCCTTCGCCAGCTCACCCGCAGCAGCCTGGCTGGGCAACTTTCGCGAACTGTCCGCATCGATTACGCGGATGGCGACTTTGGCCGACAGCGGGCGCATCGATGAAACGCAGGTCGATGATGAGATCGAACGATTGCGATATGCGTGGGGCTTGGCGCATCCCTCTGCGCTATCGACTGAGTTGCCAGGAGATGGCGAGAGCATGGACTTGTTCGATCGCTTGCAGTTGAAGGCTGTCATTGAGGTGTGCCGGCACGCCGACAGCCTGTCCGATGCCGGCCGACAGCTGTTCAGTGTTTCCCGGCAGGCCAAGGCGCAACCCAATGATGCCGATCGCTTGAGGAAGTACCTGGCGCGGTTCGGACTTGAGTGGGGTGAGGTAGTTGGCGCGAAGTAACGCTGTGTTCCTGCTTATGCGGCGCTAATGACTACTGTAGAAAAAATGAATTAGCCGCCTGATCTCTCGGTCAAGAATTATGAACGCAGTAAATCTGACGAGGTGACAGCAATGACTATCCAGGCAGAGACACTCGTACAACTGACCGAAGCGCTTCAAGAGCGCGGCATGAAAATGGTTTCAGATGTTCATTTCACTCGCGCGCCGTACCGATACAACCACCGCTGGATCTGCATCGTAGAGTGAACATGCTTGTTGCCGGCGCCTGGATCGATCATTCAGGTGCCGGCGCCGCTGGGCTTCGCCCCTCAAACCCGGATAACGGTCTCCATATACATCTCGGCTACGTTGATAGCGGATTCGGTGGCAATAAAAAACCCGGCGCGATGGCCGGGTCTCTCGTACACGATATGAATTCAATGCGCCTATTTCGCGCCGCCGTTGTCGCGACCGGTCTGGGCATCTTGATCAGAGCCTGGGTTCCCGGGTGGCGGATTCCAGTCCTCTGGTCGTTCGTCGGCACCTTGCTTTGGCTCAGAGTCAGCTTGCTCCAGGCCAGAATCATGGCCCTCGCCAGTGTCAGGGTTTTGCTCTCTTGGTCCCGGGTATGGGGCTTCAGGACCGTTGTTGTCGTCGATCATCATTCTCTCCCGTCAGAGGCGCAGGGGCTGCGCTTAATAAGTGAGAGGAGATCGGCGCGCAGAGAGTGCTATTTGCTCGACGAGCGGAAACTCTGACCAACCCAAACACTTGGTGATGCGAGCCGCAGGCGTGATTGAGTAGCCCCGCAAATCTCACACACATGAAAAAGGCCAATGCTGTGAACATTGGCCTAAGTCATTGAAAAATATGGTCGGGACGGAGTGATTCGAACACTCGACCCCTAGCACCCCATGCTAGTGCGCTACCGGACTGCGCTACGCCCCGACTGATGTTGCATCTCGCTCTTCACCTCGAAGAGCGCTCAAGAATATATCGCAAGCTTTTGAAAACTGGAAGTATTCAAACGCTGCTTTTTATTTCTTGAGTACTACCAGGACGTCTTCCAATTCGGCAATCATCTGCCGAATCATCTGTTTGTACTGGGTGGTATCGTCTTTGGCTTCGTCGCCGGACAGGCGCAGACGTGCGCCGCCGATGGTGAAACCCTGATCGTAAAGGAGCGCGCGGATCTGCCGGATCATCAGCACGTCCTGGCGCTGATAATACCGGCGGTTTCCGCGGCGTTTGACGGGGTTGAGCTGAGGAAACTCCTGCTCCCAATAGCG